>Ga0302306_10000625_pt1 | contig 21294 bp, 28 predicted proteins | sample III_Palsa_E3_1_FD_198761 | JGI IMG/M metagenome (GOLD analysis project Ga0302306, IMG submission 198761) | Peat permafrost microbial communities from Stordalen Mire near Abisko, Sweden - III_Palsa_E3_1 | ecosystem: Environmental > Terrestrial > Soil > Palsa > Peat permafrost | place: Sweden...
TGGTAATGAAGTTCCAAATTATAGCGATAATTCTGGATCGATATCTAGGCGTCTTTTAGTATTTAACTTTAATAAAAAGGTTAAAAAAGCCGATACAAAATTAATGCAAAAATTAGAGAAGGAAATTGGTCATATTATTCATGCTTGTAATAGAATTTATTTGAATGCTGTATCGGAATTTGGGTCAGAAGAAGTTTGGAATGTTTGTCCTCAATATTTTAGAGATACTCGCGATGAAATGGCTGAATCTACCAATCCTTTAGTAGCATTTATTAAATCTGATAGAGTTATTCTTGGTCCTAGTTTATATGTTCCTGATAAAGAATTTGAAGACGCATTTCATGAATATTGCAAGGATAAAAATATTGTTAAAGTTAGATTGACTACTCCTTATCGTATGGGTCCTTTTGGCACTTATGATTTGGAGTATAAAAAAGCAGAAGTGGTTGATACACGTGGTTTATTATATCCTCAACAAAGTTTTGATAGAAGACGCGGTAATTTTGTATTTGGTCTTGATATTGTTTATAGATCTCAACAGACTCAACAACAAACCGATATTAAAATAGAAGAATTCGGAAATTTATAATTGGTAATTTTTCGAAATTTAGTTAAAAATATATTAACTAATCGTTAAAAATATATTAACTAATCGTTAAAAATATATTAACTATTCGTTAAAAATATATTAACTATTCGTTAAAAATATATTAACTATTCGTTAAAAATATATTGATTAATATTAAATGAATAATAATAAAAACGATAATTTTTTTAAACATCCATGTGAAGACGATATTAAAAAACTTTTGACTAGACTAAGTGAAAAAAAACGGGAAAAACAAACAAATAAACAAATGCCTCCTGATAATAAAGTGTCTCTTAAAACAGATTTAGAATCTAGCCTTAACAAACCTAATAACTCGAAATTTAACGATCCATCCAATGATCCATTTAAACCACCTGGTTTGCCTACAAGATCAAAACCAATTCTACCAAAATCAACGGTTAATATTGAATTTATTAACGAAGAACCTGAAATAAAACCTATTTCGCAAACATCAATCGAATTCCTAAATCCACCAACTAAAAAAATATTATTAGGACCTAAAGATTTAGAAGAAAAAGAAGGTGAATTTAACGATAAAGACATTTTAAAATACACTTTAGATGATGAATTTAGATTAAACGATCGAGATAAAACAACAATAAATTTAGATTTTTTAATACCAACTATTGATAAGATTAGTGATAGTAATGAAGTGAATTGTAAAGCTTTATTTGATAAATTGATCAAAACAATTGAAGCATCGTTTTTTTTAAAATTCGAGGATACTCAATTTCTTGATAAATTTTATAGTCTTTATTTTCCGGATTTAATCGATAATTGTGATGAAAATCTAAAAAAGGAAATAACACCATTAATGGATAAATTTATAAAAGATGTAGGTACTTTAAAAGCATATGAATTGAAATCTAATACTAACCTATTAGACTTATTAAAGTTATTCGTAAAAGATTTTAAAAACATAAAGGTAGTTAAAAACCAATTTAATTTCGTTCAACCTATCACAAATACATCAAGTCATAGTTCTTTAAACACGTCGCCAGCATATCAAATACTACCTACTAAAAAAGATTCAAATTCATTAAATTTTGTACTTGCAGATAGATATAAAGATCTTGTTGATCAGGAAAGTATAAATTGTCCAAAATTATTTATAAAATTTAAAACTATTTTACTAGATATATTAGATAAAGTTTATCTAAAAGAAGAACGAAAAATCTTAAATGAGTTTATTTCTTATGTCAAAAGAAGTACAAATTTTGATCAACAAAAAGAAAAAGATTTAGGACAACATTTATGTGATAAATTAAATAATAAAATTGCTGAGTTATCAACAATTTACGAACCTGTTTTAAATTCGAAGAAGACTTTATTATTACAACAATTAAGTAATGATGAATTAATTTTAGAAATAATAGATTTATTTAAATATCAAGAAAAACAATCTAATATAAATACTATATGGAGAGATAATCTAAAACATATTGATGGACGTCCATCAACTTATTCGCAAAGTTTTGGTATTCGTAAAAAATCTCTAAAAAAATCCCGAAAGATTTTTAAAAAAAATAAAAAAAGATCTCTTAAGAAAAAACAGAAAAAACGTTCAAAAAAACTTAGTCGCCGTCGTAAGCGCTCTTATTAATAGCCTTTTTAAGAAGTTTATCTGAAATTTCAGTAGGATTCCATTGATCCCAATATAGATGTATATTATTCATTTTGAAGCAAATATCACAGGAGCAAATATCGTTATTGGAATTATCAGCCATAATAATATCAGCATCTTCAATAATTTCTAGAGATTCATCAGAGTCGGAAAACAGATCTGAAATATCATCTTCGACATTTTCTAAATCAGCAATATCTATTATGTCATTATTTAATAAATATTGACGAGTTTCTTCAATTTTTTCTTGAATATCTGGTCTAGACCAAAATTCAGAACCATAAAATGCACGAACTTTTAATGCTTTAACAATATCATCTACTTTAGGTTCTCTATTTTCATGAAGGATAAAAACATTACGTAATTTAGTAGCGTCTTCTACAAAGATAGTTAGAAGAACAGCAATATGGTCCATAGTAGGTTTATCTGGATGGGACATAGATAATCCCAAATAGATATTTAGAGTTTTTTATTATTTGTTTAATATAAATTATTTAAAATTATATGAGATAAGAGTTATTAAAGAAACGTTAAAAAGTTATCTAAAAAGTTATCTAAAAAGTTATCTAAAAAGTTATCTAAAAAGTTATCTAAAAAGTTATCTAACTTTTTAGATAACTTTTTAACTATTTTATTTGTTATAATAAATGTCATTATCAAAAAGATCTCCTAAAAAATTATATATAAATAATAAAAAATATGAAAAAATGTTAAAAAGTTCTACTATAGAATGTTTTAAAGATTCTAATATTGATATAGAACCAAATAAAATTTCTATGATAATGGTCTCGGTAAAAGATAACGAACCAGCATGTTATTTATTAGCGGAACCACTAATAGATGAATGTATGATTTGGGCAGTTTGTACAGGTCTTAAGTATAGATCTCAGGGATGTATCAAAACGTTATTTAAAAAATTATTTAAATATTTCCATAGATATCGAAAATTTAGTTTATATGTTTATAAAAGTAATAAAGTTGTAATCAAAATATATAAAAAAATGGGATTTAAAATTGTTGGAGAGTATATGGGAAATGCTTGGAAGATGTCATTAATCAATTAACAAATTTTAAAGAACCTTTAACTTAATAGTTAATGACTATTAAAGAACCATGTCTATTAAAATATTCAAAAATATATTAACGAATCAAGAAATTTATGATATTTCATAATTTAGGTAATTTTATAAAATCGTCGTAATAATTATTTAGCCAAACTCTTAAACTTTCATCTGCCATTTTTCGTTTTTTTAAATTTTCGAGTTCTAAATTTTTTCGAGAAATTTCAAATGTCCGTTTAATAGAGGTCCGTTTAATAGAGGGCTCGTTAGTTAATTTTTTTAAAGATCTCTTAGGATATTTAGACATCTTTTATAAATAATAAAGAAATTCTTAATAGTTGATTTAAATTTGTTTCGTTAAAAATCATCAGTCGCTTGAAAATTAGTCATAGCAACGTCAGCCGATCTCGAATATTCCGTGACCCTTGATTCAAAAAAGTTAGTTTTTCCATCAAGAGCAATTAGATCCATAAAGGGAAATGGATTTTTTACGTTATAAATTTTAGGAAATCCGTATTTTTTAATCCAATGATCCGCAACATATTTAATATATTGAATCATAAGTTCGCTATTCATCCCAATTAGACGGCAAGGAAGCGCTTCGATAATAAATTCAGTTTCAATTAGAACTGCTTCTTTAAATATTTGATAGATTTCTTCTTTAGTTAATTTTTTAACAAGATGTCTATATAAAGCAATAGCAAAATTACAATGAATTTGTTCATCTCGAGATATTAATTCATTAGATTTACATAACGCATTTAAACAAACTTTTCGATTTTTTAACCAAAAAATAGCACAAAAAGCACCACTAAAAAATATACCTTCTACTAATGAAAATGCAACTAATCTAGTAGCGAATGATTTTTCGGGAGACATCCATTTTTGAGCCCATGCTGCTTTTTTAGTAATACATGGAATAGTATCAATAGCATTAAATAGTTGGTCTTTACGAATAGGATCCTTAACAAAGGTATCTAATAAAAGACTATAAGTTTCAGAATGTACTTGTTCGATATAACTCTGAACAGCATAAAATCCACGGGCTTCAGAAATCTGTACTTCATTTGAAAAATTAATATCAATATTTTCCATAACAATTCCATCGGCACCAGCAAAAAATGCTAAAATATGTTCAATAAAATATTTATCATCGGCCGTTAATGTTGAATAACTTTGTAAATCAGCAGCATAATCAATTTCTGAAGAGACCCATAATGATTTTTCTTGAATTTCTTTAAGAGCCCATAGATCTTTATAAATAATAGGAAAGGTGGTAAAACGTTTGTTATTTTTTACTAAGATAGGTTCAAGTTCGTTAGAGGAAGAAGACATCTACACTAACGAAACTCTAATAATACGAATATAAATTTATTTTAAGGTTTTTAAGGTTTTTAATTTTTTGTTTATTATTTATGACTTAATAAATTAATATTTGTCAAAAAATGCTTGACATTCTTCTTTAGTTCCAATCATATCGAAAAAGTAGCCACATGGTGCAACATTCTTATTCATTTCAAAAAATCCTAATTGATTATTATCAAACATCTTTGATATTTCTATAACATGTTTTTTAGAAAAATTTTTAACTTTATCAGAATATGCATATACAATAACCTCATATTTATTGGTTTCTTTTTCAAATCCAATACCACGACTGGACCAAATATAATGTATCTGTAATGTCATATCAATTTCATATTTGCTTAAGTTAAATGTTTTACTTTGTTTAGTTTGTTCTTCTAGATTTCTCACTTGATCATGATTTAGTAGTTCTGATGACATTTTAGAAGATAACTTTAAAAGACTTTAGATAACTTTATCACGATTCGTACTCAAGGGTTTCGTTTTTTTCGTTCAACATCATTAATGACACCTTACATAAAATTACGCCCTAGAATCTTAACTAGAAAATAAATTAGAGAAAAGACAATGGATACAGTAATTGCTCCAATAAGTGTCAGTTTATCGTTAGCAAAAAACATAGAACCTCCAGCGGCCATCAAGCCATTAATAGACCCAGTTGCTATAACAAGTAATAGAATAAATACTAGAATAATAGATAAAAAATCATCACTTTGTAAATTAAAAAATTCTTTAGCACGACCGATTACATAAGGAGAACTTTGACCTTGACCAGAACCGTTTGGTATAGGAACGTTATTATTTTGTCGCTGTTGTTGTTGAACATCAGGCATTGCTCCAAAATCCGCTGCTCCATTTTGTTGTACTTGTATCTGATCTTGACCCTGACCCTGACCCTCATCTCCATCATCTGAAATAGGAGTTTCCATGTTAGAGTTTTTAAAGTTTGTTAAAGAGTTTGTTAAAGAAGAGTGTTAATAATAATCTTGGTAAATTTTTAATAAATTTAACGCAGTTTTGGTTTTGTTATACAACAAATTTAGGTTTTGTTATACCCGAAGGTATTATTGAAATTTTTTTTACATTTCACATCATTTTGGTTATTGATTTTTTATTTCTGGTTATTAATTATTTAAATATTTATTGATATCATTTAATTTTTCTTTAACAAACTTTTATAACTTAATTTATTAAGTTTTAAAAACTTTTAATCATCCTCAACTTCTAGATTATCGTTGCTGACTAGTTCTGGCATTGGTCTCGGAATTTCTTCATCTTCAAATTGAGAAATATCCAGACGATTGTTGCTATACCCCTTAATCAATAGGCCAGTAAGTCGCCATTTACCGGATGACCCTAATTTACTAATCATTAGGCCTTCGCTTTGAATCATAGGAATAATTGTCATACGTTTTTGAGCCCAAGTCCAATCAATAAGATTAGTTTCGGGGTTGTAAAAGTTTAACTCAGCACCATCTTTAAATACTTGAAAACCAGGACCCTTGAAAATCGGGACCGAAATTCGAAGACGATCATGATATTTAGTACTCTTTTGCTTATTTTCATCTAATGAAACAGCAATAGAAGACTTATATTTATCGTTTTCACGAATATAATCCTCAGTCATTGTTTTGCCATAGATTTTAAGACTATTAGCGGCAAGATGTTGGATATTACGGTCATCAATATCTTCAATAAGTTTTTTTAATTTCATAATAGCAGGATCTTCGGTATTTAGTTCTACTTCAAAAAAATAACGAATCGCTTTAGGATCAATTGGCTCTTTAAGAAAACGTTTGTTATCAGTTAGGCCAAACGGCACTAGCATTTTAGGTAAGCGCATATTGAAACTATGCTCATCTTTATAGGAGATACGGATAGTTTTAGTAGTGTCTTTTTCTTTAATTTCGGAATCATATTTAATTTCGCTAATTACGACATCTTCTGGTTTAATATTAACTGGAGCCATGGTAAAGATTTATTAAAGATTTATTAGGGATTTTATTTATTTGTTTTTCTTAGGATTTCTGGAAATATTTATAAAACTTACAAATATATTTTTGGGATTTTTAGGGTTTTTATTTATTTGTTTTGTCTTAAAAACTTTTAATAGGTCTTAAAAGTTATTAAATCTTCATCAAATGTTATTAGATCTTCTTTATTAACAAGTTTCTTAAAATCCTTAATTAATTTTTCAATTTCTTTAAAACTATATTTAGGTTTTTTAGAAACCGTTTTAATAGATTGTTTAATAATTTTTGATTTTTTATTAGGAAATCTTGGATATTTTAATGGAAGACCGTTTTTTATTAATTGAAAGGCTTCATCAGACCATCATGGACATTAAGTGTTTATTAGAAGGTTTTTATTTGTTATTGTTTCTTTAATAATCTTAACTCTTTTTTAATAGACATAATTCTTTTTTTAGGACTTATCCAACCACTATTTTTACCATTCTCTAATTGATATTTTTCATTAGTTAAATATTTTATTAATTTTTTTTTATTTGATTTAGAAATAGGTATTTTATTTTTTATACCATAAATCATTGCTCCGACATTTCTCGAATTATCTGGAGTAGGGTTTATATTAATTTTTAATGAATTTAATTTTTTACCATTTTTGATCATACCAACGATGTCCATAGAACCATCGTTTGCATCTGAATCATATGACCAAGCACCCATTTAATTAATATCAAGAAATTTATTAGTCCATAAATCCATTAGCATTCAATTCTTTTTCTAAATTATTTATAAATTCATCACAATCTATTTTTGGAACATTATTTGGAACATTTGGAACATTTGGATAACTAAATGTATTATTATTCGTAATTGATGGTTGTATTAATGGTTGTTGTATGGGTGGTTGTTGATAAACGGGTTGTTGAATTGGTTGTTGAAGAGGTTGTTGTTTATTTAATAAATCTGTTTTGACTTGGTTATATAAGTCTTTAAATTGACTAAACCATTCCTTAATTTCTGGTGTAAAATCTTTAGATTGTTGTTGGGGTTGTATCGGTTGTTGTTGAGGTGGTTGTTGTTTATTTGTTAAATTAGCAGCGGCTATGGCTTCTGCTAAAGGATTCATACCATTTGAAACAATATTTGAACTATTTGCACTATTTGCTCCACTAGAACCAGAACCCCTACTTAGCATATCTAAAAATTGTTTCTGTAATAATTGAAAAAGACCAGAAGTATTATTAGTTAAAAATGGATATAAACCATCTAAAGTTCCTTGAATCGTTGGCTTATCTAATAATGATTTTTCAATATATACAGTATTACCTCCAAAATGTTGTTTCGGTCTGATAGGTTGTTGATAGGGTTGTTGATAAGGAGTTGGTGTTGGTGGTGGTGTTGGTGTTTGTTGATATTTTTGAATATTTTTAGTAATGCTATCTGAAAGATCTGCTAATGATGGTGGAGTTTGTTGTTGTTTTTTAACAGATTTTTTACGACGTCTTTTAATAGGTTTTTGACAGGTCGATAGAGATTGTAAATTATTCTTAATTCTACATATATTATTAATTATTTCGTTCTCTAATATTTTATCGCAATTTGTGGGTGTGGGTATGGATTTAGTCTGAGAACCCTTAATATTTACTATATTAAAAACTGGATTACTTTCATTTGCGGTGTAAGAAGTTTTAGATTTATTAACAGATTTTACTGTTTTATTAGAAATTTTAGAAATTTTTGTTCCTATTTTTTTTAATTTAAATACTTTTCTAATTGATTTTTGTCTTTTTATTTGAGGTTTTGTACTCGTTATTAGAGGTCTTACAGGAGAATTTAGTAATTTTTTAGGAGATCTCTTTTTTCTTTTTTTAGGAGATTTAATAGGACTTATCGGAGGACTTTTTGATAGATTTTGTGATAGATTTTGGGATTTTTTATATAAATTTTGTTGTTTTATGACATCTTTACAATTTTCTACAATTTGGTTCATATCAAACGACATCTCTCTTTTACAATTAGACTATATATTTTTTAAACGCAATATTAAATAATTTATTAAAGTATTTTAGAAGGGTTTTTTGAAAGTATTTTAAAAGGGTTTTTGAAAGTATTTTAGAAGTTTAGCGACAAATGCGGTTTCGCTAACGCTTCTCTGTCCGTAATTTCTCGCATATATTCTAACAATCTTTCAACTTAATGGTTGCCCCGGATTGGTCATTTTTAAGACTTAATTTATTAAGTCATAACTACTTTTAACATATTTCTAACCAAAGGACCAAAATTTATCGAAAAGTAGTTATGACTTAATAAATTAAGTCTTAAAAATGACCAATCCGGGGCAACCATTAAGTTGAAAGATTGTTAGAATATATGCGAGAAATTACGGACAGAGAAGCGTTAGCGAAACCGCATTTGTCGCTAAACTTCTAAAATACTTTCAAGAAACCCTTCTAAAATACTTTCAAGAAACCCTTCTAAAATACTTTCAAAAAACTCTTCTAAAATACTTTTAAGAAACCTTATTAAAATATTTAATATTGATAAAAAGACATGTCGAGAACTTTAAAAAGCATCCTTAAAAGAAAATTAATGAGATCTAAAAAAAAGTTTAATTTTGCTATGAAACCTAAAAGAAAAATATCATGGCATCAAGAATTAGTAGAAGAAGTTGTACCAATTGTTAATGATACTTATCCATATAGAGATCCAGAACCAATTTCTAAACCAATTCCAATAATTAAAGATTTTTATAAACCATCAGATTATTATTCATTTCCAACACCATCAAGACAAACTTCACCAAAACATAAAAAATTACCTTTATTTCCTCCACCAAAGGCTAAAAAAAATTAAATTAAGTCTTACGTTTCGTTAAAATACTCGTGCTCTAATAATTGGTCAATAGTTGGCCTTAATCTCGGATCATAGTTAAGACACCATTTAATAATTTCTAAGGCTTTTTCTGGTATTTCTTTTGAAAATCTTATTCTACCACTATAAACATTATTATAATATACATCGTCATTATCGTAGCCAGCAAATGGATAATCTTTAGCCAACATCATATAATAGCATATACCTAATGACCATATATCACTATACATTGAATAAAATCTATGATAACCCTCAGGACATATATAATAAACAGTCCCATAATGGCTATCACCTTTAGTAATTTTATAAGAAGACATCTCTGAATGTCCAAAATCTATTAGAATTAGATCTATATCTTTATTTAACGAAGTGCTTAGGAGCCCATCTGGCTTCGCTAACGAAGTTTTCTTAATATAATTTTCACATTTAATATCTAAATGAGCAATACCAAGATCATGGCATTCTTTAAGACATCTTGACATTTCTATAAATACTTTTTTAGCATATTTTTCATCATAGGGAATATTTATCGATACATGATCTAATAAATCAAAACCTTTATGCAATGAAGTTATTATAAACGCAAATCTCATATTTTCAAAAAAATCAAAATATTGTAATAATAATTTAGCATTTGCTTTTTTTGCTAATTTTAATAATTTTAATTCTGTTTTCCATTCTTCCCTTTTAGAAATTTTCTTGATAACTACCTTTTGAGAACTAACAAGATCTTCAGCAATATATAATTTTGATGCAGAACCATCCGATAATTTTTTAATAAATTTATAACGTGTATTTAGCGAAGGGCTGTGTTTTGTCCTAAAAGTATCTAATTGTCCTGTATTAAGACCTATTTTATCTTGTGCTGAAGTGTCTGGCTCATCAAAAAAATACGATTCTTGGATATTTTGATAAGGTTTATTTTCTTCATCTTCAAACACTATATTAACCATTGTCTTTAAAGTGTCTTTTAAAGTGTCTTTTAATGAAACTTAAGACTTAATTTATTAAGTCATAGATTAATTAAATTGGTAAAATACGAAACTAGCCGAAAAAATTATGGGGAAATATATCAAATTTTTGAACTGGTTTAGGTCTTGGTCTTTCTATAATTTCTTGGGACCATAAATAAATACCATAAAAAATACCAAGTATTAATATAAATACTGATGCATTTATTAAAATTATTTTAAAAGATCTCACCCTACTTTCAGAAATTTCCCTAATATTATTAATCTGTTTTCTGACGATATCAGTAGCCTTGTTAATAAAATTTTTTGGTTGTTTTGTTTCAATAAATCTAGCATTAACTAAATGTTCCATAATGCGTTTCCTAATAAAGTTTAAAAAAATTATTATATTAAAACGTTAAAAACCCTAATTATTGTTAAAATCTTTTAACTATGTCATTAATCATGCCAATGATGTCATCTGAATATATTCTAGCAATCGATCCAGGAACCATAAATTTTTCTTATTGTCTTATTCATGCTGATTCTAGAAAGATTCATAAATGGGACGTAATTTCGATCGGTCGTTCTACTTCAGATACTTATGAAACAACTTGCACTAATTTAGCCAAAATGTTTAATGAATTAGATCTAACTAAAAATCCAACCAATAATGTAGGTTCTCTAATAGTTGTTGTAGAGGCTCAACCTCGAGTTAATATAAAAACCCTAGTAATGTCTGGTCAAGTGCAAATGTATTTTATCTTAGAAAAATTAAAAAACCGATTACAACCAGATTATCTCTCTATTAAAAAAGTAGTAGGATATCATGCTAGAAATAAACTAAAATATTATGAACCACAACCTAACGATGAACCATTAGATTTATCAGCCCTTAAAAATGGTTATTATAAAAATAAGAAAACTTCTAAGGAACATTGTAAAAGAGTTCTTGTTCAACAAGGAGAAACCTCTTGGTCGAAATTTCTAGAAACACATAAAAAAAAGGATGATTTATCTGATGCTATGCTAATGGGTCTAGCATATATTAAATTTATTATGAAAAAACCTAATGGTTCTCAACAAACTATTCTTCAACCAATAGAAGACAATCCAGAAAAACCAGAGAAAAATCCGAAGATTTCATTAAAAATATGTAAAGGTATAACTGTAAAAGGAACAGCATGTAAATACGCTGCTAAAAAGAAAAGTTCTTATTGTAAAATTCATAAGAAAAAGAGTTAGTAAATTTCAAACAAGATTATTAAGTGTTAAGGAATCCCTATAAGAAAACCATAAAGGCCCTCCTAAAAACACTATAGCAAATGAATTAGTAGCCAAAATCGCAATTGACATATTCCAATATAAATTAGAGACATCATTGATATGGTTATTATAATCTCGGATCATAAATACGGAATAGATAACATTGTAAATCAAAATACCTGATAGAATTACGAAACCAAGTGGAATATATTTTTTAACTTGTTTATGATAATTGCGATCACAAAAATAAATAAGATACACTAATCCTAAACAAACAACAGATAATTCTGCAATTGATAGACAATATGTATCAAAGGTAATTTTATTTTTAGCGATAACTAGGGCGGCGGCTGCAATATTTAAGGGCATAATTATTAGAAAATTTTTAAGACTTTAAGAGACACTTTAGTTTCGTTAAGGGATTTTTTAAATTTGTTTTTCTTAATTTACCATACTTTTATACCCACCTCCCCATAAATGAGTCATTTCAAATGGCAGTAGATGTGTCTTAGATAATGTCATAGAATTCTTAGCGAAACTCTCTTCAGAACCCCTAATAACCCTTAAAACCTTTACTACTTCATCCTCTTGCTCTGAACCAAATTCATCAATAGGAAGAGGTCTATTGGTAATCTTTTGATAGATAAGTAGTAATTCGTGTAGTCCATCGTCATTGAGAATCCAAGCGATATCCTCATCAGTAATCAAAGGATAACTAATTTTTAAACGAGATATCGATTTTTGGACATATTCATCAACTTTACGACGACCCTCTAAGTCAATCCATTTTACTACATTAGGATGTTCTTTTAAATCCTTGATTGTTGCTAGGGCCTTTTTATATAAAGATACTTCTGGTGATTCTTCCATAGATATTTGTTAGATATTTGTTAGGGTCTTTAAATATTTGTTAGGTAATTTTTGATATGGTTTATTGTATCTTTATTTTGCCCTTTATACCTTAATAAAGACAAGGACGCTTCTAATTTTTTATGCTGTTTATTATCAAGAATTTGTTTCATATGAGACATTGCGGCTACTTCTTTATTATAGTTTTCACGATATAAATGATGAAGCCTTGGTTTGTATAACTCATATACATTTACTACCATATTTAGAAAAAGATTTAAAGGTCTCTCGTAAATATTATAAAATGTAAGAGTTTTAAGATCTATGTTAAAACTTATATTATATTCTAAAAACTTCCTTATAGTTTTTGTATCTCCTGTATCTCCTGTATTTCCGATACTAAATAATATATCATTATTTCGAGGTATTTTACAAATTAATTTATATTGAAAGAACTTTTTATAAAATAAATAAAAATTATCCTTATCAGTTTTATAATATATATTTTCAACCATATCCATAGCGAAACCCCATCTAGTATCTAAACAAACAACTTCGCAAAATTTATGATACGATAAAGAGGCTGAAAATGGTTTATGTTTTTTTAATGACTTCATTTATTATTATTATTTGCGTTTTTAAGGAAATTTTAAGGGTCTTTAGATATTTGTTAGATCATATAATTTTTGATATAGTTTATTGTATCTTTATTTTGCCCTCTATACCTTAATAAAGACAAGGACGCTCCTAATTTATTATCAAGGATTTGTTTTATATGAGACATTGCGACTACTTGTTTATTATAGTTTTCGCGATATGCTGAGTTTATTGGACTATCTATATGGAAATTGGGTAATTGATGAAGCCTTGGTTTGTATAACTCATATACATTGACTACCATATTTAGAAAAAGATTTAAAGGTCTCTCACTAATAATATAAAATGTATAGGTCTTAAAATTCTTAAAACTTATATTATATTCCATAGTTCTTGTATTTATTCCGATACTAAATAATATATCATTATTTCGAGGTATTTTACAAATTAATTTATATTTTCTTAAACCCTTATAAAATAGGTAAAAATTATCCTTATCAGTTTTATAATATATTTGATTTTTATAATTATGGCGCACTGGATCTAAACAAGCAACTTCGCAAAATTTATGATATTGTTTTTTTAAATTTGATGACTTCATTTATTATTAACAAATATTTGTTTGCGTTTTTTTAAGGAATTTTAAAAACTTTAAACTTTAATTTACTGGAAATTATTTTCTTTGAGTATATTAAAGATATGTTCCGATTTAGATTTTCAGCACGAAGAAGGGGTTCCAGAAATTCACGTAGATCAAAACACCGTAGATCGGGTGCCGGTCGTCGCAGAATGCATACTATTGGTGAAATTAAAGGCCGTAAAGTATATACTAGAAGAGGCTGGAGAATTCGTGATGGTATGCACAAATCATCCGGTAGAAAACGATCCGGTCGTAGGTCACACAAAAGACGCCATGGTAAAGCAGGAAGACCCCGTGGATCCAGAAATTCTCGCAGATCCACTCGCAGAAGGTCTCATCGCAGAAGGCATTAAATAGTATAATGTCTAAGTCTTAATTTATTAAGACATAAGTCTTAATTTATTAAGTCATAAGTCTTAATTTATTAAGTCATAAGTCTTAATTTATTAAGACATACAAATTTTATAAAATAGTCATAATTTTATAAAATTTTTGTCAAATAATTAAATACGCTAGAAATCTCAAAGTCTATGGTTTATAAATGGATATTAATATAGAAGAACTTGCAAAAAATTAGATTCTAACCAAATCTCTTAACTATAATTTTTTTATGCAACGGATAAACTTTTTGAAGAATACCACAGGCTTTAAATGCATCTGCTTTAATTTTGTCATATTTTCTATAATTATTGTCAGTTATTTTAAAATTTATAAATTGTCCATATAAATAAGAATAAGGGTCACAAAAATCATCTTCTTTATAAGTTATCGCCTTAACGAGTTTTGGGTGATGTCTAACTACTTTCAAGAAACCTTCCTTAAAATATTCTTTTAATAAATTAATACCATTTGTCAAAAATCGATAATATTCTTCTTTACAAAAATATTTATCTTCTAATAAACAATAAATATATTTTGAAGATACAGCGTAGGGATATGGAACATCATTATTTCCAACAGGGCTTACAAAATTATAAATTTCATCCGAATATTCTTTAATATATCTTGATATTTCTGAAGGTATAATATTAGACTTCGTTCTAAAACCACTACTTAAAACATCATCAATTTTATTTTTACGGTCATTTTCAAGGATATTAAATTCATATATTTCAGAACCTATATAAATATATTTAAATTTCGAATCATAAATTAGGATTGAATTCCCGTCAAATTCTTTTCCATATCCACCGCTGAAAATTGTTGAACTATTTTTTGGACTTAAACCAATAAATATTTTTTTATAATTAAGAATTTCCAATATTTCTTTATCATACCTAGGTCTTGTATAATCTCCATTATCAAATTCTTCTTTATAAATTTTAATAATCTTCGATAACGATACTTTAAAGGGTCTAGAACCATTATCGTGAATTAGGTATTCTTTTTTCGGAGATATCTTAACGATTGTTTCAATCTCTTCCAAGATCTCTTCCATTTATAATTATCAAATATTTAATATTTTATCAATTTCTGCAGAAACATCATTATTAATCCCGCACATTGGATTATTTGCAAAAACGGTGCTAAATCCATTTTGAGATGCTCCTTCAATATTTGAATATAAATCATCAAATAATATAATTTTTTTCTTAGGAACATCGTATTTATTCATTAGGGTATATAGATGATCTACTTTAGTTTTCGCAACATCTTCAAAATTTGTAGCCATTGGATAACTAGAACCGTGATAAATATTCCCAGAGATATCGCTAAATTTTAAACCGATTTCTTTTAACGGAACATCACCAATATATGGACTTAATCTAGCAGTATTAATAGCAAAACGACAACCAAAATTTCGACAAGTATCTACAGCCTTTTTAGCATTGTTGTATGAACAAGTTAGAGTTCTATCTAAATCAAAAACACAAAGACATGGAGTAGATTTCTCGATAAATTTTTCAACAACTATTTCAGATTTATTGTAATAATAACTTATTAAAAATATTATAAAAACTATTAAACCAAAAACCAAACCAAACCAAATCATTTAATTAATTAAAATATATTATATTAAGTTATAAAAATCTCAGGATGTTTCCTAATTATTTCGATAATCCCCTTATAGGCTTCCTCTAAATCTGCAGAATTTTTAGCAGCAGTAATACTAATTTTTCCTGATTTAAATATAAAGATTGATATTTGGCCATCAATTTTATTTTTAGGAATTTTTTTGGAAGTCGCAAGATGTTCTTTATATTGTAATAAAGCCTTTTTAGTCCAAAATTTAATATTAATTCCGGGGTATTGTTCTGGATAAAAAGTTGCTAAACGAATGCAGCCTCCATTAGAAATACTATAATTGGTATTTAATATATTTTTAAACAATTCTTGATTGAGTTTTAAAGACATTAAGGATTCTTTAGAAGACACTTTTAATGCAAAATTAGTATTAATCATAACAATTCTTTGATCTTTAAGTTGAAAAAGTTCAGGTTCTTTAATTGCTGGTTGATTATTGTTAATGAATTGATATAATAACTGAGGAATAGCATGAGCAACTTCTATAGTTTTTGATCCAGTTATATGTAAAAGTCCATTGGGGAATATTTTACAAGAGATATTATTAGTCTCTTGGAAAGTAAATGACATTTTTAAACAATTATAAAAAGAAGTTTTTACCTTTGTTTTGGATACTTTAGTTTTGGTTGAAGTTATAATTTCTACTTTTGAATTTTTTTTATTAGTTGGATTATAATCGATTGATAGATTATGAAAAGGATTACGATATTCTTCAGCAATATCTAAAAAATAAGTATCATTCAAAATATTTTCTGGTAAATTTATATCGAAATTACGTAAAGTCTTAAATAAATAATCCAAATCTAATTTTGAAGAAACAGTAGCGCAAACGGTTATTACTGATATTTTAAGTGGTCCAGATATTTCAGGATCAATTACAATATTCTTAATATTTTCATTAAATGATATTTCGGATTCCATAAGATATTTATTAATTAAGTCTTAGAAACTTTTAGAGTTTCTAATTATTTAATAAATATTCATCTGTACATATTATATTAAGTTTTTGTAATGTTTTTTTATTCTTTAAATCCCTAATATAAATTGGGTTCATCCCTTCTAAAATTAATGTATGTAAATTTGGTAATAGGGCACATAATATATTTATGAAAAGTCCCCCATAATGTACTCGATATTTATCAAGTGTAAAATTTAATATATTATTTGTATTTATTATATTAAGGGCTCTAGTGTCATACCATAATATATTTATGGAATTTTTATTAATTTTTATTAATTTTATAAAATCTAATACGTTCAATAATTGTTGTTCTGTATTATTTAGATAGTGTTCATTATATTGTTTATTAGCGTAAAATTTTGGCTCAATTAGTAAATAACTTAAAATTAAATTTGATAAATCTGAATTATATAGAACTTGTTTAGCGTCCATTAGTTCCACGTTAGTCAATAACTTTTGACGGTTTTGAAATTTTTGGTAAAGAAACTCTAATAAGCAGACCGATAATCATAACCAATTCTCATAAGGGCTCTAGGTTGATATTGACTAGGGACATATTGTTGTTGAGGATATTGCGAACCATTAGGTAAAGTTGATACTGGAACAGTTAGATAACCTCCTAGACCACTATTTTCAATTCTTAAAAGGGGTGCTAAAGGATTTGCAGTTGCTATATTATCTTGTTCAGTATTTAAACCTAATGGACAACTAACAAAACCTCTTCCGGAAATATTAGAATTTTGTGTTGAACAAGGGCAAGAATCATTAATACGATACCAGCCAACTGTAGTTTCAGAAGCATTTGGGTCGAGACATCTATTAGCAGCAAATTTTTTTTGATCTTTTGTACTAAATTGACTAAAATTCATTAAATTTATATATAGTAAATATTAAAAAACATTAAATAATAATTGCGTTAATAATAACTAAAACTTTTATTTGATCTTTGAAAAAGACACTTTAGTTTCGTTAAAATGGGAGATGGTTTTATTTCAATAGATAATAAAGGATTTTTTGATGATAGCGATGGTCCCACAATTGTTTTCGACAGACCTTCTGAATTAAAAGTAAAATCTATTAATATTGATTTTAATGATAAAAAATCAGGAATTTCGGATATAAATATTAACTCAAAACCATCTAACGAAGTGCTAAGCGACACTTCTCGCTTTGCTAAAAAAGTACCATCAACTTCTTCAAATATTACTATAGAAGCCAAAGAAATTGATAATATAAAATCTAGTCGTCATGAAAATAGACATCACAGACATCGTCATAGAGATCATGACCGTGATTCGAGACCATCATCTAAACCATCAGTAGTAAATTCTTGGTCTGGCTCTGGCTCTGGTTCTGAAGAATTTACTGATAATAAATCTAAATATATTCCATTACCTAACGAAGAACCGTTTAAAGAACCGTTTAAAGAACCACAAGATATCATTAACGAGTCAAGAGCCTCTAATAAGACTAATATTAATCATGATGACGATTTAACTTACTTAATGAATCCTGATAAAATTATAGCAAAGACTTCTTCTGAACCAAATAAAACAATAGATTATTCATCAGCATCCGATAGCGAAATAAGGCAAGAAAAACCAATATACAATAAACCTATTGATTATAATCGTCCTAAAGAACCAGAAAATAGACAAACAGATCCCCGTGATATCAAAAATTTTGGTGAAAATCAATACGATAATTCTAGAAAAAAGTTTGATAATTATCGAGATCAAGATTATCGAGATAATGATAGAGATTTTAGAGATCCACCAAAACAAACTGAAAGAAATTCTGAAGAATATGTTTATGTTAGAAAATTTGCAACAGATCAAGAAGAAAGATCTCATTATATAGCATTATTACAGGATCTCGAGAGAAAAGGTATAACATTAACTTCAGAATATAATAAATCAACTCCAGTATCCCAACTTAAATCAGAATATTTTATACAAAAAGACATAATTGATCAAGAAGCATCTATTGAATGGTATAAAAGTTCTATTATAACTACTATATCCTCAATTGAATTTGGTAATAAATTAGTGGATCCAATTGGTCGTTTAACAAATGGTTATACAACAGCCCATTTAGATGGTTGGTCTAGCGGTGTCCGACAAAATATTCATTTATTTGAAAATACACTGAAGCAACTCTATACTAAACATAAAGGTGATGAAGAACTAATGGCACCAGAAATTAAATTAATTGGACTAATATTTTTAAGTGGTCTAGCATATCATACAACTCAAATTGCTCTAAATTCCGGTAATATCACTAACCAACAAAATTTACCAACTTTAATGATGCAAATGGCTGGTAAAATGATGGGTTCTATGGCTCCTCCACAACAATATCAACAACAACAACCACAACATCAACAATTTCAACAACAGGCTCAACCACCTTATCAACAAACGACACAACAACAACATCAAGTACAACCACAAGTAGCAATGTCGGGACCCAGTATTGATCCAACATCACTTGCTAATAATTTTTTGAATTCTAATAATGAAGCATTGAGAGATATCATGACAAATCCACAAACTACTAGGGAATTTACTGATCCTCCATTAGGGACTATTTATAAAAAACAGAGCATCCTTGCTGCTGATGATGATAATGAATCTGTCAAATCAGCAATTAGTTATCAAAAAGGTAAAAAAGGACGTATTTCGAAAAAAATAACATTGACTGATTAATGATGACATAAATATTTTTCTTTTTCTGCTTCATACCATTCTATTAATGCTAATAAGTGCATGCGTTTAATTAGATATTTTTCATCATTTATTTTAAGTTCAACTAATTTTTTTCTTAGATTTATTAGAATTTGTTCTAACGATTCTAAGGACATTTATTATTAACATTTAAAATTTTCTTAGGGACCTATTAATGGTTCTTCTAGAGGTTTTTCTAACGAATTGTAATAAATTCCATAAATTGTATAAGATAGTTCAAAAGAATTTAATATTAAAATCATAAGGCTTAAATCGTTTAATGCTTCATTTATTAAAATATTATTCCCGTAATATGTAAAAATATTTGAACAAAAAAATATATTAAATATATCAATAAATTTATCAAAGGTACAAACTAATTCTTCTTTATTATTATAAAAACACGATACCCGAAATATAAAATTATTGGGTCTGGATCTGATTAAAGAAAAACAAACAAACACTAATTCAATACTAGATAAAATTAGACATATTTCAGAAACGTATAATAAATCAGTAAAGATAATTAGTATTGCGGCAATAATATTGAAGACCATGTTTAAAGACACTTTAGTTTCGTTAGAAATTTTTAAGATTTAATTTAAGGGATTTTTTAAATTTGTTAGACAATTTTTAGATAACTTTTAGATAACTTTTAGATAACTTTTAGATAACTTTTAAAAAATTCTAATTATTTCTAAAATATTTTCTTGACTAATATTAAATGTTCCGATTTAGTTCAAGAAGACGCGGGTCAAGAAATCATCGCAGATCCAGTCATAAACGAAGGGGTGCCGGTCGTCGCAGAATGCATATGATTGGTGAAATTAAAGGTCGCAAAGTATATACTAGCAGAGGCTGGAGAATTCGTGAAGGTATGCATAAATCATCCGGTCGTAGACGATCCGGTCGTAGGTCACATAGTAGAAAATCGGGCAGAAAAGGGCGCAAACGAGGCTCTAGAGCGTCCCGCAGATTTTCAAGAAGGCGCGGTGGTGGTCGCAAAAGGCGATCAATGTTTAAAAAACTATTTGGCTTTAGATGGGGAAATTCTACTCCGTTAAGTGACATGATGGGACCTTTTCCAGGAAATTAAGTCATAAAATATAAATTTAAAAAAATTTATTAACTCTAACAAAAATTTATTAACTCTAACAAAAATTTATTAACGCTAACAAATTTAATTAACGTTAATAAATGGATAAAATTTATAATGATTTAATGAAAAAATTTAAATGGATAACTAGGGACAAATTTATACATTTCAATAAGTCCAGTATCAAATATTTTTTCTTCATTAGTTAAAGTATTAATATGTTCTTGATAATCTTCAATAGTTTCAAATGCTCCCATAATACGAAAACCATTAATATCAGATTTAGCCGAAAATTTTGGACCAACAAAAGAAATAACTATATAATTTTGACATTCAATTACAGTTGAATCTGTATCTAAATTTAAATCTTCATTATATAATGAAATACCTAATTCTTCAATTGCTAATTTATGACATTCTTCTAAATCTTCTGGTGATAAATTATCTTCAAGTCCTAAAGTATCATCTACATTATTAGTTAAATCATCTTCTGGATAACCAAATTTTTCCCCCGGATCAATATCTATCATTTTTAGATTAATTGTATCAGCATTTTCAACGATATCCTTAACAGATTCTTGATTTATTAATGATATATCAAATGATGGTTGTTGTATTGGTTGTTGTAAAAATGATAAAGGAGTCTCTGACATTTTTTTAAAACTAAAATAAATTAGTTGTAA
>Ga0302306_10000627_pt1 | contig 21254 bp, 21 predicted proteins | sample III_Palsa_E3_1_FD_198761 | JGI IMG/M metagenome (GOLD analysis project Ga0302306, IMG submission 198761) | Peat permafrost microbial communities from Stordalen Mire near Abisko, Sweden - III_Palsa_E3_1 | ecosystem: Environmental > Terrestrial > Soil > Palsa > Peat permafrost | place: Sweden...
ACAAGCTGGCATCCCTCAGCTTTGTGTTGATTATCCTGTTTACCATGAAATAAATGAGGCGAACCCTGTAGCTTTATTAGTAAAAGATATTAGTGCTGAAAATATTGCCACGCAATTAAATATTTTATTAGATGATGGCACACTATATGATACGCTTCAACAAAATTGTTTAAAAGCAAGAACAATCTTTAATTGGCAGCAAGAAGAAAAAAAACTACTCACCTTTTATAAAGAATTATTTTTAAACAATGCCTGAAAAACATTTACATATTGTAAGTCTTGATGTTCCCTTGCCTGCTGATTATGGTGGAATGATCGATGTCTTTTATAAAATAAAAGCTTTGCATCATCAGGGAATAAAGATCCATCTGCATTGCTTTACAAAAGGTAGAAAGCCTGCTGAAGAATTAAATAAATATTGCATTGAAGTAAATTATTACGAACGCAAAGAAAACCTGAAAGGTTTCTCTTTGTTACTGCCCTACATTGTTGGTTCAAGAAAAAGCGACAAGCTGTTGGCTAATCTACAAAAAGATACTTATCCCATTTTGTTAGAAGGCATCCATTGCACGTATCACTTACAGCTTGATAAATTAAAAGCCAGACAGGTGATCGTTCGCTTGCACAATGTTGAATTTAAATATTATCACAATCTTGCAAAAAATGAACACAGTACTTTTAAAAGATTTTATTTTTTGCATGAAAGCAAACTGCTTAAATTATACGAGAAGAAATTGGCGAATAGCGGGTTAATAATGGCCATCAGTAAGCAGGATGTGGAATTATACCAACAATTATTTGATGCAAAGCAGATCCATTTTTTACCGGCATTTATACCTTACACTACTGTTACCAGCAAAAAAGGAATGGGAGAATACTGTTTGTACCAAGGTAATTTATCTATCAGTGAAAATGAAGAAGTTGTTATTTGGTTATTAGAAAATGTATTCAATGATCTATCAATTCCTCTTATTATTGCGGGTGCAAATCCTTCGAACAAATTATACCTTGCGGTAGAAAAATATAAAAACGTTTCATTGGTTGCCAACCCTTCAGATACGAAGATGCAAGAATTGATCGCTGACGCACAAATAAACGTACTACCTTCTTTTAACAGAACAGGTGTGAAATTGAAATTATTGAATGCTTTATTTAACGGAAGGCATTGCTTGTCAAACAGGGCAGGAATGATTGGCAGTGGTGTAGAACACTTTTGTACAGTTGCAGAAACTGCCAATGAATTTAAAGTTGCTATCAATTATTTATTTCAACTTGATTTTGCACATTTAGAATTACAACAGCGTCAAAATATATTGAAGTATTATAACAATGAATTAAATGCGCAGCAGCTTATCTCATGGATACATTAGCAACACTGGCATTATCAATCACTTTATTATTTTCGGTCTTGATAGTTCTTGCAGGAAATTTATTGATCACCCGGTAATCGTGTGTAGCCATAATAATTGCAGTACCATAATCTTTACAGATATGAAATAACAATTGCATGATCTCATCACTTGTTTCAGGATCGAGGTTTCCTGTGGGTTCATCCGCCAATAATAATTTGGGAGAGTTTAGTAAGGCTCTTGCGATATCAACACGTTGTTGTTCACCACCACTCAATACAAAAGGCATTTTAAACCCTTTTGATTTCAATCCCACTTTATCCAATACATCGGCTATTTTTTCATCCATTAATTTCTCATCTTTCCAACCAGTAGCACGCAACACGAATTTTAAATTATCATTTACGTTACGGTCTGTCAATAATTGAAAATCCTGAAATACCACGCCAAGGTTACGGCGCAGGAATGGAACTTTTTTCCAATTCAATTGTCTTAAATTATATCCTACAACCCAGCCTTCGCCTTCAGTTAATTCAAGATCACCATACAATGTTTTTAACAAACTACTTTTACCCGTACCTGTTTTACCAACCAGGTAAACAAATTCTGCTTTATCAATAGAGATATTTACATCGCCCAAAATAAGGCTGTTACTCTGGTAAATATTTACATTCTTTAATTCTATGATTGATTGAGCCATTTCAGTTGTTATTTTTATGCTGTTGCAAATTTAACCTTTGTTAGACTAATAAACAATTGCTTCATTTTTTAGTTGGATCAGCAATTCTTTTTTAACACTTTCTTCTACCCTACCAATGATCTGTGCATCGATATTAAAGCCTTTGGCAGCCGCTATCATTGTTTCAGCATCTTTGGCATCACAGTAAATTTCAAGGCGACAGCCCATATTAAACACTTCGTACATTTCCCTGTTATTAGAGCCGCTGTTCTTTTGTATGATATCAAAAATAACAGGTGGTTCAAACAGGTTATCTTTTACAACACGAACTGTGCCGGGAATATATTTCATGCACTTTGTTTGTCCGCCGCCGCTGCAATGAATTACACCATGCAATTTATCGAAATGATTTTCCAGTAATTCACGCATTACCGGAGCATAGGTTCTTGTAGGACTTAATAATAATTTACCAATAGTTATTCCTGTATGCCCTTTTACTTCAACCGTATCCGTTAATTTATGCTGACCAATATATACTACGTCTTCTGGCAATCCGGTATTATAGCTTTCTTTAAAATTATCAGCGTAATATTTACTTAATACATCGTGCCTTGCACTTGTCAACCCGTTACTTCCTAACCCACTGTTATAAGTTGTTTCATATGTCGATTGTCCGTAACTCGCAAAACCTACAATTACGTCGCCTGCTTTGATCATTTCATTGCTGATGATCTTATTCTTTGGCCAGCGGCTTGTCATGGTACCATTAACAGCAATTGTACGCACCACATCCCCCACATCCGCCGTTTCACCACCTAAATAATGAATATTGACACCAAAGCTTTTTAATTCATCAAATAATTGTTGAGAACCGTTGATCACCTGTGATAATACTTCGCCCGGGATAATAGTTTTATTTCTATCTATAGTTGAGTTAAAAACGATATTATCATAAATACCTACACATAAAAGATCGTCTAAGTTCATTACGATCGCATCTTGTGCAATACCTTTCCAAACAGTTACATCACCGGTTTCTTTCCAATATAAATAAGCAAGGATACTTTTAGTGCCGGCGCCATCTGCATGCATTACGCTTACATAATTGTCATCGTCCCCGAAATAATCGGGATAAACCTTACAAAAAGCATGAGGAAACAACCCCTGATCTAAATGTTGTACGGCAGCGTGAACCTCTTCTTTTTGGGCTGAAACCCCTCTCTTGCTATAAAGACTCATATTTTAATTTGTAGTGCAAAACTAAATTTCAATTCCCAATAAACCATTTTCAATTATCAACTACATTTGCACCATCAAAAATGACGGTTTACAATAATATAGAACAACTCCCTGCTTTTAAAAATGCCATTATAACCATTGGCACGTTTGACGGCGTACATACTGGCCATCAGCAAATTATACAGCTAATGAAGCAGGAAGCGGCCAAAGTTAAGGGAGAAACGGTGATTATCACCTTTCATCCACACCCACGGATGGTGGTAGCCTCTCATAAGCCTACTATTCAGCTTTTAGATACCCTGGAGGAGAAAATACTGCTTTTGCAGGATCAGGGTTTGGATAACCTGGTGATTGTTCCATTTACGGCAGAATTTGGCAACCAGACCGCCGAGGAGTATATAGCAGATTTTTTAGTAAAAAGATTTCATCCCCATACCATTGTTATCGGCCACGATCATCACTTTGGCAAGGGCCGTTTAGGAGATTATGCCTTATTAGAACAAAAAGGCCTTGAATTCAAGTATAAAGTAGTTGAAATTCCCGCACATATGTTAGAAGATGTAACGATAAGCTCCACTAAAATAAGAGAATCGGTCTTAAATGGAGATATCGCGACAGCAAGTAAATATTTAGGTTATCCTTATTTTTTCAGCGGCAAAGTTATCGAAGGAAATAAATTAGGGAGAACAATTGGTTACCCGACCGCGAATCTACATATTGAAAATGAACATAAATTAGTACCGGGCAATGGCGTGTATGCAGTAGAAATAAAAATTGCGCATTCTTTGAAAAATCCTAAACCGTCTGCCTTACACCGCTCCTTAAGAGGTATGATGAATATCGGTGTTCGCCCAACTGTTGATGGGAATAAAAAAACGATCGAAGTGAATATTTTTGATTTTGATGAAGATATTTATGGACAGACCTTAACCATCACATTAAAGAAATACCTGCGCAGCGAACAAAAATTTAGTGGATTAGATACTTTGAAAGACCAATTAGCAAAAGATAAGCTAGCTGCAGTCGCTGCATTAGGATAGTTTAATTTCATTATCATTACATTTAACTACTGATCTTTTTGAAAACTATACGCATCAATTTATATGAAAAAAAATAGCAGGATAACCATTTTAGACAGTTTCCGTTTCATTGCTATTGTAAGTGTTGTACTTTTTCATTATTACTCTCGCTGGGATTCAAAAGAAAACAAAATCAGTTTGTATCCATATGACAATAAGTATGACTTTTTTAGTTATGGATATTTAGGTGTGGAGTTCTTTTTTATAATATCCGGGTTTGTCATTGCTTACACATTATATTCAACAGATACTATTCAGGATTTTTGGAAGAAAAGATTACTACGACTCCTGCCACCAATAATTATTTGTTCATTTATCACCTTAATTTTCTGTCTATTGTTTGACACCAACAATATTTTCCCAAACGCACACAGTATTAAAAATTTTATTGTTAGTCTTACCTTTTTAAATCCAGTACTTATTAATAAATTTTTCCCATCCTTAGATCTAAATTATTTAAACGGAAGTTATTGGTCATTATGGCCGGAAATACAATTCTATTTTATAGCAAGCCTGATTTATTTTTATAAGCCCGAAAGGTTTTTGATAAATTTTTCAATTGTATCAATTGTATTATTTCTATTGTTTTGGTTTGAAGGAAACTTACATGGCACTAACGTATTCCGAATTCAGGAGCGATCTTTTTATGTACAGCAAGTAGAGTTTACCATCAAAGCATTTACTATCACTCAATATAGTTTGTGGTTTTTAATGGGTGTACTCTTTTTTAAAATATATACCAAAGAATATGATAAATATACTATTGTCATACTAGCTAGTGTCGGCATATTATTATTAAAATATTATTCGTCAGATTGGAGTGTAAGAGCAATATCCTTGCTAATGATCATTGCATTTGGGATATTTAGTTGTTACCCGTTTCTTTTAAATTGGTTAAACAATAAGCTTATGATCAATATAGGCATAGCTTCCTATACTTTATATCTTATTCATCAGGAAATAGGCGTTCTGTTGATCAATAAATTCGCTGGAAATTTTGGAAGATTTGATTTTGTACTACCTATAATAATACTAATAGTATTTATATTATTTTCTCTGGCTAGTTACCGGTTCATAGAAAAGCCGATCAATATATTCTTTAAGAAAAAGGTATTGCCAAAATCTTTATAATTTACAGCATCATTTTTACTACTAATTCTTTTAATAAAGATGCATCGCTTGTGCCTGTATCGTTAACACCCACACTTTTTAAATTGTATTGGTGTAATAAAAGTAATGCCTGCTCCACTCCACTATAAGAATATATTTTTGCCGTTTCAATGGCTTGTTTGGCTGCAAAAGGGTTATTATAAAACAATGCTTTTACCCCGGCTTCGCTTCTATCTACCATACCAAACATGGCATATATTTTACTAAAATAACCGTACAATGCAGGCAGGATAAGCTGTATCGGCGCGGCTTTTGGATTGCTTTCGAAATATTGAATGATGCGTATTGCCTTTGCCAGGTTTTTTTTTCCCAGTGCCTCTTGTAATTCAAATACATTATACTCTTTACTTACACCAACATATTTTTCAATATCATCTTCGGTAATATTCTTTTTCGCTCCAAGATTGACTACGATCTTATCGATCTCGTTGGCAATACGGCTTAAGTCATTCCCTATATGTTCTGCTAATAATATAACCGCTTTTTGCGAAGCTGCAAATCCCTGCGATTTAATATACTCATCTACCCACTCAACTAATTTATATTCCTTTATTTTTTCTGAAGTAAATATCTCTCCGGCCTTCTTGATCGATTTGTATAATGACTTTCTTTTGTCAAGCGTTTTTTCTTTGTGGCTGACAACAAAAATTGTAGAGCTTAAAGGATTATCCATATAACCTTCCAGCTTTTCGAGATCGCGCATTTGTTGTGCTTCTTTCAATAACACCACTTGCTTCTCCGCAAACATCGGATAACGCCTGCAGGCATTGATCACTTCGCTCCAGACAGCATCCTTACCATAAAAAACAGTTAGGTTAAAACTGGCCTCGCTTTCTGGCAATATTTTATGCTCAGCATAGTTGATTGCCTGGTCAATGAAATAATCTTCCTCGCCTTCTAACCAATATACCGGTTTGAAAGCCTTCTTTTTCCAATCACTGATAATTTTATCTGCAGACATAGTTGTAGAGTGTAAAAATAATGCAATCAGTTTGTTTGAATGAAAAATTAGGAATGAAGAATTTATTTTGGTCGTGAAGATTTATTGTAAAAAGAGCCTTGCAATTATGCAAGGCTCAAATTCTTAATTCCTACTTATCAATTCTTAATTAATTTAAGCTTCTAAAATCAACCGGAACCAATTTACTTACACCCGGCTCCTGCATTGTTACACCATATATAACATCAACCGCGCTCATCGTCATTTTATTATGTGTTACGATGATGAACTGAGAGTTTTGACTGAACTGCTTGATCATATTGGTAAATTTACCAACATTGGCATCATCCAGCGGTGCATCAACCTCATCCAGGATACAGAATGGTGCTGGTTTAATTAGATAGATAGAGAACAATAAAGCTGTTGCCGTTAATGTTTTTTCTCCTCCACTTAACTGGCCAATACTGCTTGGGCGTTTACCTTTTGGCTTAGCGACGATATCGATACCGGTTTCAGCTAAATTTTCAGGATCTACCAATACCATGTCAGCGGTATCATCTTCTGTAAATAAAGCTTTAAATACCTTTTGGAAATTCTCTCTTACTTTATTGAAAGTATCAAGGAATTGTTGGTTTGCCGTTGCTTCTACTTCCTGGATCGTTAGCATTAAACTATCTTTCGCAGTAACAAGGTCATTCTTTTGTTCCATGATGAACTCGTACCGCTTTTTCATTTCCGTATACGCTTCAATCGCTGTTGGATTGATCTCTCCGATATTTTCTAAACGCTTGCGCATTTTTTCGTTGCTTGACTGCAATTCTTCTAAAGGGGTATCACCTGTTCTTGCTTCATCAATGATGGCATCCAAATCGATCTTGAACTCAACGTTCAACCTTTCTTTCATTCCTGCCAATTGCAATTTCAATTCAGATAATTTATCCTTTATCTCATTCAATATATGATCGATACCTTCTTTAGACTTTTGCTTGTGGCGAAGTTCGCTTTCTTTCTCAGATAAAATATTACGGATATTATAATAAGCCTGATCAGCTTCATTCAATTTCAATTCTTCCGCTTCTTTATTTTGTAACATCGTTACCAATAAAGCTTCTACTTCAGTTAATGCATCCGCCGTTTCTGTAATACTTCCAGATGCTTCGCTTAATTGCGCCGTGCTATTTTCAACCTGAACTTTAAGGTCGTTCAATTGATTGCTCTTAAATTCAAATTCCTGTTGCAATGAAGTGATCTTACTTTGCAGTTTAGTGAATTGTAAGTTGCTATCGTTATAAGTAGCTGTTGCAAAAGTATATTCCTGTTCTGCGGTTGCGTAATCCTGCTCAATGGCTTGTAGCTTATCTCCTAATTCTTCTAACTGTGTATTGAATTTTTCCAGTTCATCCCTTGTACTGGATATCGCTTCGCGATTTGTTTCCAATTGATGTTGGAGGTCTTCAATTCTTGCACTACTTGTTTCTTCTAAATGATATAAATTCTCGATCTTATTCTGTAAAGAAAAAACAAGATTTGTCAGGTTATTAATATCCTGTTGTGTTTGTTTGATCGCATTGTCTTTCAAACCTTCGTTAAAAGCAATAACTTCATTCTGGCGAGCCTGTATCGTTTCTTTTAAAGTAGCAACCACAGCTTCCTGTTCAGTGATGCTTTCAATTAATTTTTCTAAATTCTTAGCACGGCCTATCTTTTTACCTTCAAACAACCCAACACTACCGCCGGTCAAAGAATATTTACCTTTTACGTATTTACCTGTTTTTTCCAAAACAACCGCGCCGTTGCTGTTGCGTAATGCTTCTTCATTTTCAGCGATAAAAACATTGCCCAATAAGTGTTTGGCAAGATTAGCATATTTACTGTCGATCTCTACAACGCTCAATGCAGCAATTGTTCCTGCAGGTTGATGCGTTTCTTCAAAGCCCGTAAATTTATCTTGTAAGAAGAAATTAGCTTTGCCTTTTTTGTTATTATCTAACAAATGAACGGCTTGTAATCCTTCTTCTAAATTATTAACTACATAATAATTAAGGTATGGCTCCAATACATTTTCTACTGCTGCGCGATATTCTTCTTTTACATAAATGATATCACTCAACAAAGGAGCTTCGTGGTTCCAGTCTTTATTTTTATGTAAGAATTTAACGCTTTCAGGGTATCCTTCCATTGAATCGATCAAACTCTTCAATAGAGCGTGCTCGTTCTTTTTGCTATCTAATTTTCTGCTTTCATCTGCTAGTTCACTTCGTAAATTTTCCAACACATTTTGTGTTTGTAAAATTTGCTCTTTTGTGAATTCATGATGATCCTGTAATTGTTGCAGGTCAACTTTTCTTTGTTCTAATTCTTCCGTCTTGATTTTTTTCTCAGCTTCTACTTGTTGTATCTGTGTTTGACGTTGTGTTTTTTCTTCTTCGATCTGCGCAACTGTTCTTTGCAAATTTTGAATACTTGTATCTGCTACAGCAACATTTTTCTCTGCTTCGAATTGTGTTCTTTGAATAGCCTGGTTCTCTTTTCTTAATGAATCGATACTGCTTCTTTTTTCATCAAACACTTTCCGCTTGTCTTCTACCGCATTTTTAAGCTCGTCCAGTTTGCCTTCAAACTCTTCCAGCTTTACTTCTTCATCTTTTATCTGGATGCTGGTGAATTGAATGCTTTCATCAAGTCCGGTTAATTGTCCGCTTGCTTTTTGCAAAAATTCATTCAGGCTGAATTCTTTTTCTTTAAGATGCTGTAAACGTTGAGCTGTTAAACTCTTTTCACTTTCTTTATTGCGAACAGTGCTCAACATTTCGTTGAAAGCATGCTGCATTTGTTGTAAAGCTTTTTCCTTTTCAACAAACTCAAGCTTTTCCTGTTGCAACGCAGCATCTTCCACAGCGATCGCTGTTTCTAATTCGATACGTTTATCAACTTCTGCCTGTTGTTGTTCGTTGAGGTTACGGTATGTGATATTAAAACCTTCCAAAGAAGCTTTCGCCAATTCAATGCTAACCTCTTTGTATTCTTTTTTTATTTCAAAATATTTCTCTGCTTTTTTAGCCTGGCTTTCTAAGCTTTTTAGCTGGTTATTGATCTCAAATAATAGATCCTCGATACGGGCAAGATCCTGTTCTGTCGCATCCAGCTTAAGTTTGGCTTCTTTTTTACGTGTTTTGTAGATAGTGATGCCGGCAGCCTGTTCTAACATTTTACGGCGGCTATTCTCCTTATCCTTGATGATATCATCTACCATCCCTAATTCAATTATCGCGTAGCTATCGGTGCTAACGCCTGTATCCATGAAAAGGTTGTGAATGTCTTTTAGGCGGCAGGCAACATCGTTCAAGCGATATTCACTTTCTCCGTTCTTGTAGTATTTACGTGTTACCGTTACCGTATTGAATTCGGTAGGTAAAAGGTTCTTTGTGTTTTCAAAGGTAAGACTCACTTCTGCCAAACCACTGGCGCTACGTGTTTTGGAGCCATTGAAGACAAGGCTCTCTAAGTTCTCACTACGTAAATTGCTGATCTTATGCTCACCAATTACCCAGCGGATACTATCAATAATATTGCTTTTACCACAGCCATTGGGCCCGATAACGCCGGTAATACCTTCATCAAAATTGAGAACGGTTTTATCGGCAAAACTCTTAAATCCTTTAATTTCTAGGCTCTTTAAACGCACAGTAACAATAGTTTAGTAGGAAGGCAAATATAATGGAACGCGGTAAAAGAAACATTTCAGGATGTACACCGAAAAAGCATAGTTATTCACACCTTTTTCACAGCTTTAGGTCACTTCTGTGGATTAAATGTGCGCCTGCATATTAGATAGCTTATTAATACGTTATATATTCATCGCCTAACTTTATTTACATTGCCTAAAATCTTATTTATGATCTGGAAAAACAGCCTTCTTTTTGTTAAACCACAGGGAAATAGTTACCATTTTAAAATTGAATCAGTATTAGAAGAAACGTATTGGCGTTTTATTATTACGGATATAACTGAAGATCACGAACCACTTTTAGTAGCAACTTTATTTATTGATTTTGACCTGAAGAAAGAAACTTTTTCTCATTGGCCAACGAATGAATTGTATGCATCAGTATCTCCCGTAATTGAAAAAGAATTATTGGTGCAAAGAAAAGAATGGAAAGCGTAGTATTATAATTTCTCTATCGATGAGATCAATATCTTACCGGTAAAACTATCTCCGTTGCTTGGCTGTTGTTGAATTTTCCTTACGATGCTCATTCCTTTTACGACTCTGCCGAAGGCAGCAAAACCTTGTCCGTCACCCAACATTTTATTGCCGTAATCAAATTGTGTTTGATCGCCGATACAAATAAAAAATTCTGTGTTGGCAGTTCCTATTCCCGTTCTTGCTAATGAAATTGTTCCATCGGTATGCGACAAACCCGTTTCTTTTGTAGACTCAAGCATTATCCCACGTGTATCAATAAGCCGCTTTGGATCTGTTTGCCAGATGCCTCCTTGTATCAGTCCAACATTATCATCAGTAGTTAATCCTTCAGTTAATAGCACACGGTAAAAACTGCTGTTATCATAAAAATCAGAATCTACATAAGATAAAAATGCAGCCACCGTTTTAGGCGCTTGCTTAGGAAAAAGCTCTACCTCAATATCTCCGTAATTGCTATGTATCATAATATGCGGATTGGCATATTTGGTTTTGCAACCAATTATAAAAGATAAAAGAACGATAATGACAAACTTATTCATCAACCAAAATTAGTTATTTATAATTCAACGATATTTGCACCTTACTTTAATAAAAAAGGAAATTATGACAGCAGAGATCGTTACAGCAAAAGGTACCATGAAGTTTGACCTATATGAAAAAGAAACACCTATAACCGTTCAGAATTTTGCAAAACTTGCAAAAAGTGGCTTTTATGATGGCGTTACCTTTCACCGTGTTTTAAAAGGATTTGTATTGCAAGGCGGCGACCCAAATACTAAAGAAGGCGCTAAAGGTCAGCCAGGAGCTGGCGGCCCGGGTTATAGTATTAACTGCGAAACAAGTGCAGAAAAACAATATCATGACAGAGGTGTTCTATCAATGGCACACAGAGGTAAAAATACAGGCGGCTCTCAATTCTTTGTTTGTATGACACGTGATATGACCAAACATTTGGACGGCGAACATACTTGCTTTGGTAAAATCACTGCAGGCGAAGAAATTATTGATGATGTCAGAGAAGGCGACATCATAGAAAAAATTATCATTCAGGATTAGTAAAGAAAGAGGCCATTACGTTCAATGCAATGGCCTCTTTCTTTATCTGTTAAATTATATCTCTATCTTTTCTAAAATCACTAATGCTTCTTGTAAATTAACCCAGGCTGCCTGCCATTCATTTTTAGCATCCTGGATCTTTTTCTTTTCACTTGGTTCAAGCAAAGCATTAGAATCAACATATTGTTCTAATCTTTCAAGAGATTCTTTATGCAGATCGGTCAATTTATTTTTATGATCCATAATATTAATTTTTAAGTTTCATAAAATTTAACTGCAATTATGCAGCTTCATCTCTTAAAGCTTTGATCTCATTGTGAGAAGCTTTCAATTTTTGTTGTTGCGTTAATACGATCGCTTTGATAAACGCAGGTAACTCTTTTTCTTCCAAAGCAGATTTATAAGCTCTTTGTGCTGCATCTTCCCCTGCTTCGCAGTTGGATAAGACAGCATGACGGGTATGACCGGTAAAAACGGCTTTAACATCCATCCAGGCTCTATATATTTTACCACTATTGGTAGTTCCATGTTCGATATCACCACCTTGCACTTCAACCTCAGTACCTAAAGTCATTATTAATTGACGGCTTTCGTCGATCATACTTAAGAAAAGCGATTTTAAATCATCATCACTTCCTTCTAATTCTTTTATAGCATGTTCATAACCAATAACTCTATCATTATTGATCATTATAAGATCATTTAAGATCTCTGTTGTTTTGCTTGCTGTTATTGTTTCCATGATTATGTGTTTTTATTTGGAAGTATAGAGTAAAATTCATGCCAGTTTATACATATTGTAGAATTGGTAATCGTTAAATAACATTGCGCTGACACTTCCCCGTGTTGAGGCGATTTTTTCGCAAGCAAAAATCGAAACTTATAAGTAATTTTGTGCACTAACTAACACTCTGGCAATAAGATGTACAAAGCAGTATTTATAGATATGGATGGTACCCTTTTACAAAAGGATCATACTATTAGCGAGGTCAATAAACAGGTAATAAAAAAATTATTAGATAAAGGGGTATTAATCATCCCAATTTCTGCTCGTCCTTTACACGGCATATTGCCCATTAGCCAACAATTATTTCCTGATACAATTCCTGTAGTTAGTCTGAATGGCAGTTATATCTTTTTAAATAATGAGATCATCTATCAATCACATGTTCCGCTAGAGGATGTGATAAATGTGCAGAAAGAGATTGCACCACATGATGTATCAGCTATGTACTACAGCCAAATGGAATGGTACGCAGAAACCGATAATGCGCATATTCAAAAAGAACAAAAGATCACCGATGTTAAGATCAAGATACAGCCTTTTGATGCAACGGTTAAAGAATGGGAAACAAAACACAATGGCCCTAACAAAATATTAATTGCAGGTAACGCTGATCTGATAAATGGGATTGAAAAAAGATTGGTTGAGAAGCAGGGCGACAAATTAAACATGTCAAAATCTAAAACTACTTATCTGGAAGTAATGAGTTTAACATCTTCCAAAACAAAAGCAATCGAATTTTTATTAGAAAGATATGGTATCAAACAAAACGACATCATTGCTATTGGTGATAATTTTAACGATAAAGAAATGATCGAGTTTGCTGGCGTAGGCGTAGCTATGGGCAATGCTCCTGATGAAATAAAAAAAGTGGCAGACTATGTTACTGATACTAATAATGAAGACGGGGTTGCTAAAGCCTTAAATCATTTTTTTAATTAACTTTTACTTAATAAAAAAAGAGGCTTATGGCCTCTTTTTTTATTCTTGTCATCATTTTTATTTTGTTGAATCAACACGATCAATTGTCGTGCTATCATAACCAATATTATCGCTGTTACTACTATTATCATTGGTAGTACTGCTGGCTTTACTGCTATTAAAATAAGCTCTTTGCGCATCAATTATTGCCTGGTCGCGGTCATGTTCTAACTGCGCTACATATTTTCTTCTTTCGCTGCGCGGAATACCTTTGGCATGCTTTGCATCCCATATCCTTTGTTTGTAATCATTTTTAATATCCTGTATCTGTAATTCCAATTTACTTGGCATACGAGAATTATCTCCATAATAACCATAAGGATAGCCAAACGGATAATAGAAAGGAGAATAAAACGGATAACCAATACCGAAGCCAACTCTTGGCCCATAAAACCCGCCGCCGTGATAAAAGCCACCACCACCATGGAAACCTCCGCCACCTCCGTGAAAACCACCACCACCGCCTCGTTGTGCTGAAGCACTAAATGTTATTGCGGCAAATAACAATGCTATAGATAACTTTTTCATGACCTGTATGTTGTTTTAAGTTAGACTCTAAAAGAATAAAAAAGATTATTCGATATTAAACCATAACTAATCAATAACAAATTACAAACCATTTACGTAATTAAGAAGACAAGAATTGTTAAATAACAAACCAGTAATTGAAAACATACTTAATAAAAATAAGTACTATATTTCTTTAGCAACAAATCGATAGCCAACTCCTGATTCAGTTATAATATATTTAGGTTTATTGGGATCCTTTTCAATTTTTTTTCTTAGCTGAGCAACAAAAACCCGCAGATATTGAGATTGTGTAATATAATCAGCTCCCCAGATTTCTTTTAAAATGTACTGGTGCGTCAATACTTTTCCTTCATTCTTAACAAATAGTGCCAAGAGTTCATATTGTGTTGCTGTAAATTTTACAGGTTCGTTATTTCTTTTTACTGTTCGGGTTGAAAAATTGATCTCAAAATCTTCATATCTAATAGCAGGACTATTTTCGGCCACCATACAATTACGTAATAGTGATCGTATCCTCGCCAATAATTCCGCGGTACGGAATGGCTTAATTAAATAATCGTTAGCGCCATTGTCTAAAGCAGCAACGATATCATCTTCATTATTCTTTACAGAAAGAATGATAACAGGTTTTGTATACCACTCCCTCAATTTTTTTAATACTGCATGGCCATTCTCATCTGGTAATCCCAGATCAAGAATAATAAGATCAGAGGAGGACGTTGCCGCTGCGGCAAGCCCCTCTTTTGCAGTATTTGCCTTTGCTACTTTATAACCACTGGTCTGCAAAGTGATCTCCAATAATTTTCTCATTTGAATCTCATCATCTATCACTAGTATTTCTGCATTGTTCATTTCTATGTGGTTTTAAGTGATATAGTTTTAGCCGGTATTTTTATTATAAATTTTGCGCCACCAGATACACTTTTCTCCACTGCTATATTTCCATTATGAACTTCTATAAACCCCTTTACTATGGATAGACCCAGTCCTGTTCCCTTAACAGCAGAATTATCTAACCGGTAAAATTTATCAAATACTTTATTTATCTCTTTTTCAGAAATCCCTTTCCCGTTGTCTTCTACTATTAATAGTAATTGCTCATGAATAGCAGCCGCTGATATAGTAATGGATGATGTCGCAGGCGTATATAATGCTGCATTGCTAATAAGATTATATAAGACTTGTTCAATTAAGCCCCGGTCAATTTTAAACAAGGGGATATTTTCCCTAACCGAGATATGTATTGTATGATGTTTTAGCTGTTGGTCTAGTTGATGAATAACTTCATGTATCAATTCATTAATATCACACCAATCTTTTTTAAGCTGTAAAAACCCTGATTGAAGTCTGGAAGTATTCAGTAAATTTTCTACCTGCTGATTTAACTTTAATGAAGCCGTTGATATTTCCGTTAATAAAGCCTTTTTATCCTCTGGAGATATGGTAGAATTTTCGAGTAGCAAATTATCTGTAGCCCCGATAATTATTGAAATTGGTGTACGTAATTCGTGAGAAAGAGCATTTAATAAGGTCTCGTATAGCTTTAATTTATTTTCCTTTACTTGTTTTGAAAAGGTTGATCTTTTGAATTGAATCAATATATAAATAAATATTGATATCCATAATATTAGTAGAAATAAGATCTGGAAAATATGTTTGTCTTTACTATAAAAAACAAAACAGGCAGATAGTAATATTAAGCTTATAATCAATACAATATTTAAATATTTACTACTTTTTCGTGTATTATTTGCTAATATATGGGGGGAAATGCTCATTAAATATTACACATATATTAAATTAGTATATAAATATATTAAGGGCTTATTGTAAAATTTTAATAAAAATACAGTAAAAAGTCTAATATATTTCAAATTAATAAGTGAATAATAATAATTAATATTAAGAAGCTTGATCTTGTTCAATAAAAAAAGCCCTCTGTATAGAGGGCTTTTACGTAAATAGTAACCGTTTATTTAGCTTTCCAGCTATTGTTGGAAAAATTCATATCAGGAAATATTTTATCTGGATCGATAGTAACAGCTTTTAACTCTTCCGTAGTGGGTAGTTTTACATCCCATATTGACGTGTTGTTCCATACTTCAACAGGCAGTTTAATTGTTCCTTTAGTGCCTGATTTTGTTTCATAGCTGATTATAACCGGCATCGCCATCTTGTCAAGGTTAGCAATAGTAACAATCGCGCCATCCTGTGCATCCCCATGTTCGTACTTCACTCCCACTACTGCCTGATCTAATTTATAATTTTCTAAGAACCATTCTTTCCAAAACCAACCTAAGTCTTCACCTGCTACATTTTCCATTGTTCTAAAAAAATCCCATGGTGTAGGATGTTTATATGCCCAGCGTTGGATATATGTTCTGAAGGCATAATCAAACATATCAGGGCCTAATACCTGGTCACGTAATAACTCTAATGCTAACGCAGGTTTGTAATACAATGCGACAGATATATTCTTTTCTTTCATTGCATCAGGACTTGTCATTATTGGCTCGCTTGTAGGACTGAATACATAAGGAGCAAATTGCTCCATGTTCTTAGGTTTATGATAAAACTCTCCATGATTAAAATCTATTGCAGATAAAGAATTGATGAAAGTATTAAATCCTTCGTCCATCCATCCATATTTACGTTCGTTGCTGCCCACTATCATTGGGAACCAGGTATGCCCAAATTCATGATCTGCCACTTCAAATAAAACATCTCCCTCGAATTGTGTGTTACAAAAAACTAGTCCCGGATATTCCATCCCATTAACGTTGCATGCAACATTTGTTGCAACAGGATAAGGATACTCATACCAGCGTTTGCTGTAATTTTCAATACTTCCTTTAATAAATTCGGTAGACCTGCCCCATTTGTCTGCCCCCGTTTCTTCTGCAGGATATACACTCATGGCGAGCGCTTGTTTACCACTTGGCAAATTAATTCTTGCTGCATCCCAAACAAAAGCTTTGGAAGAAGCCCATGAAACATCTCTTGCATTACTCATTTTATAATGCCAGGTAAGTGTGGTTGCTTTTGGCCTTGATGAAGGATCGGTCACTTCATCTTCAGATCTGATAGAAACAGTTTTATCACTCTTTCTTGCTTCATCTAATCTTTTTATCTGCGAAGCCGTTAATACATCTGACGGATTTTGTAATTCTCCGCTACAAACAACAATATGAGATGCAGGCGCAGTAATGGTAACATCAAAATCTCCATACTCTAAATAAAACTCACCCGCACCTAAATACGGCAATGTGTTCCATCCCTCAATGTCATCAAATACACACATGCGTGGATACCATTGTGCAACGGCAAAAATTTCTCCGTTTCTTGTATCTAAGATCCCACAACGATCAGAGCCATGTTCAGGCAACACAAAAGAATAATCTATTTTTATTTTTATTACATCTCCACCTGCAGCTACCGGTTTTGATAAACGTATCTGCATTCTGGTATCGCTGATATGGTAATCTGCATCAGTATTTTTATCGCTAACTATTTTTACGGAAGTAATTTTATATCCGCCGCTAAAAGTACTTTTTGAATCACCATAACGGCTACGGCTATCTACAGGCATCCTTAACTGGCCACGACTATCAGCTGTAAATAAATTCTGATCTAACTGTAACCATACAAATGGCAATACATGCGGACTGTTATTTTTATAAGTGATAATAACGCTTCCTGTTATTTCGTGGGTAGTATCATTTAATGAAGCTGCGATCTGGTAGTCCGATCTGTTTTGCCAATATGCTTCTCCCGGTTCGCCGGTTGCAGCTCTTGCAACGTTTACATCTGAAGGATAAAATAAGGGCGAAAATAAAAGATGTGGGTCGTATGTTGAGGTGTCGGTTTTGTTTTGTGCAAAACAAAAAATGCTAACACAGCAAAATGCGAATGAGATACAGAATGTCTTTATCATGAGCGATATTTTTATGTTATCCGAAGATAATTAAAACATAATTCAAATCAACAGACGAAAAAACCATCCTCAAGTATTGACAATCTTTTAGCAATTATAATTTTAGAATTCTTTTTTGTAGCTAACCCCTACTGATCCCTGGAAGTTTACAATTGGCGGATTCATTTTTTTTATAGAAACTGCTACCGATTTGATACGGTTATCATATATATGAATAAGATCTGTAAGATCTTGTGCAACTGTTTCTAAAAGAGCGGAGGGTGATGCCATTCTTTTTTTAACTATCTCATAGATAGCAACATAATCAGCGGTTTGGTGCAATTGGGTGATATGTTCTTTAGCATCTATCGTTACATCGATAGTCAATTCATAGGTATTGCCCAAAACCCTTTCTTCATCGTGAACGCCATGATAGCCGGCAAATAATAGGTTATGCAAATGAACTGTTATCATAATTATTAGTGTAGACCTTTTTCTCCTAAATATCTTTCTGCATCCAAAGCAGCCATGCAGCCACTACCCGCTGCCGTTACTGCCTGGCGATAAATTTTATCCTGCACATCTCCCGATGCAAAAATGCCTTCTATATTGGTTTTAGAAGTTCCGGGTATAGTTTTAATATAGCCTTCAGCATCCATGTGTATCCACTCTTTAAATATATCGCTGTTAGGATGGTGGCCAATGGCAACAAAAAATGCACTAACAGGTACTTCTACTTTTTCATTGGTAACGTTGTTCTGTATACGAACTGCTTCTACTTTTTTTTCTCCCAACACTTCATGTGTTTCGCTGTTCCAGTAAACTTTTATGTTTGGGGTATTTATTACTCTATCCTGCATTACTTTACTTGCACGCATCTCACCTCTTCGAACGATCATATGTACAGTTGTACACAATTTAGAAAGATATAATGCTTCTTCTGCAGCAGTATCACCAGCGCCAACAATTGCTACTTCTTTTCCCTTAAAGAAAAATCCATCACACACGGCACAAGCGCTAACACCATAGCCATTAAGGCGTTGTTCGCTATCTATACCTAACCATTTTGCAGAAGCACCTGTCGAAATAATGATCGTATTGGCTTCGATCCATTTTTCATCATCAATCTCTACTTTATATGGCTGAGAGGAGAAATCTACTTTTGTAGCCAATCCAAAACGAATATCAGCGCCCATGCGAGCCGCTTGTTTTTCAAAATTGATCATCATATCCGGCCCTTGAATTCCTTCAGGATAGCCAGGATAATTTTCTACCTCCGTTGTAATGGTTAACTGGCCTCCAGGCTGAATACCCTGGTATAAAACAGGATGTAAATTAGCCCTCGACGCATAAATAGCTGCTGTGTAACCCGATGGTCCTGAACCGATTATTAAACAATTAACTTTTTCTATACTTTCCATTCTTCTATATCTGATTATATTATATACTTACTTCTCAATTTGCTGAGAACATACTTATTAATCTTTCTGTTATCGTGATTTACAGTAATCTGAGTGAGGAAAACACTGTACAAATAAGATAGATTATTATAAGGGCAGCAATTTAATAAAGGCTTGCCCAACAAAAAAATACATTTTCACACACAAAGTTAATAGTGAAATGAGTAAAAAATGCACCAATTGTGCATGTATTCCTCATATAGTAAAGTAAAAAGGGGCATTTATTAAAAAATATTCTCTGGCATTTTAATTGTCTTATTCATCTTGAATAACAATTATAACAATTTTTAAAAACACAAGGAACAAAAAACACGTAAATAATTACACAGCTAAATTGAAAGAGTATGAAAAACGCAGAAGAAATATTAGCAAATGAATTTGACTGTAGAACAGCAGACCTAAATACTTTAACGCCGAAAGCAGATAAAAGCAAAATATTAAAAGCAATGGAAGCATTTGGCAAACAAAGAGTAGAAGAAGCAAGACAAAATGCACACAGACGATATATTGTTAGAGGTAATGTTACTACAGCAAATCATTTCATCAGAACAATGAATGAATCTCTTATACATGGAGAGGAAAGAAAGCAAGACAATAATACAATGGAATGGTTAAAAAGAGTAATCGATAGCTGTAACAATACTATTCATTTTGAATATGCACAGGTATTGGTTGATCTGTTTAAAGAAAAAAGCAATGATGAAATGGAAAAACTAGAGATCCAGGATTATTATAATATTGCCTTTAATGAGGTCCATTTTGTTATCAGATAATATTCATATTCATTACTAGGTTAAATTTATTCTTATTTTTAATCATGTTTTTGATTAATAAAGAATTAGTGTTCCCTCCTGTTGATCAGGCTGATGAAGAAGGTTTATTGGCAATTGGCGGAGACCTGAGCCCTGAAAGATTACTATTAGCTTATAAAAGCGGTATTTTTCCGTGGTATAACGAGGATGAGCCCATCTGTTGGTGGAGCCCTGATCCTCGTTTTGTTTTGTATCCAGATAAATTAAAAGTTAGCAATAGCATGCAAACCGTTTTAAATAACGGAACATTTCGCTTTACTATAAACAGGGCATTTGAAGAAGTAATAAAAAACTGCAAATCCGTTACACGAAAAGAGCAGGATGGAACATGGATCTCCCCAGAAATGCAGGACGCATATATACAACTACATAAATTAGGTCACGCGCATAGCGCAGAAGCATGGCAGAACGGGGAACTTGTTGGCGGTTTATATGGCATTCGTTTAGGCAAAATATTTTTTGGTGAAAGCATGTTTAGCAAATCAAGCAATGCCAGCAAATTCGCTTTCATCAACTACGTAAAACAATTACAAAAAGAAGGTATTGAATTAATAGATTGCCAGATCTATACGGATCACCTGAAAACCCTTGGTGCATCCATGATTACTAGAGTAGATTTTATTGACCTGTTACGTAGCTACTGCTAACATAGTAAGTAAAAACTTAATCGATCACTATTGTCCTTAAAATATCCTTTTTTATCGCTGTGCGGATGATATAGTAGTATTTTTTCAAAAAAAACATGTCTTAATATTATTTTATTAATAACTATTCCCTATAACTTTGTTTTAACAATTCAATAAAGCATAAAAGTATTCGTATTCATAACCTTGCTTTGTGTGTTTTATTCTTTGTTAATTCTTATCTCTTAACCAATTAAATTTTAAACAATGACAAGAAAGAAAATCCTTCTTCCATTTTTGGCTGCAATTGTTGCGTTGAGCGCGAATGCACAAACTGATTCTACGAAAACTTTTATTTTGTCTGGATCTGTTGACGCGTACACTCGTACTGATTTCAACAACATTTCAACTTCAGCTAATAACAAGACAAG
>Ga0302306_10000632_pt1 | contig 21122 bp, 9 predicted proteins | sample III_Palsa_E3_1_FD_198761 | JGI IMG/M metagenome (GOLD analysis project Ga0302306, IMG submission 198761) | Peat permafrost microbial communities from Stordalen Mire near Abisko, Sweden - III_Palsa_E3_1 | ecosystem: Environmental > Terrestrial > Soil > Palsa > Peat permafrost | place: Sweden...
CGCGGAGAGCTATCATGCGGGACGTCACGGCCTGCCGGGCAATGATGATTCGGGTGCCATGTCTTCATGGTTTGCGTTTGGCCAAATTGGCATCTTTCCCGATGCCGGCCAGGATCTGTATGTGATCGGCAGCCCGGCGTTTCCCAAGACCACACTGCATTTGGCAGGCAAGAAGGACTTCGTTATCGAGGCTAGAAATGTTTCTCCTGAGAACATCTATGTAACCGCGGCTACGCTGAATGGAGCGCGGCTGGAGCGATCGTGGTTACGGCATCGGGAAATCGCGGCTGGAGGCCGGTTAGTTCTTGTTATGGGAAAAGCTCCCAATCATTGGGGTGAAACCAATCTCCCTCCTTCCGTCGCCTCCATTTTGCCATGATGCGAATGAGAATTAAGCCTTCGTTCATGCTGGCTGCGTGGGTCTTCTGCTTGGCCACTCAAGTCGCTCTCAGTCAGACCGAAGTGCAGGAAGGCTCAGCGCAATGGATTTCGGCTTCGGGCACAGAGCCGTGTCCGGTGAATCGATTCTTCTATTTTCGTAAAGTCACACGCCTACAAAGCCTTCACGGAGATATGACGCTATACGTTGGCGCCGATAGCAACGCTCATGTGTGGATCAACGGACATATTGTCCGACGCAAGATGACGCGATATTTTGAGGACTATATCACTACAGAGGCTATCGATGCCAAACCCTTTTTGCATCGGGGATTCAACACGGTAGTCATCCTGAACCATACCTGGGGGGGCATCACAACGTTTCAACGCAGTGGATGTGTGCACGCTGGTATTTGGGTTTCCTCAAGCTGGCTGGTCTCTGATGGCACCTGGAAGTTCGAGCCTGCACCCGAGTTCGCGCCGAACGATCTGCAAATACGAGGCGTAACTCAATCCGATAAGTCGAAAGGCTCTCCTCGAATTCGCTTTGCGCAGTTTCTTTATGGAGATAAACTGCTGCAGTCAGCGATGTTCTCGAAACACTTCGACGATTCAGCCTGGCCTTCGGCAGAGACAGTCGTTGGCGGTCCTTGGCCAGGGCGCCCCACTCCCGTTGAAACACCCGCGCAGCGCGAAGTCAGGGTAAGGCCAATGTCGATGCTGGCAATGGGCAACGTAAAGGAGCAGCACGTAGAGGCGAACGATCCTATCGCTATCTCACATTCCATGCTCGTTGCACGTTATGAAGCGAAAGGAGTGCGAGGTCTGGCTCTATCGGCCGGCGCGTTTAAAAGACAGGTAATTCGTGGACGCGCCGGAGAGACGAAGTATGTGACATTCGATTTTGGAAGGCCTGTACATGGATTTCCCTACCTGGCTGCGACGGCACTCAGGGCGAAACCAAGCATCGACTTCGGGTATGGTGAGCTGAATGATTCCCCTTTCTCCGGTAAATTCCTCGTCGATGCAACAGGCTGGTTGGATCCGGAGGCCATCGTTGGAAAGGGATACGTTGACCGCTATTATGCGCGGAGCGGATTGCAGCATTTTGAGCTCCCTGATGAGCGCACAGCACGTTGGTGGACTATCCATATCTACTTCCCGGAAGACGGCGAACTCATTCTGCGCGATGCGGGTTTCATCAGCTCACAATATCCAGTCCGGCTTCGCGGAAGTTTTCGCTGCGGCGACAAGCGTATCGATCAGATCGTCCGGCTGAGCCTTGAGCATGCCACGGTGTCGATGAGTGATACGTACGTCGACACACCCGGCAGAGAAGATGGGCAGTGGCTGGAAGATGCGCGCCTTCGGGCGCAACTTGCGGCGCAGTGGTTTGGGGACGTGAAGCTGCGGCAAGTGTTGCTCCGCCTTGCGGCGCAGAGTCAGACAACGGATGGCCATCTGCACCCATTTCCGCCGAGCAATTACCGTACAACGGCTACAGCGGACTGGGCTGCGGAATGGGTCGGAGCACTTTATGACGACTACCTGTGGACGGGAGAGACGGTGCGGTTACGTCAATATTGGCCGCAGCTGGTCGCGTGGTGGAACACTGTGCTGTCGAATGTGGATGCGCACGGGTTGTGGCGCGAAAGCAGGGTCTTTGCGGATATCCGTGTAGGAGCCCATCCTGTGTCCGGTCAGTCAAGCGGTATCGCCTCAGCGCAGATCATCCAGCGGCTCTCTTTGTCCATCGCGATGGCCAAGGCGATCGATGAGGATGACCAGGCTGAGAAATGGCAGAAGAGTTATGAGGCCATGCGGTCGGCGTTTCGGAAGGCTCACATCATTGCAGCGACGGATAATGTGCCTCTCCACGTTGATGACGTAGCTGATCCGACAAGCGTAACTGTACGTCGAGGCTATAGTCAGGCTGCGCAGGCAATGGCTGTAGAAAGCGGCTTGCTCAATCAGACTGAGGTAGTAGAGTCTCTTGATCACGCATTCCCAGCCCCGGATGGCAGTCCTGGTGCGGGGGTTGACCGATGGAACAATCCCACTTATTTGTATCGCTCGCTGGATGCTCTGACGATTGCAGGATTTAGCAACCGGGCCGTTCAGCATCTGCTGGAAAGATTCGCTCCGTATTTACCGGCCGATCCTCATAATCCCAATCCGCTTGTACTGCAGGGTCGTTGGGGTGGGCCGCTACCTGAGTACTGGATTAGTCGCAAAGACTTGAAATTGCCGGACGGTACGATCAATCCGGCACAGCCTATCGATCCATCAGGATCACATGGCTGGAATTCGGTTGCGTTGGTCTGGCTACACGACAGCCTGCTTGGGGTGACCATTGCAAACCCCGGCGGCACGCGTATTCGGATTCATCCTGATGCCGCTGGCCTTCGATATGTTGAAGGAACCACGGTGACACCGAAAGGGGATGTATTTGTTTCATGGAAGCCGTCTCTGTCGTCGCTTTCAGTGCGGATACCAGCAGGGACAGAAGCTGAGATCGTGCTTCCAGCTAAGTTGGCAGACCTTGCAAGCAGTGGGCGCCTTCACATCCCTCCGAATTGCAGGGCAGAGAACTCGGGAGCGTACATTTGTCGAGGGCAAGGGCTCGCCTTTTCCGTCAAATAATTTGTGTCTTGAATTTCACTGCCTAGCCTCTCTCGAGGTTATCTAGAGCGAGCAATGATGTTGATTCGCATCAACGGCAAAGCGTTCGGACTCTAATGTCGGGGGGAAACACCATCTTTTGCAGCACGGCAACAGGGGTCCTCACTTGCCCAGCGTATTGACTGCCCAGCAGTCAATAGCGCGGTATCACCCTTGGGCGTGTTGCTGTCCTGGTTGTAATACTCGGTCGTCGGCAGGACGCCGTTCCGGTAGGTTTCGAGATAGATCGAGGCCCTGCGCGGATTCGTTTGCGCGAGGGCGTAGGCGAAGTACCCACCGAATGTGGCCCAGTAACCGCACTGATAGCCCGTAGCAGAGCCGTCGTTGAAGTATGGCGCTCCTCCTCCTGAAGGGATACCGCCAATCGCATCGCAGTTATTGACGAGCTTGACATAGCCTTCGGAGTTCACGATCGATGCATAATTTCGATTGAGCCACTTTGAGATAGCTTTGACGTGTGCTGATGCCAATAACTCGCCGTCCGAAGAGCCCAGCAGCGGTGTAATGGCGAGCGTCGAATCTGCAATATCAATCTGCTTCATCTGGCTGCCGTTCGCAAACAGGAGCATCTTCGATTTGGGGTCGGTCAGTACCGACTCCAACCCGGCGACCACCTTCTTGTACTCAGTGTTGAAGAAAGCAGCGTTAGAGCTGTCGCCGGCCGCGGTCGCCATTGTGGCCAGCGCTTTGCAATCCCACGCATACCAGACATTGGCGTCGGCTACATCGCCGAGCGGCCTCATCTCTTCGAGGAAGCCAATGCCGGGGATATGCTCCTGCCCAGCCACGATCGTGATGAGATGGTTCGAGCTGTTCCGCGGCGGAATCGCGAGCGCAGTTTTGATCGCCGCGATGTTCGTGGTGTAGGGCGTTAGATCCCTAGTGCGCCGCCAGTAGAGATACAGCGCCAGCGGTACGGCGATCCGGCCGTCGCCGGTTGCATAGTGGCAATACCGGTCATCGCCGGAGCAGTATTGCTCTGCCGTGCCGTTCTGTTTCACTGTTTCAGGAAAATCTCCGGCCTGGAGCTTTCCCCCTATCGTGCTGTTCTTGTCTCCAGTGGCCCTGGCCGCAATGAATTTGTTGACGAGGTTGAGAAATTGGGGTGCTGTGAAATGATTGGGGAACGCAAGCATAGTCAGAATCGTATCCGCGCCGTACATCCCGTGCCGCAAATAGCCAGGGCCTGCCGCCCAACCGTCCGTCCCATCATTGAAGAGGAAATGGTTCTTTGCAATGAGGCCGTTCGCAATCGTCGTGTAAGTGCTGCCTGGTTTTGGAGCAGCGGCAGCACCCGCATCTTTCCCCTGACGAGTAGCAACTCCGGTGATTGTGGCCGGCGCGTTCTCATTCACTTGGGTCTGCGTTTTCGTCCGGGCCTGTGCGGCTGCAGCACCCACCAGGGATGCAAGACCCAGGATTGGGAGGCATAAGAGATTACGGTACATTTCCTCTCCTAAATATTGCAGGGTCCAATTATCTGCGACAAAACTTCGGCCGGTTAATTCGCGTTACTGTCTAACGCAGGTTAATCGTGTGGTTGTACTGGATGTTGCACACCAATGCGGCATGTCTGGCAATCGCTCTCATGGAGAGCAACAGTACCTGCAGAAATCGATCCTACTCATGATCGTTTCCTGGGCTGAATGAAGGCGGAGTGGCTCCCGCATTTTTGTTAGGTTGCGAGGCCATTGTGAAGTCGATCTTGTTTGAATGCCTGACAGCATTCCAGTCGAGCCACCAGTTCTGCACAGGTTTGCCATCGACGGCTACGTTCTGAACATAGAGCTTTTCCGGAGCGCCTGCTGCAATGATCTGTACGTCTCGATCGCCCAGCTTTAGAGTGACTTTGGGAAATATTGGGTTGCTGATGGCAACGCCACCGACCGCCGGTATCTCTGGGTAAAAGCCGAGCTCCGCAAACACCAGCCAGGATGACGTTTCGCCAAGATCGTCGTTGCCTGGCAATCCATCGGGCGTCGGCATGAACATGTCACCGATGGTCTTGCGGAGCACTTCCTGCGTACGCCACGGCTTTCCAGTCCAATCGTAGACCCACGGATCACCAAAGCTAGGTTCATTGGCGATGAAAAAATAGGGAGCGTTATTGACACCCCAATCGCTATAACGGCTGAAGTAGTCATCCAAGCGGGAGTTGGTTGCGTCTGGTCCTCCGATCACTGAAACCAGATCTTTCAGATCCCACGGAATCATCCATGTATATTGCGCGGAGTTCCCTTCAGAAAATCCGATTGTCTTTTCCGTGGTGAAGTCTGGCATGAAGGTGCCGTCCTGAACTCTTGCGCGGAGATACTTTACTTGTGGGTCGAAAAGTCCGTGCCAACCTGTCGTTCGGGCGAAGTATTTGTTGGCGATCGCCGGCTTCCCGAGAGCCAGCGCAAATCGAGAGATAGCGAAGTCAGCAGTTTCATATTCCAGGGTCACAGATGCGGAGTTGCGAATAGCGCCGCTTTGGGGAACGTAACCCTTGGCGAGGTAATCAGCTAGCCCAGGGCGTTCCAGGTTCATCCGGCTATGAGTTGTGGGGTCGTCAGCTCCACGCATCATAGCCTTGAGCGCGGCCTCCACATCGAAATCGTGTCCGCCGAATGCATAGATATCGGCGAGGATAATGGAAGCCGGGTCGCCAATCATGCAGCTTGTCTCGTCATTGGCAACTGGCCACCTGGGGAGGCCACCTCCTTGTTCTGCATCGACAACGAGAGATTGTGCGATGTCGCTGGCAATCTTAGGCATCAGCATCGTGATGAGCTGTACCTGGCTGCGGTAAATATCCCATCCAGAAAAATTGGCGTACTGTATACGGTCTTTGGCGTTATGCACGTTGTCATCGAAGCCAATGTAGTCACCGTTTGTGTCGCTAAAGATGGAGGGATGCAAGAGCGCGTGGTATAGCGCTGTATAGAAGATCGTGCGCTGCGTCTCTGTGCCCCCCGTGACCATAGCGTGACCGAGCGCCTCGTTCCATGCATTGCGCGCCTGGGTGCGTACAAGATTGAAATCCCAACCGGGGATCTCCTTCTCCATGTTTGCTTCTGCGTTGGCGACACTCACGAAGGAGATGCCAACCTTCAAGTGGAGGGTTTTGGTAGAGGAAGGAAAGCGAAGGTATCCACCTGCGCGGGGACCGCTGGCTTCCGTATGACTCGGGCCATATCCAAGCTCGGTAAAAGTGCCTGACGACTGCGGGGTCTCCTCGGTTTCGGCCACGAAGTAAACCTGATAGTGGTTGTTGAGTCTGCAGAAACCGCCACTTGCTACTGAGCCGGTGATACGTGAGCCATTCAGTTTGATACTGGCATTCTGCACGTGAGTGAGATTGCGGCTGAGATCGAGCAACAAGTTGTGTGCATCACCGCTAAGAGGATACGTGATCGTGGCGATGCCCGAGCGCTCAGCAGCGGCCAGTTCAACCGTGATGCCGGAGCCGAGTTTCACTGAGTAGTAACCAGGCTGCGCAACTTCATCCGAATGCTTAAAAGTGTCACGATAGGGAATTGGATAAACAGGTGGTGGCTGCTGAGGCAAACCAAGCATGGGAAGGATTGGAACGTCGCCAAATGCACCGCATCCTGGGCCGCTTATATGCGTGAGGCTAAAGCCGCGAGTGGATAGGTTCTTGTAGTTGTAAAATTCGCCATCGGGAGGATCTGGGCTCCAGTAGAGCATTCCGAAGGGACGCGTAGCCCCGGGAATGGTATTACCGCCATCTACCTTGTCGGTAAGCTGTGTGCCGACGAATGCATTCACTTGCGAAGCGGGATCCGTTTGCGCACCGATTGACGAGATACAAAGGAAAAGGCTGATAAAGCATGCAACTTTCATAGTGGTTCCTTTCAGGTCAATTTCTATAGCTCTGCTCTCGGGGGTGGGTTATGCGAGGCGCGTTCTCTTCTTTTCTTGATCGGAGGTTGCGGTCACCGCTGAGATTCTCATCTCTTGCTTCCGCTCATCACAATCGTGACCGGTCCAAGCAGTCCAGAGGCCTGCAGAGGCGAATCTGCCTTGTATGGGTGGATGTCCGCGTAGGTATATTGTGTGGCTCCGGGTTGCTGGTCACCAATCAACCGATTCACCCATGCATTGGTGACTTGGATGGTAAGGTCGTTAGCTCCTATTTTCAATTTTCCTGTGATGTCCCACCGAAAGGGAGCGTGCCAGACCGCGCCGATGTCTTTTCCGTTGAGAGTTACGTGAGCAAGATTTGCAACGTCACCCAAGTCGAGCCACAGGCGAGTACGTCGGACAAGCCATTCAGACTTCCCGTCGATACTGACGTGATAAGTTCCGGTGCCCGAGTAATATTTCACGCCAGTATCAGAGCTTTCGTTCCAGGGCGAGAGCTTCTCAAGAGTGATGGACGGTGGGGCTCCGAGTTTCGGAGGAAACGTAAGTGTCCATGGACCCGTGATCGTCTCCAAGACCTTTTGAGTCTGCGCGGGCAATGTTAAGTTGGTAACTTGCGTAGGATGGCGAAATACTACAAAGACGGTTCCCCATGGCTCGAGTTGTAGAGGGATGGTGGTTCGTCCATGCTGCATTTGATACGAGCACGGCTTCGATGATCCGCTTTCTGCGTACCAGAGTTCTGGTGTCTTACCAGTGATACGGAAGGAAGCCTCGATCACCTGCGCCTGATCGGTGCGATTATCCAGGAAGTAAATGTCGCCGTTTGTCAGTGTTCTATGGACAAATTGAATGTCGTCCGGATGGTTCTGGGGAGCATATGAAAAGTCGGGCGCGACGCGTAGTGCAGTGAGGGCTTGCTGGACAGTCTGGCCTGCGAATACGTGTCCTTTCCCAACGTTATGCACACCGGTACCATCCGCAAAGAGCAACTGATTGAGATGGTCGAATTCCGCGTGATCATCCGCGAGGCTGGGATCATCGAATGGCTTTTGTCCCGCGACGGATACACCTCGCAGGACAAGTTTATAGATAGCACGTAGTACAGGCAAGGACATGTGCCCGCTATAGGAGTCGAGCCCAAGCAAGCGATAACTCATTCCACTCGGTGTCGCGATGCGGCCATTGATCACATGAAGTTCATGAATGAGTCCATCCGCATTGATGTAGTCGAACCCTACGTTTGCCGGTATATCGGGAGATTTGGATTGAAAGAGTTTCGTGAGGTTGGAATCTTCCCCATAGAAATAGAGAACGTCTGCAGCAAAACGACCCTGCTGGAGCAAATAGCTGCTGCGCGCCAAATACTGCACCCACGGCTTTGCCTGCTCGGCCCAGGTCTCATTGCGATTGAACCACTGTCCGTATGGTCCAAGAGTCAGCCCTGGAGCGGTTCCCGGTCCAACTAAGGGTTGGTGTGCAGATTCGTGAATTACGAATAGATTGATGCCATTCAGCAATTCCATATCTGCGGTCGGTTTGAGGGTTGCGGGAGACCAAGCCCAAGGTGCATTTGAAGTAGTCATGGATTCTGCTGCCGCTATGTTTTGTCCGTAGATATGAGCAACTGATGCCGATTCTCGATCGTCTGCGTTGTAATCGTATGTGACATGGTTCACACCGGGCCTCTGTGCCCACATGGCACTCATCGGAATATCGTCCAGTTTTTTTACTTCCATTCCGTCGCCTACGAACGCGCGACCGAATTCATGAGACTCGCCATAGTGGAGCATTCTGTGCTGCTTGAGTGATGCCTCTACTTGCCCGTAGTGCTCGTCGGCTGTGAGATCAGCAATCGTTTTGCGAAAATCCCATAGGAACTGATCGCTTGCCGCAGCACTCTGCACAATACGTCCTGTCAAAATAGGGAGCCAGGGCACGGGATCATAGCCTCGTCGTTTCTTGAATTCCTGCACCAAGTTATCGGTCCAATTCTGTGGACCAGCCTCCCAACTATCCGTCACAACGGCCTGAATGCCGCGGTGACCCATCATGTCAGCGCCAACGATCTGCTGATAGCTGTCAAGATAATGATCCATGTAATGTTGCACATAGACAGCGTTCAACTTGTCGACTTCGAGTCCCGTTGCCTCGGCCGTCGCCGGATGATTCGTTATACCCAGCAATGAATAACCAAAACGCAGGATCTCCCATTGCCCCGGCGGAGGAGTCCAATCGAGGCTTCCATCTGCGTGCATTTTGCTGGTGAGATCGAAGACATTGTTCTTTTCAATGACATCCTCTGGTGCAGCAGAGGGTGTGGCAGCAGAGTAAAGATCGGGCGCAAAAATACCGGACCACCCAAATGCCGCCTTATCTTCGAACTGATTGACGCGCGTCTCCGTATGCAATTCAAGTTCGGCGATATGCACCATCTTTGATGGCTGCGGCCTGGCGGAGGGTTCGACATTGCCGAAGGCTGAGGCCGGAGGGTCGGGTAATGTCGTGAACTCGACGCGAAAGAACCTGCCTGTTGTTGATGGGAAGGAAAGCGTGTGCTCGACGGCACCATCTTTTGGCACTTCGACAACCGGACGAAAAACCTGGCCGTCAGTGCTGACTTCGAGAGCGATACCAGTGGTTGGGCTGATCCGCTGGCGAACATCTTCATAGCGATTTTTGACACCCATCGCGATGGTCAAAGACCGAATAGTCGTAGGCGTTGAGAAATCGTATTCAATCCATGCCTGCTTGCCTGCTGCTGGCTCCTCCAAGCCGGTTTCGGTGTTCAAGCGATGATCGATGAGTAGCTCTGGATCGAGAGAACCGGCACTCCAGGTGATCTTTGGATGCAGTGATGCGATTACAGTGGAATTATCAGGAATCCTGAAAGCAACGACAGCGCTGTCTGCAAAGAAACGTGGCAGCTTGCGTTGATCCTCTGGCTTATCACGTTCGATATCCAAGTCCTGAAATGCGCCAGTAGACATTGGTGGATGTGGGAGGACGCCTACAAAGCGTTTGACACCCTGTACCTTGGTTTCGCTCCAGACATACTTCTTCATCGCCTCCGAAGGCGGAACCCAGGGACCCCCTGTCTCGCTCCATCCCGGAGAACTTGCTATTCCTGCTTCAAGTCCCATTTGATCTGAAAGCGTGATTGCGTAATGGAATGCGTCTTTCCACTCCGGAGTCATATAGGTCAATCTCCGGCTTACCACCTGAGGAGTTCCCATTTGCGCATCAAAAGTTTGGAATCCACCGAGTCCAACGCGATGCATCCATTCGAGATCGAGCTTGATCCCTTCTTTGGTGATATTCCCGTTCATCCAGTGCCACCACACAAGCGGGCGAGCGTTCGCAGGTGGATCCTTGAAACCTGCTTTCAATGCGTCGGAGCTGCTCTGAGCTGATCCGTGAACGCACATCCCTAGAAAGAAGGCGGCCATGACACGTCGACACGGCGAAAAAAATACATATGAGTCTATACGCTTTGGCAAGCCATCAGGCCTTTCGGTAGAGAGGGATGGGATCGTGGAGGGTGCTCCGAAGCGAACGATACACGAAAGATCAACTTATACTCCGCACCGTTCTCTTGGGAAGGCCAAAAATGACCCAAGGATTGGACAAAATGATCAGAAAGCGCAACAACTTGTTTTCATCAAGCCGGAAGCTCCCGACACCGAACGACTTCTTGAAGATCACCGTGTGATCGGTCATTTTCTCCACCATTTTGATCAGACTAGGTGCCCCAACTCTGCGCTCTGCGATATACGATTGCCGTGTGAGAAACACCATGATTATCCGAATCGTCGTCCTTGACGAAAGTTGGATCGTTCATGTGAAAGCACGGACCGAAAGGCTTTTGCTTACGCAGTCGATCCGTTGAGATGGCTTGATTTGGAAGCGTGGGGTCGTTCAATGGGGGAAGACATGTCTCGATCTGGTCCACGGGCGCATCGCCTGGTTCTACGCCTGGCAACGCTTGTTCTGATTTTCGGCTGCATCCAGATAAGCACGATTCATGTTCTTGCTGCGAGCACTCCCGCGGACCTGTCTGCCACGCCCGGCGCCAACGAAGGAAATCTCAGGGAGGGGTTCGTGAATCCACCTCCGTCTGCTCGACTTCGGTGTTACTGGTGGTGGCTCAACGGGCATGTCACGCCGCAGAGCATCGACCGCGATCTCACAGAAATGAAGGCTAAAGGATACGGAGGTGTGCTGCTGGTGGATGCCAACGGCGCTGACGCAGACGGAAACTATGCGGTACCTGCGGGGCCAACATTCGGCAGCCCTGAATGGACTGCTCTGTATCTGCATGCCGTAAAGACGGCTCACAAACTGGGCTTAGAAATTACTCTTACCATTACCAGCGGCTGGGATATGGGAGCACCCTTCATACAGCCAAAAGACGCCGTCAAGATCCTCACCTGGTCACGAGCTTTAGCAGGCAATACTGAAACAGTCCTTACTCAGCCGCAGATTAAGAATCAGTTTTACGAACGCATCGCGGTTCTTGCTTATCCTTTGCGGCAAGGGGCCAATTTGCCAGGTGAGCATGGCGATCCTCGAGCTCCCCGTCTCAATCTTCCGCAGAAGTCCGCAGCCGTTGAAACTGGATCGTCTACTCCGGAAAGCTCCTATCTATTATTTGATCCCTCAGGAAAACCGGGCGATGAAGATGCCGATGTAAGTGATGTTCGCAATGTAACCGAGGATGTCGATGCTAGCGGAGTTCTTCGTTGGGCACCGCCGGCCCCGGGGCCGTGGGAGATTCTGACTATGGGTTATACCAGCTCCGGTGCGCGCCTTGGCCCCGGAAGCGGAGCATGGCAGGGTTTGTCGCTGGACACGTTATCTCCTGCGACTCTGGATATGTATTGGGATCGTGCGGTCGTTCCTTTGCTCAAGGCTGCCCGGCCTTACCTTGGCAACACGATCAAATACGTTACTACCGACAGTTGGGAGATGGGAGGGATGAACTGGACAGCGAACTTTCGGCAGGAGTTTATAAAACGCCGCGGATACGATCCAGTTCCTTATTTGCCGGTTATCGCAGGTCGGATTCTCACCAGCCGTGAGGTGAGTGATCAGTTCCTGGCTGACCTTCGTCGCACTATTGGCGATCTCATTACAGCGCATTTTGATCGTATGGCCCAAAGAGCAGCCGAGTTTGGATTAGGAACCCAATGCGAATCGGGTGGGCCGCACGGTGAACCGATCGATGCACTCGAGACCTTCCGTCACGCGGCCGTTCCTCAAACTGAGTTTTGGTCTATGTCGAAGCATCGCTCAAGCTTTAATGCCCGCTACTTCACGAAGGAAGCGGCCAGTGCGGCGCATATTTATGGCAAACAGTATGTGGCATCTGAGGGTGAAACTGGTGTTGGCAACTATTGGTCCGAGTCGCTTAGCATGAACCTGAAACCTTCATTCGACATGGCTCTTACCGAAGGACTTAATCGCCTGGTATGGCATCAATTCACGTCTTCACCTGCTGAAATGGGGCTTCCCGGGCAGGAGTACTTTGCCGGGACTTACTTGAACCCCGAAGTGACGTGGTGGCAGCAAGCCGGCTCGTTCACCGCATATTTGAATCGCGCGCAATTCCTTCTGCAGCAAGGCAGACCGGTTGCCGACGTGCTTTATTACTATGGCGACCAGGTTCCCAACTTCGTAAGGCTGAAGAGTGATGATCCGGCAGGCGTGCTACCCGGGTACGACTACGATGTAATCGATACGGATGCGTTGCTCCATCGGATCCTTTTTGATCAGCAGGGTTTGCGAACGCCGGAAGGGATCCGATATCGGATGCTCGTTTTGCCTCCTTGGCGGGTTATTCCAATGTCAGTTCTTGAGCTGACAAGTCGCTATCTCGAAGCTGGCGGAACTGTGGTCGGACTTCGCCCTCTTCGTCCGCAAGGCATCGTAAGCCCATCTGAAGAAGTTCGCTATCAGAAATTAGCTCACCAAATATGGAATGGCTGCGACGCCTCACCCTCTCCGGTTTCTGTGCGTGTCGGCCAGGGAACGCTCTATTGCGGAACGACAGGTCGCGAAGCATCGCGAGTGTCAGGCATTCTTCCAGACTTGGAATCAACATCGAAAGACGTCGACTACGTACACCGCCGCACGACGCAATCCGATATTTATTTCGTGCGGAATACACAGCCAAAATCAATTAACACTGCACTTACTTTTCGGGTGAAGAATATGCAGCCCGAGATTTTCGATGCGGTGACCGGCGAGATTCGACCTGCGATGCTCTTTGAGCAGACTGACGATGCACGGACACGGATGCCCTTTTCGTTGGGACCATATGAATCGATCTTCATCATATTTGATAAGCCAGCACTGACACACATCATTCGCTTGGAAAAAGACCATCAACCAGTCGCGCTGTCCAACTCGACTGAGGTTACCGAGCAGAATGGACAGCTAGAACTTCATACGGATCAGCAAGGCGATTATCAGGCATTCTTCCCCGGCCGGGCGACGACGACCTTTCAGGTGCAAGCTGAGCCTATCCCTATGGTGTCCAAGTGGATGCTGGATTTCCCGCCCAACTGGGGAGCTCCTTCCCATCTCGCGATTCCATCTCTGAAATCGTGGACCGATTTCGAAGCGCCAGGCATCCGATATTTTTCGGGGACAGCGACATATCATGTGACCATTCATCTTGATAACGAACAACTCGCGACTGGCCATGAACTGTGGCTCGATTTAGGCGACGTTCGAGAGATCGCGCAAATCCGGATCAATGGAGTGAAATCAAACCCTTTATGGATGAAGCCGTATACGGAACGGGTTGATCAACTCATGCGGCCTGGTGATAATCAAGTGGACGTCGAGGTGACAAACTTCTGGCCCAATCGCATCATCGGAGATCTGCAACCAGGCAATGAGCATCGGTATACGTCGACGAATATCCGGGCATTTTCCAGCTCATCCCCCCTCTTGCCATCCGGGTTGCTTGGTCCGGTGACACTTAGGTCGGTCGCCATTTTGCCACTCGTCGCACCTAAACCGAGGTAAACCAGTGTGCGGGTAGATTTTTCCGAACGCTTACGCGAGCTGCATCGTAGTCGGTGCCTGAGGGTACAAGCGTAGCGTGGATAACATTCCATCGCTCGTGCCAAAGCATCAACATCGCCCATTAGAGGAGCACGTATCCAATGCTGTTAAGAAAAGCGATTCTTCTGTTCGCTTCTTCCTGTCTTTCGGTAGCTGCAATAGGTCAGGTAAACGCTTCGGCGACCAGTGAAAGGCAAGCCGAACAGCGACTCACCTTTCAAACTGTGCAGCCATGGACTCCTCGCACCAATTTGAATGCCGACTTGAGCATGGTCTACGGAATTGGCCCTCTGGTCAAATCGAAAATAGAAATATGGGTGCAACACGGCTACGTTCCTAGTGTGATGACCGGAGTGGCATGGGGCAGTTATCAGGACTACCTGGATGGCCGCTTCGACGGCAACAATCACATGGATCAGGCTCAAAAAGACGCGAACGGAAAGGAAGTCCTACATGGCGGGAATAAGGATATTCCTTACATCTCGCCCGGGGAATCCTACGGTACGTATCTCTCTCGCGGAATCCAACGTGGATTAGATGCTGGTGCCACGTCGATCTATCTCGAAGAGCCAGAATTTTGGGCACGGAGCGGCTGGGAAGAAAATTTTAAGCGTGAGTGGAAGTCCTACTATAACGAGGACTGGCAGGCTCCGAATTCTTCTCCTGATGCGCAGTACCGTGCTTCTAAATTGAAATACTACCTTTATCGGCGAGCCCTAGGGCAGGTCTTCGATTTTGTTAAGCAATACGGAGAAGAGCATCACCGCACCATTCCATGTTATGTCGCGACACATTCTTTAATTAACTATGCGAGCTGGGCCATTGTTAGCCCTGAATCATCCCTGCTTAACGTAGGAGCCGACGGCTATATTGCACAAGTGTGGACAGGCACATCCAGAACTGAAAACTACTATGCAGGCGTTCGCAAAGAGCGGACGTTTGAAACAGCGTTTCTTGAATATGGTTCTATGCAAAATCTGGTGCGCGCTTCCGGTCGTCGTATGTGGTACTTGAATGATCCGATCGAAGACGATCCAAACCACGATTGGGATGATTACCGGACAAATTGGGAAAATACATTGACTGCCTCGCTGCTTCAGCCGGATATCTGGCGTTACGAGATCATGCCCTGGCCAGAGAGGGTTTTCAATAGCAAGCATCCAGCGAGAGAAGTCACTGCCTCTGCAAAAACTATCCAGCAATTGGGACAGGCCCCAGTTGCAAGAAGTGCAGGCTCCGAGGCGGACGTTCAGAAAGTCGGAATACCAAAAGCATACGAATCGGAACTTCAAGATGTAATTACTGCCTTGGGGGACATGAAGCAGAGTCATGTTCTGTGGGAGTCCGCCGGCACCCAGGGTGTGGGGGTTTTCGTTTCAGACACCATGATGTTCGAGAGGGCAGCTCCCTCTGCCTCCGATGCCGCCCTCGGTTCCTTTTATGGTCTTGCTCTTCCACTTTTGAAGTACGGTATCCCGGTAGAGCCGGTTCAAATCGAAAATTCGAATGTTTCCGGCTCTCTCGATCATTACAAGCTCCTTATCTTGACCTATGAAGGGCAAAAACCTCCGAACCCTGTGTTTCACGATGTACTCGCAGCATGGGTTCGGAAGGGAGGAGTCCTAGTGGTGATCGATGAAGATAATGATCCCTATAATGCAGTGCGGGAATGGTGGAATACCGCGCCTAACTCCTTCAAGACTCCTCGAGATGATCTATTTGTTAAGCTCAATATCCCTGAAGACGCAATAGGTCTCCATCATGTTGGTCGCGGGGTTATTCTCTCCGAGAGAGAATCGCCAGCAGCATTGACGTACAGCAGGGATGGTGCCGAAAAGGTTCGAAGGTACGTGCGTCAGGCCGCTTCGGCCGATCATATTACTTGGAAAGAGACCAATGCGCTTGTACTGAGGCGAGGTCCATACGTGGTCGCGGCTGGGCTGGATGAATCGCTTCCTGGTACAAAGCCTTATGTCTTGTCGGGACGGCTGATCAACCTATTCGATCCAGCCCTCCCCGTACTTCACCGGGTTACTGTCACTCCAAATTCACGATTTTTCTTGGTGGATTTGGATTCGATGCCGAATCGCGAAGCAACAACAGTTGTAGCAGCGAGTTGCCGAATCAAAAATCAGCAGAGCTCTCCGCATCAATTTAAATTTAGCGCCGACGGCATTGCAGACACCGAGGCGTTTGTTCGCATCGCAACCAGGCTGGATGTAAGTAAGGTTATGTTGAATGGCGCTCCCTTACCGTCGCAGAGCTACCGTCAGGGAGATGGAACTCTTCTCATCCAATTCCAGAACTCAACCGAACCGGTGCAGATCGAAGTCGAATTCCATTCTTGAGGCAGCAACAGCGGCTGTGAATGAGAATCACTCTGGGCGATACAGACCGACGAATCAGTTACTTAATCTTCGGGCAGTGCGAGAATGGTTGTGTTCCGCGATAAGCTCATCGCAAGTGACCAGCCATGTCACGGAGCACAATGGTATTTTCGGCACGTCTATTGTTACGCCCCACCCTTATCAGGAGCTTTACTGGTCAGCAAAAAATCTCAGTTGACGGCTGTTCTCTTCCTTACTGCAGGAACTTACTGATAGTTAACGGTTAGTTAACTGCACAGGTATGACGCCGAGGTAAACACTCGTCGAAATGGTTGCTGCCCATATGCAACCAAGAGGGTATTCCTATGAGTCGAGTAATTGTTGCAATAGAGAAACCCGGCCGCTTCAGTTTCTCTAAAATTTGGACGGTCGCGGTGCTGATTGTTCTGTCGTTTCGGTGTGCACCTGCAAGTGCAAGCCAGCCTTCGGACACGATGCGCTCTCAGCTTGAGAGCTACGTTGAAAACGTTACCTCAGCCGATGCTAGTGTCTATAACGCCAAAGACAACATCGGAAATGGAATGGATTGCGCCAAAATCATCCAAGACCCCAATGGCGGATATATCGCTCTCTATCATGTCGCACACACGGGGACACTGTTCAGTGTCGATCTAGCCACCAGTACTGATCTTATTCATTGGACATATCAGGTGACTCTTGGAACGGGAGCGTCTCAACCGACCATTCAACTGCTGTCCAACGGTGGGTTCCTTGTTCTTTGGGAACAGGTTAACTCCTCAGGCGGCGATAACCACATCCGATTCAACTATTACAGTACGAGGACTAGCCTCCTTGCTGGCACGACGACGCAAACCTACGATGCTCCGCAGACTCTGTCCACATGCGCGGAGGGAACCCCCAATATCTACTCCGTAAATCTCACCCCCGATCTGGCGCATTCAGTAATCGATGTCGGCGGTCACTACAACGCGAGTTGTTCGATTGATCAGCAACAACGTGGAAGTCTAGTGAATTTTAGTAGCTGGGTCACAGCCCCCGAACCTGCAATTAACAATGCAATAAAATATTGGGGCGTGGCTGGGAATATCGGTGAGCGTGATGCGCTGGATTATCGTGGCTACAACTTCGAGCTCATCGAAGGCGATTCGGTGGCAGGCAATTGGTATGACTGGGATATTTACTGCTATGACTTTCAGACTGGAAATGCCGACAAGCTTAGCATCATAACCGCTGGAGGGAGTACGTCATTTGCCAACCCAAGGATCACACGCCTCATTGCCCCCAATGGTCAGCCTGCAATTGTGACGACCATCTTTATCCCCTCTCAAGGGTCTGCAACCGGAGAGGCCGGAGAGTTGATCTACTACCGAACCTACGGATTCTCCACCGCGGGCGGCGACCAGCCAGCGGACCTTAGCTCCGATTACAGTCGGACAGGCATCTATGCCAATGGCTCCACGTTCAGCTCAACCGGCGGCTTAGATGGGGCCGGCCACGCCTATTCGTCGTATCTGTTTCCTCAGTCAATGGCATCCTTTCCCGAGCTGAATTTTGTGAACACGCCAGAGTATAGTGTTGCGGGTCCCGGTACAGCGAATAGTGTGACAGGAACTGGCCAGACGATTAGCTTGCCGGCGGCCGAGTATGGAACTCTGAATATTCTTGGAACTGGAGTTAATGGGAATCAGGCGTCACAAACATTCAAGGTTACTTATTCCGATAGCTCAAGCACCACCTTCACGCAGAGTATGAGCAACTGGTTTTCGCCCCAAAGCTACACCGGTGAGGCGACAGCAGTGGAAATGTCCTACGGCAATTTCTACAATGGCACTGAAGACACCACCGATACGTATAGCGTTTACACCTACTCACTAGGTTTGAACCCGAGCAAGACACTTAGCAGTATCACTCTCCCGAACAACAGTAACGTTCAAATATTTGGAATTACTCCCGTGCCGAAAGCGCCTCAGTGGGTTCTGGCGAACCATACTTACAACACAACAGGAGTCTTCAATGACGGAGTGACGTTCTCAGGCACGGGGGGAATCGACAGCCAAGGAAATGCTTATTCCGGGATACTTCTGGGCACCGTTCAGACCTGGACTAACAATACGTTCATGATCGCGGTGCCGAACGGATACAACGTCGTTCGATGCGCGGGTCAGACGATCAATTTGTCTTCTGGTCAGTTCTCCACATTAAAATTGCTTGCAACCGGAGTGAATGGAGCCCAAACCTCTCAAACCTTTACTGTCACCTACACTGACAGCACTACTTCGACTTTCACTCAGAGCCTCAGTGACTGGATGACGTCTAGCGGTTATTCCGGTGAAACTGTAGCTTCTTCTATGGCCTACCGCAATATCAGTACTGGGGGGAGGAACACAGTTACAACTCGTTTGTATGGATATGCCTTTAGCCTCAACAACGGGAAGATCGTAAAAAGCATCACTGTCCCGAATAACTCGAACGTGGTGGTGCTTGCCATGACGCTTGTTCCTTAGCGGCAGGGAGGCCGATGTCTGTATGTACGCTGAGTCCCCTGCGTTTGTTCAGGTGACTCGGAAATTGGCTGCATCGAGCGAAGCGTATACGTACCAACCCTCTGTTTGCTTATGCAGCTCCTTCCACCAGTACAAAAGAATCACAGTATCAAAAGATGAGGAATTTATCGAATGAAAGAAGGTCATCCTCGATGAGTTGGATTCCAATTCGATGCCGAGACGGAATGCGTGGGCACACAGTTACTGGAGGCATGAATGTTCGATTGCTGATGGCCTTACTTGTGATCCTACTGTTCGTTCCGAACATCGCTGCAGCGGCAGACCAGCCCACAGCTCACGTGATCGATCTGGATGGGAAGTGGGATTTCCGTTTCGACAAGAGTGGTGTCGGAGAGCAGAAGGGATGGTTCAACGAGAAATCTTCGGACGGATGGGATTCCATTCAGGTTCCTGGCTCCTACAACATCCAGTTTCCTTCAAACGACGCGTACGAGGGCAAAGGTTGGTATAGGACGAGTTTCCGTGCCAAACAAAAATCTGGAGAACATGCCTTTCTTCACCTCGAAGGTGTTGTATTGCGCTCTGTTGTATGGGTTAACGGCCACAAAGCCGGCGCAAGTGTACTTGCTTTCACGCCGCTCGACTTCGACCTCACTGCGTTTCTATGCCAGGGAGAATGCGAGAATTTGCTTGTTATTGAGACGGACAACGAGGTGCTATCCAAAGCCATTCCGGATTCCAAGTGGACGGGCTGGCTGAACACGGGCGGGCTTATCTGGCCGGTTTCGCTACATATTGTGCCGTCTATCTATGGTACGGCTCATGTCCAGACGAGTATGGTGGACGGTGGCTGGCAGTCACAAGTGTCACTCACGCTTCACAGCGATGTTGCTCATTCATCCGCTTCAGTCGACGCAACGATACTGGATGGTGACCGCGTCATTTGGAAGGGCGTCAAACGCGTCCAGGTCAATCAAGGAGAGACGAGCGTCTCCCTTTCGGCGAGACTGAAACATATTAGGCCTTGGTCTCCAGACACCCCATACCTGTATCGATTTCAGGCAAAAGTGCGTGCTGAAGATGCCGGAACCACGATCGAGGATTTGCCCTTTGGGTTTCGAGAGATCAAGGTTGCTGGTTCGGAGTTGATGCTCAACGGAAAGAAGTTGACGCTACGTGGTATCAACCGGCACTCGTTTTATCCGGGTGTCGGTATGAGCGTTCCTCCGGGACAAACACTCAAAGACCTTGAATCGATCAAAGCGCTCGATGCAAACTTCGTTCGCTTGGCGCACTACTCACAGCCGGAGGAAGTGTACGAAGACTGCGATAAGCTGGGACTTCTTGTGTGGACCGAGATTCCGGCCTGGCAAACTGCGAGCAACGTGCTCGATGACTCGTCTATCTGGGAGACATACGCGGAGCCGCTGTTGCACGCCAGCGTCACGAAGCACTGGAATCATCCAAGCGTGATTGTGTGGTCTGTCGCCAACGAAATCCCTTCGGATAAACCTGAGGGCGCGAAGTTTGTTGCGAAGACCGTGGCCTATGTAAAGCAGCTCGATTCATCGAGACTCGTCACGTTTGCATCGGATAAGCGTGAGCATGACATCAGTTTTGGTCCCGTGGATTTCATCGCGATCAATGAATACTACGGATGGTATTACGGAGAGGACTTTGATCTCGGTCCGGTTCTCGATTTAGTCCACAAACAAAATCCTGACAAACCGATCTTCGTAAGCGAGTATGGCGCAGAGTCGAGATCCGGCTGGACAAGGACAGATCCGAAATCCAAGGACTACTCGTTTGAACATCAGGTTCTCTTCCTCAAGCGCCATCTCGATCAGATCTATGCGCCAAGCCGTCAGAGCTTCATGGCTGGCGGCGCTCCGTGGCTGTTCAACGACTTTCCCTTGCCCTATCCCCGTGGGAAAGACTTCCGGGAAGCTCCGCCGACTATCAATGCAAAGGGCCTCGTCACGCCGGATCGTGTACGCAAGCCTGCATGGGATACCGTTGCGAACTTCTATCGAATGATTGATGGTGCAACGAAGTGATGACTGCATGATCTCCAAAGTCATGCAGTAACGCGCTTTCTCGTGAACCCTAAAAGGAAACACTACGTTGCAGGCAGTCCCTATCGAGCTCGTTTGCGCCCGGAAACGAGTTTGGGATGCGATCCGTTTCTAAAAACCAATTTTTCGGTCAAAAAAATGCTTTTGCGGCGGATTTGAAGAGACAAGCAGTATGTATGTCGGTTCTTTAGAAA
>Ga0302306_10000643_pt1 | contig 20928 bp, 26 predicted proteins | sample III_Palsa_E3_1_FD_198761 | JGI IMG/M metagenome (GOLD analysis project Ga0302306, IMG submission 198761) | Peat permafrost microbial communities from Stordalen Mire near Abisko, Sweden - III_Palsa_E3_1 | ecosystem: Environmental > Terrestrial > Soil > Palsa > Peat permafrost | place: Sweden...
CAATGGCATCCTTGCCAATGAGCGTTTTTGGATCCACGAGGAAAGCCAGGTTGCGGGGATCGGGATCAAATACAATGATATCCTTTTTCCCCTTCAGCGCCCAATCCACCTTACCGGTTAAAAACCAGCGCGGGGCGCCGGCAAAAATATGGGGATCATCCAGCCATCCCTCCTTTTGAAAGCGGGTCATGATGTCGGTATAATCCACCCCCTGAATAGTTGGATCAACAGTATCGCCATGAAATTTATGCACCAGCCATTTCGGTCCGTAAGCGGTCCAGAAGCCGGTTACCATGTGCGTAGCGAGTACGCCGATGGTAAGGACAGTAAAAATTATGGAAAAATTCAACCAGCGGCGGGTAAGCCTTGCCTGTTTGGCTGCGCTGTTCAGGCACCTGTCTATCCCAAAACCCAATGGAATAAACAGCATCATGTAGCCCGGCGCCTGCCAATGAAAATGGTATTGTAGATTGGACCACAGCGTAACAATGGTAAAGAACACGATAGGCAGAATGGCCATCCAGAAAATAAAGCTATAAACCAGCAATTGCTTGCGCAACTTAAAAGAGATGTAAAGCTGCCGGATGGTGGGGAACCATATCCAGGGTAAAAGAACAAAGGACTGACCCAGGATGCTGCGAAAAAACCAATCGAAATGGAGCTTGAATTTTTCGCCGTTGGTTGTGGCACGTGCGCCCTGGAATACAAAAGATACCCAGTTGTTGTGGGCGTTCCACCAGATGATGGGCGAGGCCATTAACAAAGTTATCAGTACCGCCAGGTAAGGCCCGGGATGCCGCAGCCAGTGGCGCTGGTTTTTATTGCTTGCAATGTAGATGAACACGCCCAGGAACAGGAACAGTACATGGTACTTGCTTAAAGTGGCAAAACCCATGCTGATACCCACAGCCAGCCATAACAGCCAGGTATTGCGGCTGTATTGCGTGGCCTCGGAATGCTCCGCGCCGGGGCCGACCATTAACTTGACGATAAAATAGGTAGCCAGCAGCCAAAAAAACATCAAAGGGGCATCCGGTTGGTACCAGCATGCAATAGCGACGGTGAATACGGCGCTCAGGTTCATTACCACTACAGCCCAAAAACCTGCCTTGGCATTGAACAGCAATTTGGTAACCAGAAACATAAGCCAGCTGGTGCCGGCAAACAAAACGACCGATGCAAAACGTATCCCGAAGTTAGTTAGCCCGAATAATTTAATACTTAGCGCGCCCAGCCAAAAGAATAAAGGCGGCTGATCAAAATAGCTGAGGTTAAGATGCAGAGATCCCCTGAAATAATACGACTCACCGTTCCCCAACCCGGTGTAAGCGGCAAGCAGGCAGCGGATAACGAAGGTTATGATGATGAGCGTTACCGTAAAAGAAGCCGCGTTTTTTTCGGTGAGTTTTTTCATGGGGCAGAGCTGATTTGCAGAACGACAAATCTCTAAAAAAAATCAGGAATAATAAGGCGATTTGAAAAGATGGGGGAACGTGGGGGTTGGAACGGATTTCGATGTCACCATTGGCATTGGTCTGAAACCTATCGCTATGATGACGAAACAAGATTCTTTGGGGTATTCATTACGCCTGCGTTGCGCAAATGGACGTTAAGCGGCGACTTTAACTTATAAGCCTGGTTAAAAGCTTCCTGGTTTACTTTAAAATGGGACGATAGCTTGCGAATTATATCTTTTGAAAAACCTTTTCGGTAATGTAATATTTCGGAAATAGTACTTTTCCCGACTCCAGAGATCAAAGCTATATCTTTTGCTTTTAATTTATTCTCTTCCATCAGCCCCTTCAAAATCTCTACCGGATCAATACGATCAAATGTACTATGCTCCGCGTCCCATTTTTCAATAAGAATAGTTAGCAATTCTATCTCATCCTCCGACGAAATATCCTCTTTATTACCTACCAGGGCCTCTAAAGTATTGCAATAATCCCAATATTGCTCTTCCGACTTAATAACCCGATACTTTAACGCTTCCATTTTATCTACAGAATCTTCTAATATAAATATAGTTCGCAAAATAAGAACTTTTCGATGATTATTTCACCCCGATATCCATTTTCCAACGAAAGGCAACTTATTAACCAGCCATACCAGTAACAGGGACAGGACAAAGCAGATCAAGGCAGTCAACGGTATACTAACAATCGGGGTGCAAAGCTTGTAACTGATGCCAAACCAGTCGTCGAGGAAATACAGGAGGAGCGCGTGAGCGAGATAAATGCCGTAGTTAAACTGCGAGGCAAAGTCGCGGATTTGGATAATTGCCGGGGAAACTTTCGGTATGGTAAGCTTTACGAACATGAAGGCGCTTGTGGAAAGCAATACCACAGCCGGGTTAACCGGCTCATAGAACATAGTTCCGGGATATTTTGGATAAGCCATGATCCATTTGCTGCCTAGTGCTATGATGGCGATGCTTACAAGGAAAAGCAGGCCCGTCCATAGTCGCAGGTTTTTGATGTCGAATTGTTTAAAAGTGAGATAATGGCCCAAAACCAGGTAACCCGCGTAGCCAACGAAGTAGTGCATGTCCACCGATGGATTATAACGCGATAGGTAGGGCTGGGTGATGAACATAACGCCGAACCATACGACGAGAAAATAAAGGATCTCGTTTTCCGATGCGTTCCGAACGAATTTGCCGATCACCGGGATAAAAAAGTATAAGCCAATGAGCATGTACACATACCAAAGGTGATAGGATGCCCCGTATTTAAGTTGGTGCAGCACCTGTTTAATATTCGCCCAGGCGTCGTGGCCAAACGTAATGTCTTCGTTATACCAGGCATACCACACGTAAACCAAGCTCCAGAAGAGGAAAGGCGCCAGCACCCTGGTAAGCCTGCGTTTCAGAAAATCGCCTATCTCGTATTCGCGGTGAAGCAGCAAGGCGCCGGTTATCATTACAAATGCCGGCACGGCAAAACGGGTGAGCGCATTCAGGAAGTCGGCCTGCCACCAATCGGCCATGGGAACCTTGCCGTATTGAATGAGCAATACCGACGAGCAATGCAAAACAATCACCGCGTAAAGGGCAATGATCTTAAGGTTGCTTATCCAATCGATATTTGGGGGTTTGGGCTTGACCATGTCCAACCTGATTATTTATTGAGTTTTCCCATAAAATGCCTCCAGCTCTTTTAAGCGTTTTACCTGGCTGGGCTGCGGGTTGATAAATTTACGAACGGATCGTATCCGTGCATAGGCATCTTCGTACGTAAGGCCCAGTTTTATCAAATAGGCCATGGCCATCGTGGGGCCACGGCCCAGCCCCTGCCGGCAATGCACATATACCACGCCGCCTTTTTTTATTTCGTCATCAATAAAGGTGGCGCCCTGTACCAACGTTTCCAGCGGGGGCGCGGTGTTATCCGGTGTGGGCAAATGCAGATATTTGATACCTTCGTGCACGGCGTCGTCATAAATGTTGGTGGTGCGCATATTTACGATGGCGGTTACGCCCAGGGCTTTCAATTTTTTTAGTCCGACTAAATTATACTGGCTGCCCAGGAACAGGTGCGCCGTGATTTGTGAACGGCTGAGCCGGGGAATGCCAAGGATGATGCGATGGGCATTATCGTACATATAATCGAGGACGAGGGCTATGCCGGTTACCACTCTTTTTAATTTTTTCAGCATATCCTTATCCTATAAAAGCTATTTGGTTTTTAGGGCGTTTGTCACATAAGTCATGGCTTCGGCAAAGGTAGCCACCCAAATATCTTTTTCGTTCGCTTTCAGGTACTCCAGCAGTTGCCTGTGGGCAGCAGTCGGCGTTACAATCCAATCGCCACCTATACCGTGAAACATAATAACGCCAACGCCTCCTTTGCTTACAACGTTTTTTACATAGTCAATCAGTTGTTCGCCGGTATTGTTGCCTTCCAGGCCGTACGAGGGTACGAGCAAAGGATTTAAATCCTTGAAGTCTGTAATGATGGCATCCTTATCGCCTCCTACCCGCGCATAGCCGATGTAAGTGGAGCGTTTCAGCGTGTCGACATAGTCTTTCCCGCCAACAGATGTTTCGGTGCAGGGATAGGCATAGTTATGCGAGGTTTTTCCATCAAGCGCATATAGAATGTAGTTCATCAGGCCAATTTCCCTTACAATGGTAGTGGGCGTGTATTTCTCCGAAGGTTCCGGGTTATCGCCCGAGGTGATACAGGGATGATAAAGCGTATGATTGGCCAGTTCATGCCCGTTTTTGGCGACCTTTCGCCATTGGGGGATATTGTTGTAATCAAGCGCATCGCCTATCAGGAAGAAGGTCCCCTTAAAATGCAGGGAATCCAATAGTGGAACGGCATTGTTGAGCTGCGACTGCAGGCCGTCGTCGTAAGTGAGTACGATCACGGCCTTTTTGTGGATCGGCCAGGTGATGGTTGGTTGGGCATCGGCAATCACACCAGCTAACAAAAAAAGAAAAATTAGTCTCATTTAAAAAAGGGAAATTGACCGGTGAAATTAGCATTTAAAGCACGCTGCGCCAATTTACATCACAAATTTTTCGTAACGTTTTAATGCTGATCTTAACGCGCCATCCTCCTTTAGGTTAAGTTTACCAAACGGGCTGAATTTTACGTCAACAGTGTTTGTTTTCATGGTGCGTTTCCAGGTACCAACTACCTCTCCATTCACAATGATGGAAGGATCAAAAATGACATGACGCGCCAGCTCAACGTACCGTGGCGGAATGATTGCGTTACGATCCGCATATCCCACGGCATATTCGTCGAAAGCCGGCAGCAGATGGGCGAAAGGAGCCTTTGGCCGCGATTGGGCATTGGTTGAACCCGTCCAATAATCAGTTCTGTCAACTTTTATGCTGGTTAATTGCGATTTGGCTATTTCGATACCTTTTCTTGTTTCGCCTAAAGTTAATCCCGACCACCACGCGAAATCATGTGCGGTAGCGGGCCCGCGACTGGTATAGTATCGTATCACCAGTTCCGCCAGCGCTTCTTCGCGGGGTTTTGGCTTTGCTGCGGATACCCGGTCGTCGAACAGGGCGTAGGTAAATTGCCTGCCTAAACGTGGCCCGCTGCAGATAACTTTATCGAGTTCCGCCTGCATCAGCAAATGTACGAACCGCAGTTCATTGGTTTCCACTCCGTTTTCCTGCAATACGTTTGCGATATCATAACGGTTAAGGTGCCGACCGCCTTCGAGCACTTTCGCGAGTGCGTCGTTACTTTTTTTGAAGACGGAAGCATCCAGTTTTAGCTGACGATAGCGGCCCGCGGCAAGGGCGGCAATTCTTGTGGCGGAAAGATCCAGCATCCAGCGGAGATCGTCCGGGGCAACAAAATGCCAGGTGGGGCGCAGCACGTGGGTGCGGATAATGGCGCCCGCTGCCAGGGCTTGGTCGACAGCAGCATCAGTGCTTTTTTTCAGGCGCAGACCGACTGCCCATTTGGCCCCGGCATAATCCTGCGCCTGTATAGCGCCCATGTATTTTACAATCTCAGCCGGTTGACTGAAATGTTGATGGGAGATATGCTGGTTGTAAAGGCGCTCTTCCGCGATTTGTCGCTTAGTCATTTTAGTATGCCTGTTAATTTATTCCCAAATTAATAGTCGAATATTGACAACTGGCTGTCAGCAGCGAAAATATTTGAAAAATATTGAAACAAAATGTACCTTTCCCACTTCCATCCTGATAGCTATCGGGATCCCAATTTCGGACTAAAAGCATGGCGCAAAAAGTAATTACCGTAAACATAAACGTTTATGAGCAGAGTGTTGTTAACCGGCATTCGGCGTATGAAATAAGCTTTGTAAACAAATTCCTGGATGAGGGCTGGGTGATAAAAGAAGTGATCCATAGTGCAACGGCCGCAGCCAACTGGACGAATCTGACCTTTATATTGGAGAAAAATTAAAAGTAGAGACGCGATACTTCGCGTCTCTACTTCGCGTCTCCGTTTTTGACATCATTATAAAACCCTTTGTATCATGAAAAAATATCTGCTGCTTTTGCTTATCGTATTAATTTCGGGTTACAGTTTTTCGCAGGATATTCCCGCCCGCTGGGATGAACTTGTCGCCAGCGATTTCCCAAAGGCTCTTGAAAAATCGCACCGAACCTGTATCCTGCCTATCGGGATCCTGGAGAAACATGGCCCGCACTCCCCGATCGGCACCGACCTCATCCACGTACGCGAGTGGGCCGCACACGCTGTTAAGGAGGAATACGCGGTCGTTTTCCCTGATTATTTTTACGGACAGATCAATGAAGCCAGGCATCAACCGGGTACTTTCGCCCTGCCCAGCAAAGTGATATGGGACCTGATGGAAGCCACATGTGATGAGATTGCGCGTAATGGGTTCGACAAGATCATCATCCTGAACGGTCACGGCGGGAACCCTGAATTTTTGCATTTCTTTATGCAGTCGCTGTTAAATAAACGGCATAACTACGCGGTGTACCTGTATAGCCCAGGCAATACCGACACAGCTTACGCGGCTGAATATCGCAAAATGCATAAATCGGATATGAAGACTGATCAGCACGCCGGCGAATCGGAAACCTCGATTTTGTTATATTACAGGCCCGACCTGATGCGGATGGACAGGGCGACCGACCAAAGCGGCGCCAACCAGGGCCGTTTGCCGCTGACAGACCTATACACGCCAATATGGTGGTATGCTGCTTATCCCAACCATTACGCGGGTGAAGGCGCCAAAGCCACTAAGGAATTCGGGAAGTTTATAACCGACCATGAAATTGCATCCTTCGTCAAGGCCTTGCGGGAAGTTAAATCGGATACTAAAACACTGCAGCTTCAAAACGAATTTTACGACCGGGTCGATAAGGTCGGGGGGCAGTAGGCAGGCTTTGCAGTGGGCAGTGTGACCATGATTTATGGTTGATAGCTCATGTCCGAAAGGGTGGGAAATAGCAGTAGCAGTAGTTGGCAGTGCTATCGGCATTAATTGTTACCCGGATTACCGATGGTCCGCATTTTACCGGATAGGGCGCCAACCACCGCAAGGATAGCCCCGCCAAAGAGTATGTACCAGCCCCACCTGTAGCGCACATGCTTTACCATATAATCTTCCCACGAACGGAAGGGTAGAAAACTAAAAGAAGTATGAATTTTTAACCAGGCCAGTAACAGGAACAATACAATTAGACCAAATGACAACCATGCTGTCGAACGGACGATCCTTTGCTGCCCGAGCACCGAGCCTATGATACCGATAACGGCAACCAACAGGATCACCAGTCCGTAGGGCTGGTTTCCCTGGTAAACATTCCAGTTAACCAGAGGCACAGGTCGAAGAATTGGACAATACGTGCCTGCCATAACCATAACAAATCCTGCAAACGCTATTAAGTGACTAAGGCGCATTTTAATTTTGACTTAACTCCATTTTTTCAGCAAAGTGGGCGCAGTAATCGCGCAAGTCTTCCACAATGTTTTTTTCACCGGTAGCGCGCAGAAAGCTGTCGCCCATGGTTTGCAGGGTTTCATAAAAAAAGCGCTTCATTTCATCTACGGGCATGTCCTTGGTCCACAGGTCGATGCGAAGCGTATTTTTGTAATTCTGATCCCAAAGGGCCAGCATTATCGATTTAACGGGCAGCGCTTCCTTAGTTTGCGCGTCGGTTGATTCCCATAGGATGGTCTCAGGAACATTATTATCGTCGAGTTCAATAGTAAGCTTTATTTCAGCCTTCTTCATTAATGGTTATTTAAGTAGTAAAAATATGATAGCCGCCAAAGTTATAAAGCTTAGCTCTATTAGCCACAACTTTTTAATATCTGCGAAAAAATTACGGAACAATATATCCATAAATGACACAACGATAGCAAATAGCAAAAATATCCATCCTATGGATGCGCTGATGACCGCAAGGTGCAAACCGGAGATCCGGACGCCGAAAATCCAGCTGTAAACAGCGGCGAATAAAAAGAAAGCGCTTGCGAAATTGAGCGGCGTGATCTTAAGCTTCATTTTATTTTTTCTTTCTGAACGTCCGGGGAACTTTCTTTTTACCCGGGCTTGAATTGGGGTTTAAGCGGCCCTTTGCAGCATCAAATTTTTTATGCTGGTTTGGTGTTTTCTTTTCGTGAAATGCGCCCTTAAATTCCGGGTTTTCACGGCGCTTCTGCATGTCGATCTCTTTCGCCTGGTCCTGCTTTTCGGCATAAGGAGTAGTTTCAACAAATATGTCGCCGGGGAGATCGCTCACCGGGATGGTTTGCTTGATCAACTTTTCAATCCTTCGGATATAATATACCTCGGCCGGATTGCAAAATGTGATCGCTTCGCCGGAATTATAAGCCCGGCCCGTTCGTCCGATCCGGTGGACATAATCCTCAATCACCACCGGCACATCGAAATTGATCACATGGCTCACATCGCTCACATCGATCCCGCGCGAGGCCACATCGGTTGCCACCAGCACCTTCGCTTCGTCATTCCGGAATGCTTGTATCGCGTTTATACGAGTGTTTTGCCCTTTATTGGCATGTAAAACCTTCACTTCCGTTTCGTTAAATTTCCGAAGCAGGAATTTGTGAACGTCCCCGGCTGATGTGCGTGTTTTGCAAAATATCATCAGCTTTTTGATGTCGGCATCGTCTTCGAGCAGCTTTTTTAAAAGGTTTATTTTCGTCTTGAGGTTCGGGACAAAATACAGATGCTGACTTATTGTTTGGGCTGGGGTGGCTTGCGGCGTAATTTCGATAACTGTCGGAAATTCGAGGAAATTTGCCGCCAGTTCGTGGACTTTATCTGACATGGTAGCCGAAAACAGCAGGTTTTGCCTTTTCACAGGCACCACTTCCAGGATTCGGTTGAGCTGTGGCATAAAGCCCATGTCCATCATCTTGTCCGCTTCGTCGAGCACTAAAACCTGTAATGATTTCGTCATGATATGCCCGGCGAGGTACAGGTCCATAAATCTCCCGGGAGTTGTGACAATAATGTCGACACCTTTTTTTAACTGTTCTATCTGTGTTTTAGGGCCAAGGCCGCCGTATAAAACCACCGTGCGCAAATCGGTATTGGCTGAAAATGTCCTGATGTTCTGTTCAATTTGCATGGCCAGTTCACGCGTTGGGCTGATAATAAGTCCGCGAATATGCTCGCCCTGGGCATATTTAAGCCTCATAACCAATGGCAGCACGTAGGCAGCGGTTTTGCCGGTACCGGTTTGGGCTATGCCCATTACGTCCTGCCCGTTTAGGATGGGCGGAATGGCTTTTTCCTGTATCGGCGTGGGGTGTGTATAACCGGCGTCGGCAATGGCGTTTAATACCTGCCGGTTAAATTTAAAATCCTCAAAGCTTGCTGCCATGCGGCAAAGATAGTTTTTAAAGAATGAAAGTCAGAAAGCGCAGCATGAAGCCTTGGATTTTAGCCGGTAAATAAAAATTGCGCCCCTGGTAAGGGCGCAATAAATTGTAGATCTTATTTTAGTAAATTAAGCTTGTTACCTGCTATGCCAAATAAGTTGATCGGTAACGCTCCAATGGACAATGATAATACCGATGCAAACAACTGATATGAAGGCCAGGAAAACGATGATCCAATAAAGCCATTGCTTCATAGTGCTGTCCTGTACGGTTCTTTCAGGCAATTCCTGCCTGCTATATTCTTGTGCAATTCTCATAGGATTTAATAATTTATCAACAATCTTTTTACATTTACCATGCCAACCACACACCCGATAAAATTAGTTAACTTATAAGAAATGTTTTAGCCTGTGGTTGAATACCAATTCAAAGTTAAAAAGTCTGTAACCAAAAAGAAAATAGTTTATAAATTTTTTTACAACATTGTGTAGTAATAAGTAAACACTATTTGATTTACAAAAAGATTGTTACTTTGCCAACCTTTGTAAAAGCCATATCTTTTAACGAATTAATAGTTTTATTTGCAAACAAAATGCGCGTAAAAATATTGTTCGGGCTATGAACGTTCATCCCGGCATGGCCAAACATCGAATATTAATGGGAAAATCCGCCTTTTTCATCTTTCTTTTTTTTGTTTCGAGCCATGCTTTCGGACAAAATGCAGAATTTCATTATGTCAAATTTATTCATGTAGGCGAGCAGCTTCTGCCGGTGCATGCCCTTAATGTTAGCTGTGGCAACGGCGACGTGCCAAGTGATTCGGCGGAGCTTGTAAACGATACCCTGCAGTCCGTATCCATTGTTACCGACAAAGATTCCTACGAATCACTTCAATCATATCTCAAATACACGGATTATAAGCTTGCAAAAGATCCCGGAGCCCTTGGGTTCGGCACATTCAAGATGATCAGCGACAATAACCGCTACTATATACCCGGGCCAAGCGTGACGCCCTATTTCAAAAAAATGGTTAAATACCTGAAAAAGAAAAAAGCCGATCCACAGCTTATTCAAACAATAATCGATAATTATCCCTGGATATTTAATCCGTAGGTGGGTAGTGACCGGCGAGTAGCGAATGGTGAGTAGTGATTTGCAGTGAGTAGTCAATTGCTTGTTGTAGTTAAATAAATAACTCGCCACTGCCAATCCACCGCTGCTGACCGCCCACTGCAAACTGCTACTGCTCTTCGTCCGCCATAGCTTCAGCGACGGCGAAACTGCCACTCACCACTAACAATTCACCACTCACATTAAGGTTTTTCAACCGTAACATCCTGTGCCAGCGTAGCATCGTCAGGGGTAGTTGCTAAATCTTTATCCAATGTGTAAAGTGCATCAGCTTTGGCAGCGGCCCCGCCTGAAATCTTTATTTTGGACAGCAGGTCAAGCGCCAGTGTTTCTTCTTCGGTTTGCTCTTTTACAAACCACTGCATAAAGTTCCAGGTGGCCCAATCCTTTTCGGCCATGCTCATATTCACGAGGTTGTATATCGACCCGGTATTCTCAACCTCTGAATTAAACACCTTTTCGAAGCAATCGTTCACACTGGAAGGATCAGGGCCGGGGTGGGGTATGGCGCTTACACTGACTTTTCCGCCGCGTTTCAGAATATACTCCAATATCTTCATCATGTGGTTACGCTCTTCGTTGGCATGCCTGAATAAGAAATTGGCGATACCGTCATAACCCAGGTTACTGGCCCAGGAAGCGTAGGAAAGATAGATCTGTGCGTTATGGGCCTCGTTGGTCATTTGCCCGTTTAAAGCCTTTTCAATTGTGGATGAAAGCCGGTTGGTGTTCATGGTATGTGATTTATTAGCTAATTAAGTAGCTAAACTAAGTAAAAGCCAAAATGTTTACCAACAAAATAATAATCAGGACAAAAAGTGTTTGGCTGCGCCAGCGAAAATCCACCAATTGATGTTTGCTGAACCACAAAAAAATAGCACAAACTTCGTATTGGAGGGTCAAATTGCGCAGATTAGATTTGATCAGTAAACCAATGAAAAAATGAATGCTGCCTTTAATGTAAAGCTTTTTGCCGGGTTATTTACCCTGGTCGCCCTATTATTGGCCGATAACCTTGAGTACCGAAGCGCCGGCGGAGGCGCCATCAGGGTTCTTGTGCCCAAGGATTTTCTCTACTGTTCTAAAAATAATTATGTGCCAAAGCCAGGAGAGGTTGCACCCGACGATTACTTCTTCTGCAGCGATACCTCAAAAGAGATAGAGTTTTATAAGACACCGGTATTTGCCAAAGATTTGATCAGCCTCAAACCGCTGTTTGCGGAATCGCTGAAACAGGAGGCCACGAAGGTTTATTTTAATGATACCCTAACCGTCAATGGCATAAAAATGTATGTCGCTGAGTGCGATAAAATCGACGGCGGCAAAATGAAGCACATTAAATTTTTTGAGTTTAATGTAAGAGATTCGACTTATAGCGGTGGGATAGGCTGTTCAATAAAGCTCAAAGACCAATGGATGCCAACCGGTGAAAAGATATTCCGGTCGATAAAAATCAACTAAAACGACTTCGACCTCCTTCTGTTTCCAGCGTATCTTCCCCTGTATCAAAGGCAAAAAACTTATATTTGCCGCCATGAGTTCTATCCTTATAAAGTCCGCCACCATCGTTAACGAGAACAAATTAGTTGTGGGCGATGTACTTGTAAAAGATGGCGTTATCGAAAGGATCGACAAACAAATCGATACCAAAGCGGACAGGGAAATCAATGCCGAAGGCTTGTACCTTTTCCCCGGCTGCATTGACGACCAGGTACATTTCCGCGAACCGGGGCTTACCCACAAGGCTACTATTTACACCGAATCGAGAGCCGCCGTAGCGGGAGGCATTACTTCGTTTATGGAGATGCCCAACACCGTACCGAATACGCTCACACAGGAATTGTTGGACGAAAAATACCAAATCGCCGCAAAGACATCACCCGCCAACTACTCATTTTTTATGGGGGCTTCAAATGACAACATTGACGAGGTGCTCCGAACCGATACCGCCAACGTTTGTGGCGTAAAGGTTTTTATGGGTTCATCCACCGGCAATATGCTGGTAGACGACCCAAAAGCCCTTGAAAATATTTTCTCTAAATCGCCGATGCTCGTTGCCACCCATTGCGAGGATGAAGCAACCATAAGGCGAAACCTGGCGCATTATAAAGAACTCCTGGGCGATAATATCCCGGTAACCTTGCACCCGAAGATCAGGAGCGAAGAGGCTTGTTATCTTTCTTCCTCGATGGCCGTGGAATTAGCGAAAAAGCACGGCACACGGCTGCATATTTTGCATATTTCAACCGAAAAGGAAACCTGGCTGTTTGACAATTCCGTTGCTTTAAAGGACAAAAAGATCACTGCTGAAGCTTGCATCCATCACTTGTGGTTTACTGATAAGGATTATGAAACCAAAGGCAATTTCATCAAATGGAACCCCGCAGTAAAAACGGAAAACGACCGGGAGGGCATTTTGAAAGCCGTACTGGACGGGCGCATTGATGTGATAGCCACCGACCATGCGCCGCACACCTTTGAAGAAAAATCATTGCCTTACTTGCAGGCGCCATCCGGAGGCCCGCTGGTGCAGCATGCCTTGCCGGCCATGCTTGAATTGTATCATCAAGGCAAGATCAGCCTCGAAAAAATTGCCGAAAAAATGGCCCATAACGTAGCCGATTGCTTCCGGATCGAAAAGCGGGGCTACGTCCGTGAAGGCTATTGGGCCGACCTTGCACTGGTTAACCTTAATACGCCATGGACTGTTACCCGTGACAATATCCTTTATAAATGCAAATGGAGCCCTTTTGAGGGGACAACTTTTCAATCCAGCATCGCTGCCACCATTGTGTCGGGAAACCTGGTTTGGGAAATGGGTAAGTTGATTGAAGGAAGCAACGGCAGGAGGTTGAGATTTAAGCGGTAGAATTATCGCCGGAGAAAATTGACAGTTGTCTTTTCAATTCTATCAGGATTCTTTGTTAATCCTGCTGAATGCAGTTTACTTAAGAAATAGCTGAGTAAATCACTAATTTTGCCAAACGTTGGCGAATACCGATTCGAGACTGGTCTTCTACATCGGTCGACCAACTCAATTATTCATTAATACATACCGATGGGCATAGCCGAAGATTTTATGCGCTCATTTTATGAGCAGTATCCCGAAGCCAGGCGTGGTGAGCTGACATTGCCACAGTTGAATAAGTTAATGGCGGAGTTCCAGGAGAAGGCTAATAACGCTCCCGAGGCCGACTTTGACGGATTAAGCCCCACGCAAATGAACGTTTTGTTACGCGATCCCTTTTCTGCGACCTCTTTGTTGCAATTTAATAAGGCGATGGATCAGCACCTGGACAAAGTTCCGTTATTCCAGCTTTCAGAATTGCTAATTGCGGAGATAAGGGATGCTGGAAAGCTAAAACTAACAGTAAGGGGAAACCTGCCTGTACATGTTTGCCAACGGCTCGTTGATCGCCAGCTTATTAAATGGCTATACAAGGAATTTGATGCCCGGCTTGTGGAGCAAAATATTCCATACATTTGGGCTTTGAGATACTACTTATTAGACCAGGGAATTATCAAGAAACGGAATAACACGCTTTCTTTAACCCAAAAGGGCGAGAAATTGATGGGCGAGCACCCGGCTACACGTTTTATCAGCCTGTTCCTTTTCTTTGCCGGGCGATTTAACTGGCAAAATTTTCATGGACTGGAGGACAACGGAAAATGCGGGCAATTAGGCTGGGCATATTCGCTGGTATTACTGGGAAAATATGGTGATAAAGCCAGGAGCAGCGAATTTTACAGTCTCAAACTTATTCAGGCATTTGAAAAAGAATTTCGGAGCGGACGTGAGACCGGACAAGGCCCGGATAGCATAAAAACTTATCACCACGTTTACGCCATCCGGTTTTTTGATCATTTTGCCGACTGGTTTGGTTTAGTCAATATCGAAAGAGGCACAAATCGCCTTTCTTTTTTTGATCACCCGGTTGTCAGTAAATCGATACTTTTTGACCGCTTGTTCGAATCGATTCCACCTGGTCACCAAACGTAATCCGGGATATAGGTTCAGCGTACAGCTAAATATATTTTCACGCTGTTTTCCGCACCGTATACCTCAAAGTCGGCGGTATATTTCCTGTTTGTTGCCGTATGCCGTATCTGCCGCCATGCTTCCATGATACTTGCGGGCATGTCCCCGTCAACCGTATCGACCTCGTATTTTCCGGACGGGATAGTGATAAAGGCAAAATCTGCCGGCAGAGTAAGAGGGGCATCAACTTTACATCCCAATATCACTGTGTAAGCCCCATTGTGATCGCTTTCGTAGTCGGTATACACGCTGTAAATATCATCCGACACCCCGCCGGGTATTTTTTGAACAAGCCCTTCGCTCATAAACCTCGTCCATAGTCCGCCGATGTCGTTTTGCGATTGGCCATTTTCGTTGCTTGTGCGAACCCTAATACCGGCGACGTAAAACCCGGGCACGCTTACTATTTCAACTTTTGTGATCATTTCTAAGCCTTTCAGTCAGTTTTTTTAAGAAGCTCTTTCAAGCCATCGAACACCGATTGCCAGTTATGTTCCGAATGTTCCAGCGCTTCCTGGCTTTTCACGCCGTCCTGTGTGATCACAAACGTAGTAACGCCGTCTTTTTCATCCAGTTCATAAGTAAGCGTATTGTAGTTTTCCGGTTTGTCTTCAGTGCCCGACATGCTGCTCCAATAGGTGTATTTAAGCAGCCGCGGCTGGTCAATATCCAGGATTGTTCCGCCGTCCACGTACTTGTGTCCGTCCCACTCGCCGCTGAAGTTGATGCGGCTGCCCTTTTTAAAATCAGAGCTCAGGTGCGTGCCGAAAAAATACTGCTTAACCAATCCCGGATCGGTGAGGCCTCTCCATACTTTTTCAATCGGCTCGTTGAAGGTGATGGTGGTTTTTAATGTGAGTGTTTCCATGAGTTTTTTGTTGGTCCCGATAGCTATCGGGAGTTGTAATGTTGTAATGTTGTAAAGTTGTAAAGTTGTAATGTTTATTTTGTTAAAGCGCCATTGCTGACTTGATCAGTTTAAAATCGTGCTCCGGGATTTCGAAAAAGCCGAAGCGGAAGTTATATCCCCACGCACTTTTATTTTTGATAAAGTCAAGCTGCTGGATGAGCGGCGCAATGGTTGTTTCGCGGCAGGGATGGTATTTGATTTTGCGGCGGTAAGGAACAAAATCGTCCGACATCTTGTGCTGATAGATATTGTCGTCGGCCACCCGGCCGATAGCCGTGAAAGCTTGCAACGGCTCGTTTCCATCGTAGCTTTTTTTGGGCGAATAGCAGATCACCCAATCGTTCACAGCCAATTTTTTTAATGGCGCCGCCTTGCCATGATTGGCCTGCATAAAACTGCCGGCAACTCCGCGGGCAATATGGTCCTTCGACACGACTACAATCCAGTAACGCATAATCAGATCCAAAATGTGAACAAAAATATCACCAAAAGGTGCAGGCCCACAAATACAGGTGTCATCGCTTCCTTTTTTGGTTCTTTAAATTTAACGTGTGTGTATACGGCGCCGATCAATATGACCGGAAAGATTGCTATCCCGTACAGGCGGGTGGAGTTAAAAAGCATAAGGGAGCAACCAACTACTTCGGCCAGGCCCAGTAAGCGCATGAACCAGAGCGGATAGCCCCATTTTTTAAAGCAATCTATTTTGTTTTTTTGTGCAAAAAGTTTTTGAAAGCCAAATATGACCCCGGGGATTATATAGGCTGCCATCAATACCCCAAAAATGATTTTCATTGCCATGATCTTTAAATCGCTCGCACAAAATAAAAACCAGGCAATGACAACCCTATGTCAGTAGCAGGGAAAAGGAAAAAATAAATTAGGTGTAACACTTTTTTAATAGGTCGCTATTATTGTCGCAAAAAGAAGATAAAACCCCTTTTACCCTCTTTATCGCCTGCGATAGAGAGGGTGAACGAGCGAAGCGATGTTCGGGTGAGTCAACGGAGCGTGTCAACTAACGCCAATGCCTCAGCTAACTTAATGATTTAACCCCATAGCGGTCGCCCGTTTATAGAATAACAATCAGATATTCAGGGCTCCATCGGAGCCTCCTCACTAAAACTATTGACATGGAGAAAGTTCAGGCTTTGGGGAAGCCATCTATGTGAGCATTCATGTGAATTAATTTGCATTATTCATGTTACCTTGACAACCCTGTGTCAGTAGGAATTGCTGAACTGCAGATTTTTTTGAGTTATGGCTGTAGCGATAACTGCCACCCGTTCCTTCAGGCTATCTGGGCAAATAATTTCAGCTTTATCGCCAAACATCATAAACCAGCGCGCGAACCCTTCGAGCGACATGGTGAGAAAGGTCATCTCTATTTCGTCGCCCAGCACTTTTTCGGATACAAAGCCGCTGTAATATTTCTGGTATTCGAGGTGGGTGTAAACGGAGCGGTGCACCCTCATGATCACCAGCTCCAGCGCATGTTCTTTTACAGTTTGCGCGATGTAATCTTTAAGCGTTGGGTGCTTGTCGTCAAAAAGCTGTTCGGTTATTTTGACCGTATTGATCCTGTCGACCCTGAAGTCGCGGTAATCCTTGCGCAAGCGGCAAAAGGCGATCAGGTGCCAGTACGCGTCTTTGTAAAAGATACCCACCGGCTCAATATCACGTTTGGTATGCTGTTGGCTATGATTGGCAAAGTAATCAATCGTTAATACCTTTTTTTGTGCAATGCCATTTAACAGGGGTTGCAAATGATCTTTGTTATCGGCCCGGAGCTGCACCTGGTTTTTCAAAACGGCTATCTTGTCATCGATATCTTCCAGCAAGTTTTTCTCGGACGTTTTTAGGATCGCCCTTATTTTATACATGGCCGACTTATACTGCTCCATGGTTGAAGCGTCGGTCATGTTTTCAACAAATTTTTCGGCTGTTAGAAATGCCGTGGCTTCCTGGCGGGTAAACATTACAGGCGGAAGACGGTATCCTTCCATAATTGAATAACCCACGCCCGCCTCGCCTATAATGGGTATGCCGGCTTCTTCGAGCGCTTTCACGTCGCGGTAAACGGTGCGGAGGCTGATACCGAAACGGTCGGCAATGTCGCTTGCCTTTACTACCCTGCGCGACTGTAAGTGAATCAAAATAGCCGAAACTCTATCAATGCGGTTCATGACAAGCAAGTTAAATAAAATACTTAAAATAATGCTATTTTTATTAGCTTTAGAGGATGGCCGAAGACCGAATAGTAACATTCGAAGCTTATTACGATCCGATGGAAGCGCAGATCATCCGCTCTAAACTAAGCGCTTACGGAGTAAAATGCTTTGTAGCCGACGAGTATTTTATTTGGGCAAGGCCGTATCTTAACCAGGCAACCGGTGGCGTAAAGATCAAGGTATTTGAAAGGGATATTGAACGGTGCCGCGAGATATTAACGATAACTGATGTGGAGCGAAAGCCACGGTACTTTACAACGGATGATGCTAGCTATAATGATTTTACCTGTCCTTATTGTTCATCGGCAAATACCCTAAGTGGAATAGCTACCGAAGTCAAATTTCATTTGCCTAGTGTATTGCTCTCTTTATTCTTTTTTGTTCCATTGTATTTCAGGCCGGCAGTACATTGTTTTAATTGCCATCGTGAATTTCAAGCGACTGATTGAATTAATAATATGCCTGTACAATAAAATAAAAGCTGTTCAATATAAAATGCTTTAATTTGTTGATAACATAGGCAACTAACTTTAGTATATTGGGGATGGATGATAAAATAGTTACGTTTCAGAGCTACTATGATCCCATGCTGGCGCATATAGTACGCACCCGGCTGGAGGCTAATGGCATTCCGTGTTTTATAGCCGATGAAAACACATTTGGGTCCAATCCAATATACAACCCGGCGGCCGGTGGTGTTAAATTGAAGATTTTTGAACGCGATATAGCACGTTGTCGTGAAATATTGGCAACTGAAGGCGACCTGCATGAGCAAGACCATCATGAGGTGGATGGTGAAAATGATACCTATGTGGTATGTCCTTACTGCGCCTCCACAAACGTCAGCAATATCTCCGTTGAAAAAGAAACGGGGGAATGGCCAAATGTGCTGGATTCGATCATCAACCTCGTGAATCCATTTAGTGTGGCTAAAAACTGGCATTGCAATAATTGCCTGCAGGATTTTGAGTAATAACAACCACCTGATTTCCGTTGTTCCTAACTACGGCTTATTATCCATTTAAACCTCGTCTCAACTTCAGTTCTTCGCGCCATGCTGACAAGTAGCCCCCGGTGCCGCGCTACCCGGTGACTGACATAATATCCCTCACGAATACTTCCACGCTATCACCTTTCAATCCGCTAATTTCTCATCCGCATACCTCGTGCGCCGTAGCTTAAGCGAAGGATGTGGCGAAGGAGCATCCGTACCTCGAAACGAAGCCCCTCCGGCTATGAACCATGAACTATGAGCCATGAACCCTCCCAGTTCCGCACATCTCCTCGCAGTATCAATAAAGTTACAAAGGTCGATTTTGCGAAGCAGTTCTTATATTAGCGGCTATATGTATGATCGCCGGAAATTTTTAAAATTATCAGCTGCAGGGGCTTCGCTGGCAGCTTTGTCTCAATCTTCACTTGCAAAATCAACCGTTTTAAAAAAACCTGCACGGTATCCGATTGTAATATCTACCTGGGAATTTGGGGTGGCTGCAAACAAGGAGGCCTGGAAGACGCTTAGAAAAGGCGGCCGGGCACTGGATGCTGTTGAAGCGGGCGTTAGGGTGCCTGAAGCGGACCTGAATAACCACACCGTCGGGCGGGCTGGGTACCCCGACCGGGACGGCCATGTTACCCTCGACGCCTGTATTATGGACGAGCTTGGGAATTGCGGCTCGGTCGCGGCGATTGAATATATTGCACACCCGATATCGGTTGCCCGGCTGGTAATGGAGAAAACGCCGCACATTATGCTGGTGGGCGATGGCGCAACGCAATTCGCGGTAGAACAAGGCTTTAAAAAAGAAAACCTGCTGACGCCGGAATCCAGGCAGGCCTGGAAAGAGTGGCTGAAGACCGCTAAATATTCGCCGGTAATGAATATCGAAAACAAGCAGCACATGCCAGGGAACAAGTACAACCACGATACCATCGGTATGCTGGCTATTGATGCCAAAGGACATATCTCAGGCGCCTGCACCACCAGCGGAATGGCTTTTAAAATGCACGGAAGGGTGGGGGACAGCCCGATTATCGGCGCCGGTTTGTTTGTTGATAACGAAGTAGGCGGCGCCACGTCGACAGGGGTTGGTGAAGAGGTGATCCGGAATGTGGGCAGTTTTTTGGTGGTGGAGCTGATGCGGCAGGGTTACCATCCTGAAGATGCCTGTAAAGAGGCCGTTAAACGTATCCTTAAGAAGAAACCGCAAACTGCACAGGGCATACAGGTTGGCTTTCTGGCCATCAACAAAAATGGAGAGTACGGCGCTTATGCCATACAATCAGGGTTTTCGTTCGCCGTTTGTAACGCCGAAAAACAAGATCTGTTGATTCCGGGGAAAAGCTTTTATTAATTTAAACGCATATATTTAACTCCTGCTACCTGTAAAATAATTTTAACTTATCACTTGTTAATAATAAGCAACAATTACCACGGGTTTCCGTATAAAACAATGGGTTAACTGTGCACGCCTCATCCTGCTATTCATCCATTAACCACCTGTTATGAGTCAGACCGTACACCTTGAAGTTTGCGCCAATTCGGTTATATCGGCGCTGTCTGCCCAGAAAGGCGGGGCTGTACGCGTGGAGCTTTGCGAAAATCTGTCTGAAGGGGGTACCACACCATCGTATGGTGAGATCCTGGTGTGCCGGAAATTGCTTCATATCAAATTATATGTGTTGATCAGGCCAAGAGGCGGCGATTTTTTGTACACCGATGACGAGTACAACATTATGGTGGAAGATGTGACGCATTGTATCGAGTCGGGCTGCGATGGTATTGTGATCGGCATTCTGAAGGAAGATGGCACGGTTGACAAGGAACGCTGCGGCAAGCTTGTAAGAATGGCAAAAGTAATGGGAGTAGGGGTTACCTTTCACCGTGCGTTTGATATGTGCCGGGATATGAACCAGGCGCTGGAGGACATTATCGATCTTGGTTGTGAACGGATATTGACCTCGGGTGGGAAAAGTACGGCGATGGAGGGTTTCAGGGTAATAGCCGGCCTGGTAGAAAAGGCGCAGGGACGAATCGTGATCATGCCGGGCAGCGGTATCAACGACCACAATGTGGGCGACCTGGTGCGCTTTACCGGTGTAACGGAAGTACACGCATCGGCACGGATAAGGGTGGAAAGCAAGATGCAATATAAAAACGACCGGATAATTATGGGCGACAGCTTTAGCGATGAATACATGCATTCGCAAACAGATACCACCGTTGTTCAAAATATTATTAAGGCAGCCAATGCCGCCAACCCGGGGGCTTGAATCAAGAGCCAAGAG
>Ga0302306_10000647_pt1 | contig 20886 bp, 15 predicted proteins | sample III_Palsa_E3_1_FD_198761 | JGI IMG/M metagenome (GOLD analysis project Ga0302306, IMG submission 198761) | Peat permafrost microbial communities from Stordalen Mire near Abisko, Sweden - III_Palsa_E3_1 | ecosystem: Environmental > Terrestrial > Soil > Palsa > Peat permafrost | place: Sweden...
CGAACTGCCCCGACTGCCGGACGAAGCGGAAGCGCAAACCTCGCTCGATTCGGAGTCGAGCGCGGAAGGGCGCTGGCACGACCGCTACATCGCGCCGGAGATGAAGGATTACACGCAGATTTTTCAAGTCGGCCACGCACTATTGATTCCGACGTCGGTGAATTCCACGCCGTCGCGGCTGTTCATGATCGATACGGGCTCGACCGACAATGAGCTATCGCTGTCGGCGGCTAAGGCAGTCACGCATGTGGATCTGACGCAGCATTACGTGGTGACGGGCGTGACGGGCAAGGTCAACAAGGTCTATGCGGCGGACAACGCGACGCTGCAATTCGCAAATATCAGGCAGGAGGGCCAGGGTCTGCTGGCGATTGATATGAACCGGATGAGCGAGTCGTTTGGAACGGAAATCTCGGGGCTGCTGGGAATGCAGGTGCTGTATTTGTTGCGAATCAAGATCGATTATCGGGACGGGTTGGTGGACTTTAAGCCCAGCGCACAATATATAAAGTGACGGCTGAGATCGAAGAGAGGTGCTTCGTCTGCGCCTCTCTGGATGACGGCCGAAGCGGGTGTGTGGCGTGCGGAGAATCGGCGGACACACGGCGTGATCGAGTCAAAACAAAAGTCCCTGGGCAGCGTGCTGGCGGCCCAGGGACTTTTGTTTTTTTTGCAGATGTTTAATGGGCTTCGGCAATGGCCAGGGCTTCGTCGACGTGGTGATGCGCACGATCGATGTGTTGGAGAACGCGAGCCTGGAGGCCGCGGGTTTCGGGATTGTCTTCTTCCTGCGCTACGTCGTGATGGGCCTTGTCCAGGAGGTCGCGGGACTGGTGCAGGTGTCCGCTCCAGGGCAGGTGCGCGTCGACCGGTTCATGCTGGTCGATGTTTTTGCCATCGTCGATCGAAGCTTTCTTGATTTCATCGATGGCGTGATTGATTTCTTCGATGGCCTGACGCTCTTCGACGTGAATCGGGCTGCCGTCAGGACGGTGCTGGAGATGGGCCCGCGCGTCCCGCAAATCGGCGAGAGCGTGGATGTACGCAGGATGACGACCCTGCGCGTGGATATTCTGGGAGGTCAGCGGGAGAAGAAAAGCAAGAGCCGCGGCCACCAGGGCAAAACGGGACAGAGTCTTCATGCGAATTATCACCTCATGTGGAATTGGTTTTACTGATAATGCTTGGGAAACAGAATTACAGCATCTATAAGCGAGTAAAACACGGGGACGGGAAAATTGTTGCGGGGGTTGGGAGGGTTGTGGCGGAAAAGTTACGGCGAAAGTGAGGGGGCGGTGGCGGCGCTGCGCGCTGGACTTGGTCAGTTACGCTCAATGGCGGCGCACGCTGGGCAGTCGTGATGCCGGCAACTTTTCGTCACGTACTTTACTTCTTGATGAATTCAATGTCTAAGGCGATGGCGATTTCTTCGCCGATTACGCCGGGGTATTTGGTGATGCCGAAGTCGGAGCGGTGGATGGTGGCGGTGGCCGAGGCGCCGCGGCGTTGATTGCCCCAGGGATCTTTGATGGCTTCGGTGGGACCGTCGACGGCGAAGGTAACGGGTTTGGTGACGCCGTGGAGGGTGAAGTCGCCGGTGACCTGGAGCTTGCCATCGGCGCCGCGGGTGATGGATTTGGAGACGAAGGTCATGGTCGGATACTTGGTGACCTCGAAAAAATTGTCTTTCAGATCTTTGTCGCGGGATTCGTTGCGGGTGTAGACGGTAGCGGTGTCGATGGTGGCGTTGACCACCGATTTGGTGGGGTCGGCCTCGTCGAGCTGCACGGTGCCGGTCACGTTGGTGAATTCACCCTGGACTTTCGAAATGCCAAGGTGAGTGACTTTGAATTGGGCGTTGGCGTGGGCCGGATCGATTTGCCAGTTGGAAGTTTGGGCGAAGGCCGGCAGCAGCGGGGCCTGAACGAAAAGAACGAAGGCGGCAGCGAAGGCCAGGGCAAGAATGCTCGATTTGAACCTGAGGGACATGCGTATCTCCGTTTTGAGTGCGTTCGTTCCGGGCCACACCTGCAGCCCAAAAGCGCAGCAAAGGAATTAAGGTTGCACGCCAATGATAACGCAATTCGACTGGGGGTGACGAGCAGCGGGGCTAGGTTGGCCTAGATTGGCATAAATTGGCATAAATCATCGGGGCGGGGGGCGCTTCGAGATTTGGCACAAAGGCGGGGCAATGTTATTAATGTAGGGCGGAATTTGGTCGGATTATGACGATTATCGGCCGGCAAATATAGAGTTGGGTGCGGACAGATCAACTGGCAACCTTTATTCAGGCAAGTTACTCAAACAAGGGAACTTTTTTATTTTGGAGCGGGAATAAGTTCGTACGGGTGCGTGCACTGGGCGGTTTTCGAGTTGCGCAAACATTCAAGAATAGAACTGACGATAGCGGGAACCGCTGCGAAACAAATCAAGGGAGTCTGGTAAATGCATAAGAGAATTTCGGCCTTGGCGCTGGCATTGATGGCGGTGGCGAGCGTGCTGGGCGTAACGGGTTGCGGCGGCGGCGGGGGCACGGTGCAGGTCACGGAGCTGACGTTCACCCCGGCCACGGCCAACGTGCCGGCCGGCGAGATCAGCAGCTTTTCGTTGATGGTGACCTTTTCGAATCCCACGAACGCGAGCGGCACGACGCCGGTCATCACGTATCTGGTGAACGGAGTGGCCGGCGGTACGGCGGCGACCGGCACGATCGTACCGTCGACGAATGACGCGCTGGTGGGGCAATACACTGCGCCGGTGGATCTTTCCGGAGCCGGCGGAAACACGGTGACGATTACGGCGACGACACCGCAAACGCCGGGATCGACGACCGATACGGCGATCATCACTTCGAACAGCGTGGTAGTGACGTTGACCGCGGGCGAAGGGCTGAGCGTGAATCCGACGACGGCCTTGGTTCCGGCGGGTTCGACCTTTCAGTTCGGCGCAATTTTCGACAATCAGAACGTCACTACCGTGGCCTGGAGCGTGGCGCCGGTCGCCGGGGTAAATGTAGGATCGATCAGTTCGGCAGGTTTGTACACGGCGCCGCCTTTCCCGCCTCCCGGGGGAACGGTAACGATTTCAGCGGTGCAGGGAACCGTGACCGCGATGGCCGTAGCGACGATTGCGTATTCCGACGCATCGTTGCGCGGGCCGTTTTCATTTTCGTATTCGGGAAATGACAAGACCGGATTTATAGCGGCCGCGGGCAGTTTCCAGGCGGACGGGGCGGGACACATTGTGACCGGAGTGCAAGATCAAACCGGTTTCACCAGCGGCGCGGCGACCGCAGTTCCGATTTCGGGGACCTACACAGTAACCCCCGACGGACGCGGAACCATTTCGCTGAATTCCGGGTCGGGGCAAGGGACGATTAACACGCTGCAGTTTGTGTTGTCGACGAACCAGCACGGTTTGTTGACACGATTCGATGCGGGTTTTACCGGCAGCGGCACGCTGGACCAGCAAAATGTGGACGCGCTATCGGGATCGGCTTCGGTGGTGAGTGGAAATTATGTGTTCCGAGTGGCCGGAGCGGATACGGCGTTTCATCCGCTGGGTATCGCCGGAAGATTTATCAGCCCCGGTACCGGCACGATTCCGAATTCCGGTGCGGTGCTGGACGTCAACGACAACGGGACGATCTCGGCGTCGGACACCACGCTGGCTGGGTCCTATGCGTTCGATCCCACCTTTCCGGGCAGCGGACGCGGAACGCTGACGTTGAGCAGTACGCACAGCGGCTCGATCAAATATGCGTTTTATGTGGTCGACTCCACTCACTTACGAATCGTGGAATCGGACGCGAACGCGTTTCTGGCGGGCGATGTGTTTTCTGGCGCGGCGGGTACATCGTTTTCGCCGGCGACACTGGCCAGCGGAAATTATCCGTTCACCGAGGGCGGAAATTCCGCGACCGGTTTGTACACGGCGGGCGGAATCTTCACGTCGGATGGCGGCGGGAATATTACCGGCGGAGTTTTCGACAGTAATAATGCCGGGACGGTGACGCCAACGGGCGGGACGACGATGGGGACGTGCACCTACGCGGTGAATGCGACGACCAGCCGGATCGATTTGCGGCTGCAATTGGCGAGTGGGGCGTGCCCGGGGACGGACAGCGCGACTACCGCGGAGTTTGCGGGGTACCCGACGGCCCAAGGCGGAGCACTGCTGCTGGAGCTGGATACGATCGCGATGGCCGGAGGTTCGGCGTTTCTCCAATCGGCGCCGCCGTCGACGTTTACCGGAAGCGTTTCGTTCCGGTTGGCGGGCCAAGGGCTGATTCACAATGCGGTTTCACAGATTCAAGCGAACGTTACCGGACAACTTCAATTGCCGGTTTCGACGATCAATGGCGGAACGATTGACGTCAATAATTTCAGCGCGGTGTTTCCGAACGATCCGGTGAATATATTGACCACGGTGATCACGGCAACGACCGCGCCGGGACGGGGCACGGCGGTGATCAGCGGAACCAATCCGAATGTGACGTTCAATGTGGCTTACTACGTGATTGATGCGACCACCGCGGTGATTTTCGACACCGACGCGACGCGCAACATGATCGGGGCGGTCACGCAGCAATTTTAGGTTTGTCCGGGCTGGTCCAACGATGAGCGGCGAATTGCCGACTTTCACGGGCCAGCCCGGTTCTGTTTCCGGCTGATTTCGGGCTGAGTCCTCGATTTCCCTCGCTTCATCTAAGTGTCTATGTCTACCGAAAATCAGAACGGGCGGGGGCGCGCGTACCCTCTGTCGGTGCTGGATATTTCTCCGGTGCCGTCGGGGTCGTCGAGTTCGGACGCGCTGCGCAATACCTTGGATCTGGCGAAGCTGACGGACGCGTTGGGTTACCGGCGCTACTGGCTGGCAGAGCATCACAATACGGCGCTGATTGCGAGCACTTCGCCGGAAGTGATGATCGGACACGTCGCCGATGTGACGCAGCGCATGCGGGTGGGTTCGGGCGGGATCATGCTCCCGAATCATGCGCCGCTAAAAGTGGCGGAGACATTTCGGGTGCTGGAGGCGCTGCATCCGGGGCGCATTGATTTGGGGCTGGGACGCGCGCCGGGGACGGATTCTTTGACGGCCCTGGCGCTGCGGCGGTCGCGCGAAGCCGTGTACTCCGACGATTTTCCGGCGCAGCTGGCGGAATTGCTGGCGTTTTTTGGCGATGATTTTCCGGCGAATCATCCGTACGCGCGGGTGAAGGCCATGCCGGAAGATGCGGCCACGCCGGAAATTTGGCTACTCGGTTCGAGTGAATTCAGCGCGCAACTGGCGGCGTCGGCGGGATTGCGTTTTGCATTTGCGCATCATATTCAGCCGGAGCCGGCGATACGGGCGCTGCGGTTTTATCGAGACAATTTTCAGCCCTCGCGCTATTTGTCGGCGCCGGAGTCGTTGATTGCGGTGACAGTGATTTGCGCGGAGACGGATGAGCAGGCGCGGGAGCTGGCGGCTCCAGCGGAATTGACCATGCTGCGATTTCGGCAGGGCGGAAGGATGGGGAAGTTGCCCTCGGTGGCGGAGGCCAAGGCTTATCCGTATACGGCGGAGGAACTGTTGGCGGTGCGGGAGGGGCGGCAGCGGTTGACGGTGGGTTCGCCGGCGACGGTGCGCGAGAGGATTACGACTTTGGCGGCGCAGGGCGCGGTGGACGAGATTATGGTGACGACGATTGTGCATGGGCACGAGGATCGGAGACGGTCGTATGAGTTGCTGGCGCGGGAGTTTGGGGTTTCTGGGGTGGGCGAGGCGGCTGATGGTGCGGTGCGGACGAGAGTGACTTAGGAATCGGCTGCGGCGACGTTCGGTTTGTCGCGTTGTGATTCCTTTTTGTGATTTAATCTTGGGCATGGAACGAGTGGAAATTGGGGCGCGGCCGGCGGTGGGCGCGATTGTGGTGGTTAGCGGGTTGGCGGTTTCGTTTTTGTTGTGGTTGTTGTATGTGCACCATGCCTCGGCGGGTTTTGTGGGGCGGTTTACATTTTTGCCGGCGCTGAACGCGATTTTGAATGGGGCGGCGGCGGTGGCGCTTGGTTTTGGGTTCTATTTTATTCGGCATCGCAATATTCCCTCGCACCGCAACAGCATGATTACCGCGTTCGTGTTTTCCTCGTTGTTTTTGGTCAGCTACATTGCAAATCACGCGATCCATGGGGATACGATTTTCCCGGGGCATGGCGGGGTGCGTAATTTGTATCTGACGATTCTGGCTAGCCATGTGATTTTGTCGATTGTGGCGTTGCCGATGGTGCTGACTACGTTTTTCTTCTCGTTGACTGGGCGGTTTGCGACGCACCGGCGGATTGCGCGGATTACTTTTCCAATCTGGCTGTATGTGTCGGTTACGGGGGTGGTGGTGTTTTTGTTTTTGAGGGCGTACGCGTATTAAACCTCGATCGGGCGAGTGGTGAGATGTTCGACTGGTTCGTTCGACAGCAGAAACGACAAAGTGAGCTCGAACAAGGGGCGTGGCGCGGCAGTACTGATTGTTGCCGTAACGAAGAGCCTGGCCGATCCGTGGCATCGCATTTTTACGGTGGCGGCGACAGTTTGCTTGGTATTCGGATTCTTTCTGGGATTATGGGCGCGGGTCGAGCGAACGTTTTTGGACCAACCGGAACCGAAGGAGCCGCCGCGACTTTGGAAGTGATGTGTGGCGCTGGAGAGCAAGATATGGGAGGCCAGGGGCGAAGGCTGCTGGGGCGAAGAAAAGCAAGATACCGGCGGAGAGGTTGGAGTTGTACGAGAAGTTGATTGCGAAGGCGCCTGATGGCTTGTTGGGGAATACCAAGGAACTACAGAAGTACCTCGAAATCGGCCGCGCTTACGTAAAAACACTGAAACTTAAGCGGCGGCGCGCGTTGTCATTTTTGGGCGCGGCGGAATAGAATGCCGCTGCATGCAACTTTGGTTTGCGCACGATAGCGGGGTGACGCTGCGGGAGCAGTTGGTCACCCAGATTATTCTGGGGATCCTCAGCGAGGATTTGCCGGCGGGGCAGCGGTTGCCGAGCACGCGGGAACTGGCGCGGCGTTTTCAGCTTCATCCCAACACAGTGAGCAGCGGTTACCGGCAACTGGAGCGCGAGCTTTGGGTGGCGTTCCGGCACGGCAGCGGCGTGTACGTGCGCGAGACGAAGCCGGCACTGGCGGGATCGGCGACGTTTGCGTTGGACCGGCTGGTAGCGGAACTTTTTCGCGAGGCGCGACGGCTGGAAATTCCGTTGGCCACGGTGCGGGCGCGGTTGCGGCACTGGTTTGACGTGCGATTGCCGGATCATTTTCTGGTGATCGAGCCGGATGAGGAGTTGCGGCGGATTTTGACGTTTGAATTGCGGCAGGCGGTGCGGCTGCCGGTGGAGAGTTGCGGGCTCGACGATGCCAAACTTTCCCGGAAGATGGCCGGGGCGATTCCGGTTTCGCTGGCGGGCAAGGAAAAATTGGTGCGGCAGGAAGTGCCGGAGGGAGTCGAGCTGTTGATGCTGCAGGTGCGGTCGGTGCCGGCGTCGCTGGCGGAATGGTTGCCGGCGCCGCCGGGAGTTTTGCTGGGAGTGGCGTCGCGCTGGCCGGGATTTCTGAAAATGGCGCGGACTATGCTGGCGGCCGCGGGATTCGAGCCGGATGGTTTGGTATTTCGCGACGCGCGGAAGTCGCATTGGCGGCGCGGGTTGAAAGAGGCGAAAGCGGTGGTGTGCGATCTGGCCACGGCGGCGGATTTGCCGAAGACGCGGCTGGTGGTGCCGTTTCCGCTGGTGGCGCGGACGTCGCTGGTGGAGTTGAAGCGCTACGAACAGTTTATTGGCGGGCCCGCGGTTTCTTCCTCGAGGTAGTCCCCGATTTATTCCCGGTATTTCTCCAGATTGGGACAGTTTGAAAAGTGTCACAACGGTTGAGGTGCGGGGCGCGTTCGCGGATTTAGAGTCGTTGCGACGGTTCGAGGAGCGCTCATGTTCATGCACCGACTGATTGCGGTTTTGATCATGCTGCCAATTCTGGCGCCGGAACTATCGTCTGGATTGGCGGCGCGAAATACTGCGGATTGGGACAAGGTGAAACGGTTGAAGCAGGGAAGCGTGATTGAGGTGCTGCTGATCGACGGCCGATACTTGCGGGGGAGTTTTCTTGGTGCGAGCGACTTGGCGCTCGAAATTTCGATCGTCGATAGCCATGACCCGCAGTTCGGCTTCACGCACGATGTAGATCGAGGCAACATTCGTCGAATGGTGCAGGTTCGCGCGCGACAGGCGCCGGATTTGAAACGCTGGATGATCACCGGGGCGGTAGGCGGAGGCCTGGCCGGTCTGGTAGGTGGCGCGGTTGCGGACGGCACGCACGGTACGAGCTATCACTGGCTCGAGGGAGGATTGGGCGGGGCACTCGCGGGATTTTTTGTTTCGTGCGTGGCGCTGGCGGTGGCGGATGGAGTGGAGGCGACGAAGGGGAGCCGGCGCACGAGGCTGGTATATGAGGATACGAGTCCCAATGCAAATTCGCAGCCGCAGCCGGTGTCACCGTGAGCGCGCAAAGGCGGGAATCCTCAGGTAATTCAGTGGGTCGAATCAGGGAATCAAAAATATTAGTGGCGGTAAGAGAGCGGCTAAAGGGTGGAGTCTTTGGTTTCGGGCATGGCGAGGAGGCCGGCCATGTTGACGAGGGAAGCGGCGACGAGGTAGTAGCCGACGTAGGGCAGGCCGTAGGTTTTGGCCAGCCAGGTGGCGATGTAGGGTGCCAGCGAAGCGCCGAAGATGCCGGCGAAATTGAAGGCGAGGGAAGTGCCGGTGTAGCGGACGGCGGTGGGAAATAATTCGGAGAGCAGAGTGCCGAGCGGGCCGTAGGTCATGCCGGTCAGGGTCATGCCGAGCGCCATCATAACCACGGCGCCCGCGGTGCCGGAGGTGAAGAGCGGGGCGAGAATGAAAGCGAACGCGCCAATGGCGATGGTGACCCCGATCATGGTGCGGCGGCGGCCGTGTTCGGCAAGTCTAGCGCTAATCGGAATGCCGGCGGCAAAGAATAAAATGCCGAAGAGCTGGATGAGCAGAAATTTGTCGCGGGTGTAATGCAGGACAGTGGTGGCCCAGGAGAGAGCGAAGACGGTCATCAGGTAGAAAAGCACGAACGCGGCGAGCGAGCAGAGGACCCCCACCAGGAGCGGGCCGGGGAATTTGCGGAAGACGTCGAGCATGGGGACTTTGACGCGTTCCTGGCGGCTGAGCGCTTCGCGGAATATGGGCGTTTCGGTGATGGTCAGGCGGACGTAAAGGCCGATGAGGACCAGCGCGGCGCTGGCGAGGAAGGGAATGCGCCAGCCGAAGGCGAAGAACTGGTCGTTGGTGAGCTGCTTCGAGAGAATCAGGAATACGCCGCCGGAAAACAGAAAACCGATTGGCGCGCCGAGCTGCGGAAACATTCCATACCAGGCGCGCTTGCCTGGCGGGGCGTTTTCGATGGCCAGCAGGACGGCGCCGCCCCATTCACCTCCCAGACCTAAACCTTGACCGAAGCGGCAGAGCGCGAGGAGCAGCGGCGCGAGCACGCCGATTTTTGCGTACGTCGGGAGAAGGCCAATGGCGACCGTGGAAATTCCCATGGTGAGGAGGGCGGCGACGAGGGTGGCTTTGCGGCCGATGCGATCGCCGAAATGGCCAAAGAGTGCGGAGCCGAAGGGCCGCGCGATGAAAGCGATGGCGAAAGTGGCGAGCGAGGCCAGAGTGGCCGAGGCGGGATCTTCTTTAGGGAAGAAGAGGCGAGGAAAAACCAGGACGGCCGCAGTGGCGTAAATATAGAAATCGAAAAATTCGATGGTGGTGCCGATCAGGCTGGCGAAAAGAACCTGCGCAGGACGGTTGATGGGGCCGGGGATGGACGTGGCGTTCAAGATTTCCGGCACAGCTTACCCTAAGAGAGCTGGAAGTTACACGGGAAGTGATAGGAGTACCGTGACGCGAAATATTTTTGTGCGATACCGTGATATCTGAGGCATAAGTATCACACTTCATTGATAACACTGCGGGGATACGTCCCGCTGACCGGCACAGGCCCAGGTTGCGCCAATCGTCGAGCGTTCACGCGGAGCGTAAATGAAATCGTCAGGAACGAAATTGCCGAAGAGCAAGATGCTGTTGCAGATTGTGGCGGTGATAATTACGTGCGTGTCGCTTTCAGCGTGTTGTACCTTCAGCCTTACGACCATGAAACTTTGCGATTTCCTTGGAATCCCTCCCTCGGGAAGATTGGGCGGAACGGCGGTGCCGCGGGCCACGGCGGTACGACGGAACTCCAAGGGATTTCGGCCGCGTGCGGCCACGGGCCAGGCGACCGTCCCGGAGATCGCTCCCTTTTTTGGAAATCTTTCGACGATCGCGCTACCGGCCGACCCCACCGCGGCGATTCTTGCGGGTTTGCAGCGCCAAAGCGATTGTTCTCTGATGCTGATGCAGGCGTCGTATACGGTGGACGCGCAGGGCAGCCCAACGCTGACAGTTCTACCCTCAACGCCGCATTATGAAAAAGTTTTGGCGGCGAACGCATTCCTGAAAACTACTCCCGACCAGTTTCCGAATGGTTGCGTAGATCCAACCCTGGGGACCACCTCGAATGTTTGGCAGTTTCTAGGCCAAGGAAAAAGCGGACAAACGCTATTGGCGACTCCGGGGAGCACCGGCGTGATTACCTATGGAGTGAATCCGGGCCAAATCACCTTTCCGACGATGCCGGTTTCTCTGATGACGGACGTTCCTCCGATATCAATAACCAGCGGGGATCTGAACAAAGACGGGAATCCGGACATCGTGTCGGTGAACTCCGATGGGTTGCATGGATCGATCACGGTTTTCCTGGGGAAGGACGACGGAACCTATCAGCCGGGTGTGAACCTGGCATTGCCGAACGAGGAAACGCAGTACGCGGTAATCGACGACCTGAATAACGATGGGAACCTGGATGTAATCGCACTCTCTGGAACCGGCTTTTCGATTTTCCTGGGCAAAGGGGACGGGACGTTCCAACCGGTGCAGAACGTGACTCCGGCCGGTAGCAGCATTTTCTTCATGACTGGGTTTATCACCGCGGATGTGAATGGCGACGGCAAGAAAGACATCGTTGCCGCGGATGGCGAGGTTTTTCTGGGTGCCGGTGATGGCGTGACGTTTACGCTAGTTCCGACGCGGAGTTTCTCACGGTTTAGCGGAGCGAGCGATTTCGTTCCGACCATCGTTTCAGCGGATTTCAACAACGACAAAAAGTTGGACGTGGCGGTCGACGACGGCTCGACCATTCATATTTTTCTGGGGAACGGCGACGGTACGTTTACGACCGGGCCGGCTTACGCCACGATTGGGAATCTTGGGTTCATTCTGGCGGTCGATCTAAACGGCGACGGAAACGTGGATATTTGGTCGGGATTTGCGGGAAAGGGACTTTACGGGGATGACCTCGATTCGAGTGTGGCGTACGCGTTGATGGGAAATGGAGATGGAACCTTTCAAGGGGCACCGAATGTACCGGTGAAATTCGACGGTACGAATTTCGGAGACTTGAACGGTGACGGGCGGCCGGATCTGGTGAATTTCACGGTGAATTCGAACAATCAAGGAGTACTGAGTACGTATCTAACGCAAGCGAGTGGAATTCCCAAAGTCGACCAAAACCTGGTCTTGCCGGTCGGGCAGACTGGCGGAATTCCGGTGTTGGGCAATTTCAAGGGCGGCACGACGCTCGATGCGTTTTGGGTGGGGACTACGCCGATTGGCCTGACGTTTAATCTCGCGGCCGGCAACGGCGATGGATCGTTCCAACTGCCTACGCCGATCACTGCGCCGAGCCTGGTGCCTTCGGGGCTCGACATCAGCCAGGACATTAACGGGGTGCAGGTCGCGGACATCAATCACGACGGCAAAGCCGATTTGATCTACAGCTTTTACGACATTGATGGAAACACGAACACGACCTTTCAGGGTTTTGCGGTGCAGCTGGGGAATGGCGACGGAACGTTTCAGACCCCGGTGATCACCTACACCACGATGACCAAGAACCAGATTTTTGATACGGGCATTCCCTTGCTGGCGGCGGTGGCCGATGTGAATAAAGATAATTTTCCGGACGTATTCCTGATCATTCCGGGCGCAATCGTGAATGGAACGATGCAAAATTCGGTGGAACTCTTCGTGGCGAACGGGGACGGAACGTTCAAGTCTCCGGCGACGCTGACTTTGGTGGGGAACTACCGGCAGTACGATGATATATGGGGCGTTTTCGCGTTTGCGGATTTGAATGGCGATGGGAATGTGGATCTGGTGGCGAGCGGGTCGTCGGCGGATGGCACTACTCCGACGATAGCCATCGCACTGGGTAATGGCGACGGGACGTTCCAGCCGGCGAAAACTTTCACGACCGAAGGATTTGGATTTCCGGGTAGCCCGGTTCTGGCGGATTTTGACGGAGACGGCAAACTGGATTTGGCCATTCAGGGAGCGGTCGAGAGTGGCGGTGGATTCTTCCCGGGAAACGGGGATGGAACATTCCAGTCGATCGCCAACAGCGACGGAACCCTTTCTCCGGTCGATTCGATTGCGCTAGCGGTTTCGGGTGGAACGGTGGCGGCGGATTTTAACAAAGATGGAAAGATGGATTTGATGTTCGGCGGCGTGATTATGCTGAACGAGACTGGGGCAACGCCACCGGTGCTGGCGGCGACATCGACGGCGGTGACGTCATCGTCGAATCCTTCGACGAGCGGAGCGAGTGTGACGTTTACGGCGACGGTGACGTCGTCGACGGCCGGGACGATAACCGGGACAGTGACGTTCCTCGATGGTGCGACCTCGATTGGAACAGGAGCGGTGGGCGCGGGAGGCGTGGCGACGTTGATGACGTCGGCGCTGACGGCGGGGTCATATTCGATTACGGCGCAGTACGGCGGCGATGCGAATTTTGCTGGGAGCACTTCGTTGGCATTGACGCAGCAGGTGAACGCATCGACGAAGGCTGCCACCAGCACCGTGTTTACGGTTTCGCCGAATCCTTCGATCAGCGGAGCCACGGTGCAGTTCCTGATGAACGTGAGTTCGGCGGCGGCGGGCACCATCACCGGAACGTTCACGGTGCTCGATGGCGGCGCGTCGATTGGCACAGCGCCGGTGATGGCCGGCAATCAAGGCAATCTTTCGCTGCCGATCACACACGGTTCACACGCGCTTACGGTGATGTATGGCGGCGACGGCAATTATGCGGCGAGCACGTCGAGTGCGACTACGTTGGTGGTGAACGTCGCGACGACATCGACGGTGGTGATGTCCTCGGCTAATCCATCAACAGCCGGATCGACCGTGACGTTTACGGCTACCGTGACGGCGAACACCGCAGGAAACATTACCGGAAGTGTGATGTTCCTGGACGGGGCGACTTCGTTGGGGAGCGGAACCGTGGGTCAGGGCGGCATCGCGACGTTCATAACGTCGGCGCTCGCAGCAGGTTCCCATACGATCACGGCGCAATACGGTGGAGACGGAAATAATACTGGTAGCACATCTCCGGCGATTACGCAGGTGGTGAACGCGGCGACGGGAACCTTTACGGTTTCGGTAGCCCCCGCGAGCGTGAATGTGACGGCGGCGCAGCCGGGAACGGCGGCGGTGACGGTAACGCCGGCGAACGGATTCAACCAGGCGGTGCAATTTTCGTGCACCAACGTGCCGGAAGGGGTCAATTGTACATTCCAACCGCAGTCGGTCACGCCAAATGGCGGGCCCGCTACGACGATGCTGATGGTGACGGAGGGGCCGGTAAACAATGCGGCTCGCGGGAGAAAAGCGGGGGTTGGTCATTGGTGGGCGGGAGGAAATCGCGGCGGCGGATCCGGAGGGCCGATTAAATTGCCATTTGGGTGTGCGCTGGGGATTGAGTTGATGGCGCTCGCGGGATTGTGGCGCAGGAAGCAATTCGCGAGTGGGCGCGGTTGGGGAGCGGCGTTTGCGGTGGTGATGCTTTTGACTGTGGCTACGTTTGTTGGTGGTTGCAGTGGAAATCCTGGGGGCAGCAGCGCGACCACAATCATGGTGGTGGGGACCGGGCCGGGTGGCGCGACCTCAACGGCTTCGTTGAACGTTACGATTCAAAAATAGCTGAGGCGAAATACGGTCGATAGGCTCGGGCCGCGAGTTGCGAGGGAGGATAAGATTTAACACCGAGAGCACGGCGTTAAATGCGGAGGGCACTGAGAATGGAGAACATTTGGGGGCCAAGGCGATGCCCGGTGCTTTCCGCGCCGAGCGCTGAACCGGGGATTAAGGGGATTGCGGAAGGGTGCGAAGCGTGGTAAGATGGTGGTGCGTTTGTTGCTTATGAGTTCATTTTAGCTTGTTTCGGCGAAGGCTGGCGGGCACAATGCCCGGCGGCCTTTTTTTGTGAACGGGCGAGGGTCGAGTCAGGCAGCAGATAGCTTACGGGGTGGCGAAAAGCCGCCTTATGAATCAATTAGGAGCAGTCCAAGTGGCTAAAGAACAGGGAACAGTGAAGTGGTTTAACGCAGCGAAGGGTTTTGGTTTCATTCAGCGCCAGTCCGGAGAAGATGTGTTTGTGCACTTTTCGGCGATCCAGTCGGAAGGGTACAAGTCGCTCAACGAAGGCCAGGCAGTGGAATTCGAAGTCAAGCAGGGACCGAAAGGTCTGCAGGCTGAGAACGTCGTCGGTCTGTAACCCCGTCTGATCGTATTCTGAAGCGCCCAATTTTGCCGCGTCAGCGAAGCGCAGGGATTGCGCTTGGGTGGATGTGTACGAACGCGCCCTTCTGAACGCGCCGGCTGGCGCGGCAGCAGTGCTGCGAGTTGAGTTAGGTATGGCCCTTGAAGGGCGGACCCAGCCTCCGTCCTTTGAGGGATTTCTCCGACCGCGGAAGAGTCCGGAACTGGAGGCCCAGTTTCGCGATTCAGGTAGCAGCAGATGTGTGTTCACGGTGGTTTTGGTTTCGCGGATTCGTTCGTCCAGGGTAGTCGTTTAGATCAGGTTGGCAGGCAGTCATTCATAACGCGAGTTTGAGTTTTCACTCAGCGCCTTACGGAGGGCAAATGCAAACACTAGTCGAAGGGCAATCCATCCGGCACGAGCAGTACGGCATGGGCATCGTTACGGAATCGAATCACGAGCGTACTACGATTGATTTTGACGATCACGGGGTGAAGCGGTTCGTGACGTCGATCTGGTCCGCGGAATTGATCGGCGAACCGCCGGCGACGCCGCCGACCAAGCGCCGGGGACGGCGCAAGTCGGTAAAGAAAGCGGCGTAAATTTCGCTGCGCAGGAATTGGAGTTTTGTTTTTCGAGAGCCGGATTTATTCCGGCTCTTTTTTTTGCCCGGGCTATTCAATGTGACCATGCTGGCGAAAATGAACCTCACGTCATGCTTTGCGGTTGCAGACTTCAAACTCCAGCGCCACTCGACTTGCTTCCGGGTGAGGTAGCGATGGGGTGCTAGAATGAGGCGGTCATGGCGCGCAATTTCTGGTGAGTCGCGGAATGCGCGTGGCTCGAGGATCAACACGGATATGAAGCGAAGCCTTTGGTTCGAGATGGTGTTGGTCCTGGCGGGTGTGATGGTGGCTGCGGGTGCGGTGGCGGCGCAGGGCCAGGCGGCGTCTGGCGACGAGAATCCCGCTGGTGCTCCGGTGGAGCAGGCGCAGGGTCAGGCTCCGGCACAAACCCCGCCGAAAAATCCGGCGGACGGGCGGATCGTGCATCATTTGGCGGCGGATGTTTCGGTGGCTTTGGGGCCGAACTGGCAGGAATACGATATTGGCAGCGTGCCGCCGCCGATGGCGATTGCGAATTTCGCGCCGCCGTTTCATCTGACGGGAATTTTGGCGCTGCAAAATGCGAAGCAGGTGGCGATGCTGCAATTCGCGACCTCGAGCAATCCGTTGATCGGACATGATTCCAGCTGGCTCGATTCGCAGCTGCATATGCCCAGCGGTTCGGGGATGAGCCTACTGGACCTGATATTTTATTATTTTTTTCCTCCTTCGGCGGCGTGCATCGAGCAGGTTTTGACGCAAGATCCCAAGGCCACTTTTGCGCCCCTTCCGAGGACGGGCTCGGGCGCTAGCAGCGATCCGGTGTTGCAGGTGTCCTTGGCGTGCAAGCCACCGGCAACGTTGGCGGGATTTTTTGCGTCGCAGGTGAGCGGCGGGATTACATTTGCGCAGACGAACGATGGGCCGCGGGCGTTTGCGCGGATTGGGGATTTTTATCTGGCTCCGATGGACCGCGAAACGATCGGGGGAATGACCTGGTACATATTTGAGGCACAGCGGACGGATCCCCTGGGTCCGAGTGCTTCGACGAATTTTAATTTGCCGGGGAATATGCAGGGGGCGCAGTCGGATTATTTCTGGGCGATTGGCGCAATTTCGCCGTTTCCGTTCGTGAGCGATTCGCCGCGGGCGAATCAGCCGTTGATTCATGTGGCGTACGCGGGGATCGGGGCGAACGGGAACAAGAAGGGGGAGTTTATGTCGATATTGCAGAGGGTGCAGGTGAAGGGGGCCTCGGCGGGGGTGCCGTAGCGCGGACGTTTGCGGTGTGGGCGCGGGGTGCGGCGGCGCTTTGCGCTGGGCGGATTTAGATGGCGGATTCGGCGTTGGTCGGGGTGGTGGTCGGGCTGCTCGGCGTGGTTGGGGTGGTGGGGGTGGGGTTTTCTTCCGATGGGGGAATGAAGAAGTCGCGAGGGGATTGGAGGAAGTGGAGCCAGAGGGCGCGGACGAGGTGGCGGTGGTCGCGTCCGCTGACGTCTTGCGCGCGGAGGGCGAGGCGCAGGGCGAGATAGAAACTGGTGGTGAGATTCAGGACGAAAGTGCAGGCGATGCCGAGGGCGGCCATGATTAGGGCGCCTTTGCCAATGACGGCGACGCCCAGCGAGGCGGCGCCGAGGGCGAACATGCCGGTGGAAAGGGTGACGTGGCGCACGTCGAGCGGCAGGCCGAAAAATTTTCCGAAGACCGGGGTCATGCCGAGCATAAAACCGAGGACGATCGACCCGCCCCAGCCGGCAATGTTTCGGGAAAAAGTGTTCGAGATGCGCGCCAAAGTTTCGGGCTCGAGTTTTTCGCCGAGGCGATGTTCGGCGATGGCTTCGGGCAAGCGGTGATAGACCGCCCAGTTTTCAATCCAGCCGCCGGCGATGCTGGAAAGCCAGAGGATTATGCCGGTGAGCGTGGCGTAGAAAACGGTGCCGCTGTGCAGCGGGTTCAGCGAAGTGATGGTGTACCAGGATGTTTCGTCGGAGAGGAAAGAGTGGCCGATGAAACGGTGCCAGAGCATCATCAAGACCAGAGAGCCGGCACAGACGGCGACGATATTGCCGAGCGCGGCGGCAAGCTGGGAACGGAAAATGCGCGAGACGTATTTGAAAAGCTCGTCATTGCGCGCGGCGCCGCGGCAATTCTGAATGATACGCGCGAGAGCGGCCCCGGTCATGGAGGGCTGCTTGGTGGCGAGCGCGAGATGGTAATTCTGCATGAGGACGAAGCTGACGGCGTAGTCGAGTCCGACTAAAAATCCCTCGAAGAACAGCGGTAAGCGACCGTGGGTGGCGATGAGTTTTATCGCAGCGGTGCCGACGGTGAGCAGGCCGCCGCCCAGGGCCGAACGCCACATCTGCAAATATTCGGCGCGATTGTTGGTGATGTAGTGCTCGCCGGTTTTCCCCGCCCATTCGACAATTTTCCGGGCGAGTAAACGGAAGCTGTTGCGGGCCAGGCTGCGCAGGCTGCGGTCGGCGAGGCGGCCGCGCACGACTTCGCGGAGCAGGCTTTTCCCGGCGGCGTAGCGCTGCGGGCCGACCGGCGCGATCAACACAGCGATGATGGCTTCCATGCGGATGAGGCTGCGATGGATGACGTCGAGGGCGTAGACCACGTCGAGATTCACGCCGCTGGAATCGAGATGAGCCACGATGGTGCGGAGTTCCTTGTGGCAATCGCCGAGGGTAGCGTGCCAGGTCTGCACCGCTTCGGGAACGCCATCGCGGGTACGAATGGCGAGGACCAGGGAATCGGCAGCGCGAGGCAAACGGTAAAAAGCCAAGAGCTGCACCGGAACCGGTTCGCTGCGCACGCGCAATTTTTCGGAGAGGCCCAGACCCTGGACGCGCGCGCCGATCAGGCAGAAGGCGCCGAGCATGGATTCGACGATCGGGTGCCAGGCGTTGGAATCTTCGGGGGGCGCGGTGAGATGGGCGATGTGATCGAGCAGGGAGGCGGGAAGGCTAAAAAAACGGTCGACCTCTTTTTCGGAGGGGAAGAGGCGGAGAAAAAGTTTGGAGAGATCCTTGTCTTCGCGCGGCGCGGGGAGGATGTGACCGAAGAAACGGTCGGAGACTTCGGGGAACAGGCCGCGGTCGGTGGGCAGGCCGGACTGGGCGAAGAGCGAGATGGCGTTGGTTTCTTTCAGGATGGCGGCGATGCCGGCGTGGTAGCGGTCGCGAATCGTGGCGGACGATTCGAGAATGGAGACCCAGACGAGCTCGCGTTTCAGGTGCGGGTCGGTGAAGCGGGAGATGGTTTTTCCGACGGTGGCAGCGGGTTCGCTGTGAGCCAGCGGCTCGGGGATGACGCGGTCGGACTTGCGCAGGAATTTGAAGAGGGCGACGAGGGCGTCGAGGCGCGACGCCAGGATTTCGGCGGAAGTGAAGCGGTCGGCGCGAAAAGCGAGTTCGCGCAGAGGGCCGTTGTCCCGGTCGGCGGTCGGGAAGAGGGAGAGGATGATCTCGCTGGTCGAGTCGGGCACGGCGGTTTTTCCAGGGTGAGTGTACAATGCCGGGCGCTCGCTAAGAAAATGTCAATTTAAGGTGGGTCGACGATGAGTGCAGACAGCGGGAAGGCTGCGGCAGTAGCACCGCAAGTAGGGATTATTATACCGACGCGGGTGCCGGAATCGATTGTGGAGGGGGTCCCGGCGTAGATCTGGGGATGCCGCCTCGACATCTTTTTGGGAATTTGGCGCATCTCTAGGGTATTGGTAGTGGCGCGCGAATTATTGGAACTGTAGCGAGATTCGGAGAGAATTAAGATCGTGAAGAACAGGGGCGGAAATCAACCAGCAAGAGGTATGGCGTTTTGCGCGCTGTGCGCGCTGGCGCTGGTGGCTTGGCCCAGCGCGGTGCGAGCGCAGGCGGGTCCGGGGCCGATTCGTCCCGCGCCGGGGACGCAAGGGGATTCGACCGGGGCCCCACGGATTGCGGCGGATGAGCCAAAGCCACCCGATCGCAAGGAACTTTGGGGCACCTGGAAACTGGACGTGGCGCAGAGCGACGACGCGATGCAGCAGATTAAGGATGCGAAGACGACCGGCGGCTCGGGCGGCGGCCCGCGGAGCGGTGGGGGAACCGGCAACGGGTCGCCCACTGGGAACAACACGGGCATTCACATGGGCGGGCCGACGTCTCCTTTTCCGGGGAGTAGCAGCGGGCGGGCGCCGCGGAACACGGGCGCGAGCGACGACGATTTTACGCGGGCGCAGATGCAGGAGCTGACCACGCCGGCGTCGACGATTACGTTGAGCGCGAAGGATACAAAGGACGATAAGGACGCGGCGGTGAATCTGACGGACGATCTGAACCGCGAGCGCGTTTTCTATACCGACGGGCGGAAGATCACCAAGTCGAAGGAAGAAAAATATCAGGAATACAATTCGCACTGGGAAGATTTCCGGCTGGTCGGGGACGTGGAGGGCGCGCATGATGCGCGGGCCACGCGGTCGTTCGAGCCGGCGCCGGGCGGGGACAAGCTGATTGAAACGGTGCATCTGGAGCGGACGCGGTCGCATGATTCGGTGGATATTCGTTATGTATACGACAAGGTGCCGGGGAACGCGCCACTGCGATCGAGCTCGGCTCCGGCGTTAACGCCGACGGATCCGGCACCGAAACTATCATCATCGCCGTCCTCGAGTTCGTCATCGTCGTCTTCCTCTTCTTCATCATCGAGTTCGTCGTCGTCCTCTTCGTCTTCTTCCTCGTCACCGGAAAACTGAGTCTGCTGACAATTTCGAATCGACCTGCACTGGCGAACGTGCGACCATCGTGCGGAATCATTCTGCGATCTCAGCGCGGAGGATTGAGTGCATTGGCGCCATTCCGTATTTTGTTTTTTTCTTTCTTTCGCCTTCATGACACTCCCTCCAGTTGCACGCTCACAGACTGTTCCAGGTAAAGCGTCCGCCGGTTCGAGCTCGGTAAAACCCGTCGCAAACCAATTTAGAGGTGTGCAGGCCTTTGAATACTGTTGAATTTACGCTGGTGGTGGCGATTGGCTCGTTTTTCGCCGGGATGCTGGGGTCGCTGACCGGGCTGGGTGGCGGCGTGGTGATTGTGCCGCTGCTGACTTTGGTGTTTGGCGTAGACATTCGGTACGCGATTGGGGCGTCGCTGGTGTCGGTGATTGCGACTTCGTCGGGCGCGGCGGCGGCGTATTTGCGGGAAGGGTATTCGAATATGCGGGTGGGGATGTTTTTGGAAGTGGCGACGACGGTGGGGGCGTTGAGCGGGGCGTTTATCGCGGGATACGTTTCGACTTCGGCGATTGCGATTATTTTTGGAGTGGTGCTGCTGTATTCGGCGTACACGTCGTTCGGGGGGCCGAAGGAGCCGGCGAAAGGATTGGCGCCGGACCCGGTGGCGACTTTTTTGCGACTGGATGGGGATTTTCCCGCGGATCGAGTTGGCGAGGGTGCGGCGGATACGGGTGGCGGGAGCCGCGCGCGCGAGTCGTACCACGTGCGGAATGTTCCGGCGGGATTTGGGTTGATGTATCTGGCGGGGCTGCTGTCGGGATTGTTGGGGATTGGGTCGGGGGCGGTGAAAGTTTTGGCGATGGATCAG
>Ga0302306_10000651_pt1 | contig 20809 bp, 21 predicted proteins | sample III_Palsa_E3_1_FD_198761 | JGI IMG/M metagenome (GOLD analysis project Ga0302306, IMG submission 198761) | Peat permafrost microbial communities from Stordalen Mire near Abisko, Sweden - III_Palsa_E3_1 | ecosystem: Environmental > Terrestrial > Soil > Palsa > Peat permafrost | place: Sweden...
TAGCGGAACGGTGCGCTGCACGTAGCTCCTGTATTTCTTCACTTGATAAACTAAATTCTTGCATTCGTCGATTATACAACATCATTAAGTGCAGTTCTACACCTAAAACTAGATTGCAATGGGTATACATTCTATGAATGGTTGTTTTAGAAAGGGTGAAAATATTATTCCAATGTTAAATATAGCGCTCGAAAGACTCACTCTTGAGCCAACTAATTTCATTGATCTAAGTCGAGAAACCAAAAATGATTTAAAATCTTATCCTTCTGATCCTCAACTATCCAAAATGTTAATTCCTTTAGCTAAAAGCAAAGAATCAACTTCTCTATCCACGAAATTAGAGGAACTCACTCTAGATTCAGAAAATATAATTTTTAAAAATCCCAGTGATTCATTAAAGGAACATCATAGTAAACAACAATCTGAATGTAAAGTTGCTCTCCCAGAAAAAAAAGAGCACGCAGAAGAAAGACGAGAGCCAAACCAACGTTTTTAAGATATTAACTCGGTTAACTTTCTGGTTGACCTAACAAATTTCATAAGCTAGACGCTTTAAGCTTCTTTAATTTATCACTTACTTCATCAATTGTTTTTGATAATTCTATTGGCTGAATTTCGTTTCCAGATTTCTTTGGATTTTTCTCCGCTTCGTATAAATATTGCATACTTGCAGAACTTGAACTTGGAATAGTCAAATTAATTTTGGGCACTTTATTTATTACTTTAAGAATTTTAACCGGGCATTTAGTTATTGGATCGAAATTAATCAATTTAGTATAAATTGATGCTAAAATTTTGGCATCAATTAATGCGCCATGCTGTGAACTACGGTCATTGGTAATATTAAAGCGCAAGCATAAAGCATCAATACTATTTGCTTCTTTAGGAAATAAGCTTTTAGCTGTTGTAAGGGTGTCAATTATTTCTTTGCTTATTGCAGAGAGGGTAGATACAGGACTTTTAATAATTTCTAGTTCATTATTTATAAATCTAACATCGAATGGAGCATTATGAATAACAATTTTCGCATCTTTAACAAATTCAAGAAATTCATTTGCAACATCTTTGAAAAGAGGTTTATCTTTTAACAAATCTAATGAAAGACCAGTTATTTCTGCAGCTTTTTTGGAGAGTTTTCTCTCAGGATTTACATACTTGTGAAAAATTTTTCCAGTTAAAATGCCATCAACCATTTCTACACAGGCTATTTCGGTAATGCGATCGCCCTTCCTTGGACTAAAACCAGTTGTTTCAGTATCCAAAAAAATAATTTTCATTTTTTACCCTCCTTGTGACTTTTACATGACTTACATAGTTTATCAAGAAAAATTATTAATATCATTTGGATTTAATTCCTGATACTCCCGTTGTGATTCTGAATAAGTAAAAATTTGGCCTTTTTTTATATCAAAAAACCATAAATGAATCTGTAAACTCTCTTGAAGTATTTTTTCTTTAATCCAAGGGAATGTTAAACAATTCTTATAAGATTGTTGTAAAGCCAGTTTTGCATAGGCATCAGTATCTTTTGCAGTAAAATTTTTTATTTTAACAAGGGAAACCCAATTATTTATAAAATCATTTTGGCTTTTCTCATCAGAATTAATTAATGCATTTATGCCACCACATTGGCTATGTCCCAAAAGGATTAAATGCTTAATATTTAAAAAACTGATACCAAATTCTAAAGCGGCACTGGTACCATGATGTGCTTCATCTTTTTCAAATGGTGGTACAATATTTGCAACATTGCGAACTACAAATAAATCACCGGGGTCGCACTGTAATATTAATGCGGGATCAACTCGAGAATCACAACAAGCAACTATCATAACTTGAGGTTGCTGGCCATTATTGGCCAAAGATTGCATTACAGACTTATCACCTAAAGCATATTGCTTCCTAAAAGATTGATAGCCTTGCATAATTTTTTTAAATGTATTTTGCATTATAACCTCTGAATTTAATATAATTTAATGGTACCTAAAAAATAGTTAAAGAACTAATTAATATTAAAACTAAGCTTTTTACTATTCCTTAACAAAATGGAGCAAATACAGAATAAAAGAATAAACGCTGAGAGTAAATAAAATTCGTATCCAATACTTTTATTTATGGTAAATTTGAGTATTAAAAAATAAATTAAATATAAATTAACTGTGATAAACAGTAATGCCGTACTGATGAGCGAACCAAACTTATTAGTTAAAAAACTTAATGTTAATATGTTTGCATTAGTTATGTACCAAAATACCGAGCTCTTTAAAAATAAGCATGCCAATAACAATACGATTAGATAACTAAGCCAATAATAAGATTTTAATGATGTATAATTAATTTTTTCTCGACTAAAGGGTACGCAAAACCAAGATAAGAAAAATCCTGCAAAAACTAATATACCATTTAACTCAGCCATCCACAGGGTTACAAAATCTGCTATCCAATGATATGATTTGTCAGTATGTATAAAAAAATGAGTGCTAATTTTTATTAAAGCAGAGATAAAAGTTAATATAGCATTTATTTTAATAAATTGTATACATTCAGCTCTATTTTCAAAAGGCTTAATATCGCTCGATAAATTTTTTTGTGCGAATAATGAAGCTAATATTCCAATAAGAATATCAGCAATTAAGTATAAAATTATATTCTGAAAAGAAAAATCTTTAATTAAATAACTTAAAGCCCCCCCTAAAAATAAACCTAGTAGTGCATTATTACCTATAAAATAATGCATTACAAAACTTATTCCTATAAGCGGATAGAGAGGCAAAAAAGGGGATGAAAAATCTAAAACAGAAATAGTTAGATATTGAATAAAAAAAACAATAGCAGTTTGCATAAAAAAACGCTTACTTTTCATAAAATTGTATTTATATAATGGCAATTTATTATTTTTTACTAACAGTTTTTTTTCGAGGATGTACTGTAAATAAGAATAATTTTGGAATTCATTTTCATTTCTCATAGATATAACACGCAGTCATGTCCCAAGTGCCATGTAAAAAGATCTTTTTTCTTAAGAAAAAATTTGATAAGAAAGATAATTTACGCATGCTAATAACAGTATGCACAGAAGCCATACGGTTTATCTTTTCGCTTATAGCAGTTAATAAATAACTAGAAAATACAGTACTACATACATATACTATGGTAACACTTTCAAATTGATAGGTTAAAAAATCACTTTCTATTAAGTGGATTGCTTTATAGCTTTTAAATAATTCAGGCAAATGATTTTGCATATTATATTTTATTTTTTGTGCTATTAGCATTCTAGCAGAATTTATTTCTATACCAGTAACATTTACTGCAGGGGTCGTTAAAAAAATTTGGAATACCAATTTCCCCAAACCTGAGCCTATATCTAAAAAATGATCAGTAGCCCTTATTGGTATATATTTTAATAATTTAACAATACTATAATAGTATAACTCACCATAAATCTCATTATTTTGATAACATAAAGTTTGCTTTATTTCACTGCTAAACACACTATACAAAGATTCAAAATAATGTTGAATTAAGTTATGCATTTATCTACTATCTAATTGCTATTAGGTAAATTTTAGCATATTGAAAATATTCTTAATATCATATTTGCTCTCATTTTCTTTTTCTTTATAAGACTTGTAATAATATATTGTGCTGGCAGCAATTATCAAAGTTAATGTAAAGAAAATTATTTTTTTTGGTAACGTGGATAAATTAAAAACCTTATGAAAATAATGCCTTGCAACTAGACAAATTAATAAAGAAGTAATAGCACCTAGCCAGTTTGAGTTATCAAAAGCTATTTTCATAATGTAGTAAATAACCACATATGAAAATGGTATAAACGTGGTATACTTTAAAAAAGGCATTACACTTTGTGCGTATTTTAGAATATTCAATATATCGAATAAATTTTTTGAGTCACTCATCTTCTAATCATCTCCTCTTTATTTGGGTAGTAATAAATAATAGGTACCTGTTGATTTCATTTGCCCTGCAATTTCGCCAGCTATATCGCCTGTGCCCCAAAATAGATCCCCTCTAATCGGGCCTTTTATCGCTCCCCCTTTATCTTGGGCAATAACTAATCGTTGTAATTGATTATTAGGATTAACGGGATGGGTCACATCTAACCACAGGGGGGTTCCAAAAGATATGAATACAGGATCTACTGCTAAACTTCTTCCAGCTGTTAGCCCTACTCCTTGTGCCCCCAATGGTGCTTGGCTAACTATTTCTTTAAAAAATACAAATGAGGCATTTTGATGCATTAAATTTTGTGCACGTGCCTCACCATGGGTTTTCATCCAATGCCGCACAGTTTGCATGGTTATAGCTTCTTTAGTCAATTCTTTACGTTCTATCAATACTTTACCTATAGAGGTATAGGGATGCCCATTGGTGCCATGGTAACATAATCTGATTATTTCATTATTTTCTAATTTTAATGCGGCACTTCCTTGAATTTGGATAAAAAATGCATCTATATTATCCTCTAGCCACCAGCCTTCATAGCCTAGCAAAGCCCCTTGAGTAATTTCAGCATGGCTATAATACGGCTGTAGATTTCCAGCTTCTACCTTACCAGCTATACGTATCCCTTTTAGAGATTCTTTGAATAAACCTAAATCTTCTATCATTACCAAGTCAGCTGGTCGCTTATATAATGGAGCTTTGAATTGTGAAGTTTTTATGCGCGAGCCTTTAACTAAAGGCTCATAGTATCCGGTAAATAACCCGCTATTATTCCCATCCTGTATTTTATAGGGCACAAAATGGGTTTCAAAAAAAGTTTTAATATTTGCATTAGAATTTGCATCAAAATTTTCTGCTATTTGGCAAATGTCTTGCCATTTTTCAGCAGGGACCAGGTTGCTTATAGAAGTAATATTTTTCTTTTGACATGATTGTATAAAGGCAGGCCACATTTCCAGTAAATTATCTTCCCCCCAAGCTGGTAACTTAGTAAATGATAGGGGCTCTATTTTTATTGAGCTTGGTAAGAGCGGAATACTTTTTTTAGGGGCATAACTCGTGAAATATCCTATAGAAAATCCTACTAATAATAAAAATACTATAACAAAATATGGAGTTGCTTTTTTTAGCTTCATAATAAAAATCTAAGATCCTTGACTCGAAAAAGCCTTTTGAAGCTCGGGCTTTAAGTAAAATAATAACCATAATCCGGGTAGCGAAAAAAGTACAGAGCTTATATAAAAAAATTCCCAACCAAACTTTATTACAATTAAAGCAGCGGGAGGCCCTGTAAATACTCTCCCCATAGAGCCAAAAGAGGATAATACAGCAAATTGAAAAGCTGTATATTTTTTATTACACAAACTCATCATCAGGCTTACAAATGCAGCCGTAGCCATACCGCCACACAAGCTCTCTACAAATAAGGCCGCACCGGAAGCTATATACCTATTAGACTCCCCTATCCATAATAAACTCATATACCCTAAATTAGAAAACATATGCATGGAACCAAATATAATTAATGAGCGATAGGTGCCAAAACGTTCAATTAAAAAGCCACCTAACAGTCCCCCGATTATGGCAGAAAAAAATCCGACCTCCTGCGAAAGATGTCCCATTTGCGAAATCGTTAAGCCTATTTTTCTAATTAAAAAAGGTTGTAATAAACAAGTCCCATATTCACATCCTAATTTATAAGTAACCATCAATAATAAAATATACAAAACCTTTTTACGACTCATTAATTCTTTGAATGCTCCAAAGGTTACCTCTTTAAAACTATGATGAGTGACCTCTTGTGGAGTTCTCGGGCTAAAAACGGTAACAATCATTCCTAAAAGCATTAAAAGAGCCATAATGGTATACGCTATATGCCAGCCAAAGGTATCCGCATATATAATTGCCATCCCCCCTGAAATTAACATACCAATACGAAAACCATTTACACTCATAGAAGAGCCAAAAGGTTTTTCTGATTCTGTTAAGATATCTGTACGATAGGCGTCAATTGCAATATCTTGAGAAGAAGATAAAAAGGATAATATAAAAGCTAATATAGCTAATCTTAAAGGTGCATTTACCGGATCTTGAACTGCCATTATTAATAAAATTATTACCGTTAATAATTGTGTCGTAAAAATCCAGCTTCTTCTTTTGCATAAAAAAGGCAAACTATAGTAATCCATAGCAGGTGCCCAAAAAAATCTTATAACACACGGTAAAGAAATAAGGGTTAAAAAACCAATATCTTGTATATCTATGCCTGCTGTGGTATACCAAACTCGCAGAGTACTTTCAAATAAAGCAAGGGGTAAGCCGGAAGAAATACCTAACAAAAAAGTAAAAAACACCCGTCTTTCAAAAATTTTTCCTAGTATGTTATACAACTAATTTCTCACAAATTTTAATTACAATTTTGATAATAAAAATCCTTACTAGTTTGGATACCTAGAATAAGGGCTTAGCTTAGACTTGGCAATCGCTTTAAAAAGTTATTTAAAAAACTTACTTTTATTCTCAATATTTTACAATAAAATGTAGTTAGACTACTTGGCCCGCAGCCCAGCCCGAAGACCATGCCCATTGAAAATTATATCCCCCAAGCCACCCCGTTACATCAAGAACTTCCCCAATAAAATAAAGACCTGGTACTTGCTTTACTTCCATAGTTTTAGAAGATAAGGCATTACAATCAACACCCCCTAGCGTTACTTCTGCAGTGCGATAACCTTCTGTTCCATTAGGTTTAAGAACATAATGATGGATTAAAGAGTGAAGCTCATTTATATTATTTTGAGTTAATTGCTGCACAGATTGATTTAAAAAATCTGGGCTTATTATAGTAGGTAATAAATTTTTAGGTAAATAATTATTTAATACAGTTTTTAGTAATTGTGTTGGTGAATTTTTGCGAAAAGTACTTACTAGTTTATCAATTTTGAGCTGTGGTAAAAAGTCTATGTATAATGCTTGGCCTGCATGCCAATAAGAAGAAATTTGCAAAATAGCGGGCCCACTTAAGCCCCTATGGGTAAAAAGCATACTTTCAGAAAATTTTTGGTTTTCACTTTTTACTTGTACCGTGCAAGAAATTCCTGGTAAATGTTGAAAAAGTTTTTTATCGGCTTCATGCAAGGTAAGCGGTACTAGTCCTGCGCGTGTAGGCCATACGGGAATGTCAAATTGTTCGGCAATTTTATATCCAAAAGGACTTGCCCCAAGCGTTGGGATAGAAAGCCCACCCGTTGCAATTACTAATGATTCACAAAAAAAAGTGGCGGTGGTAGTTACTATTTTAAAACGGTAAGTGGCTTGATCTTTAAGTAATTCTATTTTTTTAATATCGCTATTAACCGCAATATTTACTGCAACCTGCTTGCATTCTGTACTAAGCATATTAACAATATCACTAGATTTATTATCACAAAATAATTGCCCAAGCCCTTTTTCATGAAAAGGTATATTGTATTTTTTTACTAAGTCAATAAACTGAAGTGGTTGATATCGCGACAGCGCAGATTTAATAAAATTAGGATTGTGAGAAATATAATTATTAAAGCTTGTATGATAATTAGTAAAGTTACAGCGCCCGCCCCCGGACATCAGGATTTTTTTTCCTATTTTATTGCTTTTTTCTAATACTAGTACCTGGCGATTACGTTTGCCAGCTTCAATAGCACACATAAGGCCTGCAGCCCCAGCCCCAATAACAACAACATCAAGCTTGTTCACTAAATAACTCTAATTGGTATAAACTCATATAAATAATAAATATTAATTCGTGTTATATTAACCGAATTCCGTCAATTGACAAGTTTTTTCTTTTAAAGTTAACTTAATAAAACTATGGATCATTCACCTTACGGGCACCCTGCTTGGATTGAAATTGATTTGAACCAATTTCAAAAAAATATTGCCATTATAAAAAAACATATTGGAGCCGTCCGATTTTGCTTACCTGTAAAAGCAAATGCTTATGGTCATGGCTTAATACCTATTGCAAAAGCAGCTGCACAAGGTGGCGTTGATTATCTTGGGGTATCCTGCTTACAAGAAGGTGCACTTTTACGTAAAGCAGGTATCAAAATTCCAATTTTGGTATTCGGTGCTATTCATCAAGAACAAATACCAGAGTTATTAGCTTACCAATTAGAATTTACTATTGCCTCTTCCTATAAGGCAAAAATGGTAGCAGATATTTGTAATCGCCTACAAAGCCAAGCGAAAATACATTTAGAAATAGATACTGGCATGCAAAGAACTGGGGTACAACTGGAAACTGCGCCTTCTGTTTTAGCATTAATAAAGGCAAATAAAAATTTACAATTAGTAGGTGTTTATTCTCATTTAGCAACTGCGGATGAAGTAAATAATAATTTTACTACCTTGCAAATAGAACGCTTTACTCAATTTATTGATCAGTATTTTTCGGCAAAAGAGCAAAAAAAAATTCTTTTTCATCTAGCCAATTCCGCTGGGGTTATGCACTATCCAACCTCCTATTTAGATATGGTACGTCCTGGTATCTTGGCTTTTGGTCATTGTATTAATAGCAATGAAGCTTTAAAAGAAATAAAACCTTTTTTTACAGTAAAAGCGAAAATTGCTTACTTCAAAGTCGTAAAAAAAGGACAAGGTATAGGATATGGACATCGATATATAACCCCAGAAGATACCAGAATTATTACTATCCCACTAGGATATGGTGATGGCTATAGAAGAAGCTTATCGAACCAGGGTAATATATTACTACATAATAAAAAATACCCTATTGCAGGAATTATCTGTATGGATCAATTTATGGTTGATATTGGTCAAGATACCGGTTTAGTAGGTGACACCGTCATTGTTATCGGTACAGATAAAGAGAGTTCATCAGAAATAACTATTACTGAAATTGCTAATAGCTGTGAAACCATTCCCTATGAAATTCTTTGTGGCTTTAATAATCGATTACCTCGATTATATCATTCACAGCAATCTTCATTTTGGGAGTCATAGTTATTTAACTTTGTAAAAATTAAGTTGTTTTATAATAATAAACATTATATAATTTTAATTTCTTGCAAAATAAAAGGTGTTACTATGTTAAAGTGGGTCGTAGTATTACTAGTGGTATCCATTATTTCTGGTGTATTAGGTTATACTGGCATTGCCGTAACTGCCGCTAGCATGTCTAAAAACGTATTTTTTGTTTCTATCGTATTATTTGTTATTTCTGCAGCAATATCTATTGTTAAAAAAGTACTTTAACTTTTTTTAATAATATATAATTTTATGCTTGAAAATCTTAGCAATGAGCTTGATTTCTTTATTAATCGAGCTCGTTTTTTCGTTAAGCCTTGGTTGATTGTTATCACAGGGATTTGGGTATTCAATTATATTAATTGGGCACTTAGATCTCCGTTTACTAGATTAGGGATTTATCCTCGTAATTTTTTTGGGTTGTTTGGCTTAATATTCTGCCCTTTCCTACATCAAAATTTTGATCATCTTTTTTTTAATACTATTCCTTTATTTATTTTAGGCTTAGTGCTTTTAGCAAGAGGGCTAGAAGTTTTTTATTGGGTAACTTTTGCAGTTGCTATTGGTGGAGGACTATTGGTATGGTGCTTTGGCCGCAAAGCCTTGCATATTGGTGCTAGTGGCGTAGTATCAGGTTATTTTGGTTATAGCCTTTTTACAGCTTATTTTGAACCAAATTTTACTTCTCTTATCTTAGCAATCATTTTAATTTACTATTTTGGTAGCATATTATTAGGACTTTTTCCTTCTAATAAAGCCACTTCTTGGGAAAGTCATTTGTGTGGATTTATAGCAGGAATTGGTTCAGCTTATATTCCCTTGGAAGAAGCTATTAAAATTTTTTAATTTTTTATTTTTTGGGAGTAGTTATGCCAAGCACAGTAACCAAACACACCTCGTTTAATAAAATGATGCATTTTATTAAAGGGATGTTCTTTTTTATTACTGCAAAAACAGTCACGCAACCTGTTATGGCAGATTATCAATTAGTGACGCAATCCTCATCTCAACCTTGTAACAACGATTTTTGTTTGAGCTACCAGATATCCAGTAATAATACTAATTACAGCGGTTTAACAAAAACATTTAATTTAGAAACTTTCGAGCTCTTTAATAAGAATAAGATAGATATTGATGACACCATTTTAAGTTACATAAACGCTTATTCTCCGCAAGATTTATTTGTAAGCACCCTACAAAAGGGCTGTATAATTGATTTGCATAAATTGTATGATTGGTATGATGCATTGAACTATAAATTACAAATATCAAAATTAAACCCAGAACATGATATGAAAAATTGTTTTGACATTCAAGAAGCTATCCAAAAAAAGATAATGAATCTAATGGACATAAAATATTTTGAACTAGATGCAGAAAAATTCGCTTATAAAACCAAAGTATTTCTGATTAGCTTTGGTTGCTCATTCGTTTTAATTATAGCTGGTGCTTGTGTTGCGGTAATTAAAAATTCAGATACTCCTGACAATAATTTCCTTACAGAAAATACAACTTCAAATTATGGATTATTGCCAGCTGCCCCGCCTGAACCTATCTCCGCAGCTTTAAATATACCTCCAGCTTCAAAGTCAGAAGTTGAATTGTTAGAAGCCGGTTTACAAAAAACACCTAATCTATTAATAGCATACAATAGTAAATCTGAAATTACTCCACCGCCATCCTATAATCCAGATTGTGCTTATACTCTTATAGAAGAGGTAAATGCAAATACTGAACCTAAAAAAGACAGTGTTTTTAAGGTTTATGAGTCAGTAAATAGTTTGCCATAACGCAATAAGTTTATTTTTATATTAACTAGGGATTATGAGGATGGATGATGTTTTCGAAGAAGAAGTAATTACTGCAGAATTAATACTAAGTGAATCAATAACTAATAATATAGCTGAAAAAAATGAACTTGAGTTGACAACTAATTCTGGTAACTCTGACAAGATGGGTGCCCCAAGTCCATTTGAATACAACAATAGGCAAAGTAATAATTATATTAATTCAAGTTTTACCCCTACTTATAATTCTTGGATTCAAACAATAAGTGCAACTTTCTTAAAATTGTATACCCATTGCAATCTAGTTTTAGGTGTAGAACTGCACTTAATGATGTTGTATACCTATTGCAGCCTAAATTTAGGTGTAGCTACGGCGTTTAGTATGTTGTATAATTTGTGGCATGCAAAACTTTGATTTAACAAGTGAAGAAATACAAGAACTTAAAGCAGCTCATAAAAGTTGTAAACAAAAGTCTGATGCATACAAAATTAATGCTGTCATTTTACTGGGCTCAGGCTGGACTTTATCAGAAGTAGTTGATGCTTTGTTACTAGATGAGGAAACATTAAGAAATTATAGTAAGCGTTATAAAGAAGGTGGTTTACCCACTTTGCTGCAAACAAATTATAAAGGTGGGCAGCCTAAATTGCCAATAGAATATTTTGATACCTTGATTGACGAACTTGAGAGCTCAATTTATTTAACGACGGCAAGCGTATGTGCTTTTGTAAAAGAAAATTTTCAAATTCATTATTCAATTAGTGGCATGACAGCTCTATTACATCGTTTGGGTTATGTTTATAAAAAACCGAAATTAGTTCCCTCTAAGGCCAACGATGATGAGCAAGAATATTTTCTACAAGAATATGAGAAGTTTATAAAAAAGAAACCAGAAAATGAAGCAGTATTTTTTATAGATGGTTTTCATCCGACCCATAATTCTCTGGCAGCATATGGTTGGATTAAAAAGGGTAGTGAGCGGGCTGTTTTAAGTAATACCGGCCGAGGCAGATTAAATATTCATGGTGCAATGAATGCCGAAACCCTTGAAACAACAGTAATTGTAAGTGAAGATTCAGTTAATACAGATTCAACCATAGCGTTATTTGAAGCCTTAGAAAAACTTCATCCATTGGCTACTGTTATTCACGTGATCTTAGATAATGCCCGCTATCATTTCTCCGCCCCGGTCATGGAATATGTTAAGAATTCAAAGATAAAGTTAATTTTTTTGCCTCCTTATTCCCCCGAGTTAAATTTAATTGAGAGATTGTGGAAATTTTTTAAAAAGAAAGTGCTTTATAATCAATATTATGAATCATATACTTTATTTAAGAAGGCGTGTCTAAATTTTTTCAAAAATCAATCCGACTATTATACTGAAATAGAATCCATTATGGGGGATGGCCTAGCTGGGCTTGTGTAAAGATTACCCCTAAAATTCGCTTGCGATGAGTATATATCATCTAGTTGTGGCAAGAAGAGTAAGTTGTCGTGGCTTACCGGTTCCAATAATAAAATAGCTTCGGCATATTTATTTAATTTATAATGGCAAACGCCTAAATAATAATGTAAATAATCATTATCATGCTTCATATCTTTGGCAATAATAAAGTGAGTTAAGGCTAACTCAAATTTATTTAAATGATAGGCGCATACCCCATAATTATAATGAATCATTTTTTTATGGCTTGATAAAGCGGGTTGATTAATTATTTTTTCGAAGATAGGCTCTGCGGTTAAATAATCTTGCTTATCAAAAAAATATAGAGATTGTGCATATAATCCATGTAAATTATGTAATGGATTTTGACATAATTTCTTTCCTATATCATAAATAATATTGTAATCTCTTAAATAGTTAAAATGCAAGCATGTTTTTTTTAAATGATTAAAATCGCCATCCAGATTAAAGTGCGCGACTAATATCTTAACGCAATCAAGATGTCGGTTTTCTTTGAAGTAAATATTATAAAGCATTGCATAAATAGGACTATCTTTACTTCTCAGTGAACCATGTTGCAATTGTATTGCGGTAATCAAACGGTTATAAAAATGAATAGAAAAATTCGTACGGTCTGTGTTGTAATATAGTTTCGCAAGTTTATTTAAGGCGCTTAATTCATTGGGGTTGATGGTTAGTATTTTCTGGTATAGTTTTTCAACTTCTGTATTTTTATTGAGATGGGTTAAACAGGAAGCTTGTTTAAGCAAGATTTCTATATAAACTTTATGTTTAGTATCAAGTGTAGGGTCGGATTCTAATAATGTAATGCACTGCGTAAACTGTTTGCACGCGTCATTGTATTGTTTGCGTGCAAAATGAGCCAACGCTAACTGCTGCTGTAGCTGGAAATCAATCGTAGTAAAACATTTTATAATATTGAAGGAAAAGTCTATGAATTTTTGGTGTTGTTTCCCTTCTCGTAAAGCATTTAAATAGCCTATGGCATAATTATAATTTGCAGGATCAATATCTACAGCATTTTTATAATTTACTATAATATCATTCCAGGAAATAACGCAAGAAGCGTCATTAGTATTCGTGAGGGTTGGATTTTTAAGTAATATAGTCTGGATTTTAGCATATTGATAATAATGATCGGCAACTGTAGTTTCTTTTTTTTCATTTGCTTGTGCCTGCTGAATGATACTTTTATAAAGTTCTGATGCAGTAGGAATGTTTCCTAATTCGAAGTTAAGCTTGGCGATGGCTGCTTTGTTTTTTTGGCAGTGTGGGTAGAGAGTTAACGCTTGGAGGTGCAGGTCTATTGCTTCTTGTTTTTTTCCAGTTTTAGACAAGCTTTCCCCATATAAGAAAAAGGATTTCTCACCCATTAAGGAATAGGGGTTGGCAGTATAAAAAGAAATTATTTCTTCAAATCTTTTTTTCAAAAATAAGATTTCTGTAAAGTAATCTATACTTTTACTGGGCCATTCTGCAAGGTTCAATAAATTTTTTGCTTTGTCATAATTAAGTAAAGCCATATCATAATTTTTCAATTCAAAATAAATATTAGCAAGACCTAAAATGCAGGAGTTCTTTTCCAAAAAAGATAAAGAATATTCATAATCATTTAGTTTTTCTTGTAATGTTCTGGTGGTGCAAGATGCTCTATTTTCGAAAGCTATAGCTGCCTGCTTTTTGTCAATATTGCTAGGTATTTCTTTTTGGATGAGTTCACACGCCATATTACATAAAGTATTAACCTCTTGGTTGCTAGAGGTTTCAGAAAGCTCTATCACATATTCATTAATAAAACTTACATCGGAAATATTGAGCTGATGTAAAAATTTTTCAAAAAACAATTTACAATAATTTGCATATTCAATGGGGTTAATATGCGATTTAAGAAATGCTATGCCTGTTAAATAAAAATCTTTATTTATAGGTAGCAATGAACATTCTTTAAAATAAATGATTGCATTTTGATAGTCGTTTGCTTTTTGATAAAGCATAAATCCTAATTCAGCCATTGCTATATTGTTTTTTTCCAAGCTCAGCTCATTAAAGCACTGTAATGCTGTAGAGTAATCTTCCATGGCAAAATAAATTTTTGTTTTTAATAGTTGAAGATTTTTTTATTTGAATTATTTTCAGTTTGCTCTAATACGCTGAGTTGTTGCAAAGCAAGGGGGTAAGATTTTTCTCCCAAAAGATTCTCAATTTTTTTTAGTTTTGTATTAAATTGTTTTTGTTGTAAGAGCAAAATTTTTGATGCAATTTCTTCTTCCGTTTCTTCAATAATATTTTCATGTGAAGAAGAGGCAACTTGTGTTATTTTGTTTTTATACTGCTCAAGAAAAGCATGTAGTTTTATAGTGAAATCAACATCCTCTTCTAGAGTCTCGATAGAAATAAGTTTTTTATTAATAGGACTTGGAATGGAAATATCTTCCATATTGTCTAGAGATGAACTGGAAACATTGGTTGCGGTGTGCTCGCTAATATATTGAATAATCAATTCTTTTTCATAGTATTTGCCGTCGCTGGCTTTAACCGGATCGTGGATAATTCCAGAAGTAAAAAAGCATTTGAATTCTTCAGGAAATGCTTTACTTGCACTAATTTCATTATAAAGATGATGCATATCATCGGTTATTTTACGTTTGACAGGAATATTTTTAGTAAATTTTGGCATGTTTTCAATCTCCAGATATCATTAATTAAGTCAATTTTTTAAATTCAGTAAGTAGGTCAAATTCTATCATATAATAATTTTAAATGTAATATGTCTATTATCAATCTTCTCCCCCAAATGGTTTCAGAGTGTTTCATTTTGAGTGGTTACCTGTTGAATTTATTAGTTTTCTAACTATCAAATAGAGAAAAATGATGGTTCAGTACGGATCTTCTTTTTTTGTTCACTAAAGTTTATCCCCTAAAGTATGGGATAGAGCTGTGGATAAGCTGGTTAGAAAGTGGTCGCGCCTTAGAACCATAAGGCTTATCATTGGGATGCTCAAAAAATGAACAAATAATTAGTTTTCCAACTTATGCTTGAAAAATTTCGCCTTGTCCCCACCTATATTAAAAGCATATTCTATCTAAGCGTTATATATCATTTTATATTTTGAGGAGCCATTCGATGTCTGAGTCTGAAAGCGAAAAAGAAACTCTAAGTAAAACCCCTAATGATAAAGTCGGCGAAGAAAACCAAGCTGCTTCAACCACAGACAGTGCCAATATTCTAGAAAGCTTGAAAGCAGAGCTAAATACTCAAAAAGAGAAAGCAGAAGAAAACTGGAATTTATTTTTACGAGCGCGTGCCGAGACCGACAATATTCAAAGACGGGCACGCTTAGATTTAGAAAATGCCCATAAGTATGGTATTGAAAAGTTTGCGCGAGAAGTAATTTTGGTAATCGATAGCTTAGAGCATGGTTTGCAAGCTGCAGATGCGGTAATAGAACCAACTACCGCTAGCATCAAAGAAGGTATGAAACTAACTTTAAAGCTTTTTTTAGATACCATGGAAAAATTTGGAATTAAACAGGTAAACCCTGCGGGTGAATTTTTTAATCCCACTTTTCATGAGGCACTGGCTATGCAGCCTAGTGATGAAGTAGAGCCTAATAAAATTTTAGTGGTAGCTCAAAAAGGTTATAATTTGCAAGAACGCGTATTAAGACCTGCACGGGTAGTGGTCGCACGAGCGAGTAATCCGACTAAAATAGACGAACAGGCTTGAATTTTTAAAAAATAAGCCCAATTACTTATTAAGCAACAAATAGATTTAAACTTTTAGGAGAATAAAACATGGCCCAGCCACGAGATGTCGTCATAGGTATCGATTTAGGTACAACTAATTCTTGCGTAGCTGTATTAGAAGGCGGCAATGTAAAAGTGATTGAAAATAGTGAAGGTAAACGGACCACTCCGTCTATTGTCGCTTTTACAGATGATGGCGAAAAGCTCGTAGGGGAGCCTGCAAGCCGTCAGCGCGTTACTAATTCAAAGCGTACGTTGTTTGCAATTAAACGATTAATGGGACGTCGTTTTGACGATCCGGTAGTTAAAAAAGATATGGACATTGTCGCTTATAATATTGTCAAAGCAGATAATGGTGATGCTTGGGTTGAAGTAGATAAGAAAAAGTTACCTCCTCCACAAGTATCCGCTGAAATTTTAATAAAAATGAAAAAAACAGCCGAAGATTATTTAGGGTATAAAGTAAACTCGGCAGTTATTACGGTGCCCGCTTATTTTAATGACGCGCAACGTCAAGCAACAAAAGATGCCGGCAAAATTGCAGGTTTAGAAGTCAAACGTATTATAAATGAACCCACCGCTGCAGCCCTTGCTTATGGTATGGATAAGCAAAAAGGGGATGCGACTATAGCAGTATACGATTTAGGGGGCGGTACCTTTGATATTTCCATTATTGATATAGCTGAAGTAGATGGAGAACATCAATTTGAAGTATTAGCTACCAACGGAGATACCTTCTTAGGTGGTGAAGACTTTGATATGCGCCTAATAGACTATTTAGTTGCAGAATTTAAAAAAGAAAGTGGTGTCGATTTAAAAAATGATTCTATAGCATTACAGCGTTTAAAAGAAGCGGCGGAAAAGGCTAAAATCGAACTTTCTTCCTGTGAGCAAACGGATGTAAATCTACCCTATATCACAGCAGATGCTAGTGGTCCTAAGCACTTAAACTTGAAAATTACGCGAGCCAAATTAGAAGCGTTAGTGGAAAGTTTAATTCAAGCGACTTTAGAACCTTTAAAGATTGCCTTAAAAGACGCTGGTAAAACCATTAATCAAGTGGATGCCGTAATCTTGGTGGGTGGGCAAACCCGTATGCCAAAAGTACAACAATTAGTTAAAGATTTTTTTGGTAAAGAACCCCGTAAAGATGTTAATCCAGATGAAGCCGTAGCGATTGGAGCTGCTATTCAAGGTGGTGTTTTATCAGGTGATATAAAAGACGTATTATTATTAGATGTAACCCCCTTATCTTTAGGTTTAGAGACCATGGGTGGGGTAATGACTAAACTGATAGAAAAAAATACTACCATTCCAACCAAGAAAACCCAAGTGTTTTCAACGGCAAGTGATAATCAAACTGCAGTAACTATTCGAGTGTTCCAAGGTGAACGCGAGCAAGCGTCGGCAAATAAATTCTTAGGCCAATTCGATTTAAGTAATATTCCGGCAGCACCGCGGGGGACGCCACAAATAGAAGTTGCTTTTGATATTGATGCCAATGGTATTTTAAGTGTTTCTGCTAAAGATTTAGCAACTCATAAAGAGCAAAAAATTACTATTAAAGCTTCCAGTGGTCTTTCAGAAGATGAAGTCAAGAAAATGGTACAAGACGCCGAAGCGCATGCAGATGAAGATAAAAAGTTCCAAGAATTGGTAACTACGCGCAACCAGGCTGATATGTTGTTACATTCAACTGAAAAAATGCTAAAAGAAGCAGGAGATAAAGTAACTCCAGATGAAAAGTCTGCGATTGAAGCGGCGCTAGAAGAGTTGAAAGAAGCCATGAAAGGAAATGATAAGGCTACTATCGAAGCTAAGACGGAAAATTTAACCAAAAATTCTGCAAAAATGGCTGAAAGAATGTATGCCGCTAACGGGGGACAACAACCTACGAATGAGGGGGAAGCGAGTGCTCACGCGCAATCTTCTGATGATGTTGTGGATGCCGAATTTGAAGAAGTAAAGGATAAAAAATAACTTTCTTTATCTATCGTAACTTTATCTTCGCCGTTTTCTATATGAAAAATATGAAAGCGGCGAAAATTTTTTGAAATATAGGTTTATAAACAGTGAAAGAAGATTATTATGAAATCTTAGGCGTTGCTAAAAACGCAAGCGATGCAGAAATAAAAAAAGCATACCGTAAGCTTGCAATGAAACATCACCCCGATCGCAATCCCAACGACAAAACTTCAGAAGAAAAATTTAAAAAAGCAAATGCTGCTTTTGAAATTTTATCAGACAGTAATAAACGGGCTTTATATGATCAATACGGTCATGCAGGAGTAGAAGGTGGCGCCGGAGGCGGTGGTCCACGAGGGGGCGGTGGTAATTTTAACGATATATTTGGTGATATATTTGGCGATATTTTTGGAGGCCAAGGGGGCGGCGGTGGTCGCCGAGCCGACTTTAGGCAACAAGGCGCAGACTTACGATATAATCTTGAGTTAAGTTTAGAAGATGCTATTCGCGGTACTACTGTCCAAATACGAGTGCCTACTTATCTGAATTGTGGTGAATGTAAAGGCCAAGGGACTCAATCAGGTAAAGCACCTTCCGATTGTGGGACTTGTGGTGGTATAGGCCAAGTGCGCATGCAACAAGGTTTTTTTGCCATTCAACAAACCTGTCCCAAATGCCAAGGTAGTGGCAAAACTATTACTGATCCTTGTAAAAAGTGTCATGGCCAAGGGCGTGCTCAAGATACCAAGACCTTATCAGTAAAAGTACCTCCTGGTGTTGATAATGGGGATAGAATTCGTTTAAGCGGGGAAGGAGAAGCAGGAATTCATGGTGGGCCTGCAGGTGATTTGTACGTCCAAATGCGAGTGAAAGGACATGAAATATTTAAGCGTGAAGGTGCTGATTTATATTGTGAATTTCCAATTAACTTTACGGTAGCAGCCCTCGGGGGAGAGCTTGACGTACCCACGCTAGATGGTCGCATAAAGTTACATATTCCACCCGAAACCCAAACGGGGAGAGTATTTCGGCTCAGAGGTAAGGGCGTGAAAGTAATACGTTCTAATCAGACTGGTGATTTGCTTTGCAAAGTTATTGTAGAAACTCCTGTCAATTTAAATAAAAAACAAAAAGAGTTATTACAAGAATTTGCTGAAAGTGTGAATGAAAAAGCCGACAAACACAGCCCTAAAATGAGCTCTTGGTTTGATAGTCTAAAGAAATTTTTCGAGAAGTAACGTAAATGGTTAATATAGCTATAACCGGGGCTAATGGGCGCATGGGGCAAGCGATAGCTCGAGTGGCAACGTCGATAGCCCATATATCGGTGGTAGCACAGGTAAGTAGAGACAATACTTTTGAAAATATTGCCATTAGTAACAATATTGATAGTATTGAGACCGTTATTGATTTTACTATGCCAGAGCCTAGCTTAAAATACATTGATTACTGTGTGCAACATAAGCGCAGTATGGTAATTGGCACCACAGGATTTACGCAATCTCAAAAAGAATATATATTACATGCCTCTCAAAACATCCCTATAGTTTTTGCGGCCAACATGAGTACCGGAGTTACCGTTTTATCAAAAGCAATCCGGTTAATAGCTAGGACCTTACCAAATAATACCGAAGTAAATATTATTGATGCTCATCATCGCCATAAAAAGGATGCGCCCTCTGGCACTGCCCTGCAAATGGGGCAGGTAGTGGCAGAGGCAAGAGGGCAAGAGTTAGGGGAAGATAAAGCAATCTGCTTTCATAGCATACGAGCGGGAGAAATTATAGGGGAGCATACGGTATTATTTACCTTGCCTGATGAACAAATCGAACTTAAAGAAACGGTATATAGCCGAGAGGCCTTTGCAAGAGGTGCTTTACAGGCCGCCCTTTGGGTGTCAAAGCAGCCTCCAGGCTTATACGATATGGAAGATGTCTTAAGTTTAAAGACTACTCATTTATAAATTAAATTGGAGCCCCTCATGTCAGGTATTATTTTTCAGCTACGCGATCTTTTATGGGGCGGGCCTTTACTAATTTTATTATTAGGTACGGGTTTATACCAAACGTATCGCTTAAAAGGTATAACTTTTCGTTACTTACCTTTGGCCTTAAAATTAGTATTTGGAAAAAAGAAACCAATAAACGCCAAAGGAGATATTTCATCATTTCAATCATTAATGACAGCCCTTGCCGGTGCGATTGGAACGGGTAGTATTAGTGGTATCGCCACGGCGATTGCCATTGGGGGCTTAGGCTCTTTATTTTGGATGTGGGTAGCCGCCTTGTTAGGCATGGCTACTGCATTTTCTGAAGCACTATTAGCTGTAAAATATAGAATAGAAATGCCAAACGGAAGTATGGCAGGTGGGCCTATGTATATCTTGAGTAAAGGCTTATCTTATAAAAAATGGGCAATATTCTTTTCTGTAGTAGCGGCTGTAACAGCGTTAGGTACAGGCTGTGCTGTGCAATCTAACTCGGTCGCGCATGCTATAGAATCACTGATTGCTGTGCCCCGCTTAATGACCGGCATATTAATGGCTATAACAGCAGGCTTAGTAATACTAGGTGGCGTAAAAAGTATTGGTAAGGTGGCAGGAGTCTTGGTCCCTTTTATGGCAGGATTATATTTATTAGCAGGCCTTTGCGTCTTAGGATTTCATTTTGACAAGATATGGATGGCTTTAGAGCTTATAATACAATCAGCATTTACAGGGCAAGCAGCCATGGGGGGCTTTGCTGGTGCTACTATGCTTATGGCTATAGAAAGGGGTATTTCTAAAGGATTATTTTCAAACGAAGCAGGCTTAGGCAGTTTACCAATAGCTGCTGCTAGTGCCCAAAC
>Ga0302306_10000652_pt1 | contig 20797 bp, 15 predicted proteins | sample III_Palsa_E3_1_FD_198761 | JGI IMG/M metagenome (GOLD analysis project Ga0302306, IMG submission 198761) | Peat permafrost microbial communities from Stordalen Mire near Abisko, Sweden - III_Palsa_E3_1 | ecosystem: Environmental > Terrestrial > Soil > Palsa > Peat permafrost | place: Sweden...
TTTATGCTACAAATAATCATTTCCTATACCAATGGAACCATACCTGTTAGGCATTGATATTGGCACCGGCAGCACCAAAGCCGTGGCTATGGATACTACCGGCCAATTCATTGATGTTTCGCAGCATTATTACCCGGTTAAAAATCCGCAGCCGGGCTATAGCGAGCAGGATCCCGAAGTTATTTTGCAGGCCTTTAGCAGTTGCATAACCGATATGGTAATTAAAACCGGGCAGTCGCCTTATGCCATCAGTTTAAGCAGCGCCATGCACAGCGTGATCCCGGTTGATGCCGATGGAAAGGCGTTGGTCGATATGATCACCTGGGCCGATTCGCGGAGCGAGGATATAGCACAAAAATTAAGGGAATCACCGCAGGGGCCCGGTATTTACCAAGCATCCGGCACGCCCATTCACGCCATGGCGCCGCTTTGCAAGCTCATCTGGCTGCGCCAAAATCAACCGGAACTTTTCAACGCGACCCATAAATTCATATCCATCAAGGAGTATATATGGTATCATTTGTTTAAGGAGTTTGAGATAGATTATGCCATTGCTTCGGCAACCGGCCTGTTCGATATTATAAAGCTGGCCTGGAACCCCGAAACCCTAACTCTAACTGGAATCAGCACCAATAAACTGTCAAAACCTGTAAATACCGGCTATAAACGGGATGATCTCAACCCATCGTTAACAGCAGCCTTAAAACTGGATACCAAAACCATCTTCGTTATTGGTGCCAGCGATGGCTGCTGCGCCAACCTGGGCAGCTTTGTTACCAAGCCGGGCACGGCATCCTTAACCATCGGCACCAGCGGCGCGGTACGCATAACCAGCACCAAGCCGGTGTATGATTTCGGCGCCATGATCTTCAATTACCTGCTGAACGAAAATACCTTTGTTTGCGGCGGCGCGGTAAACAACGGCGGCATAGTGCTGGGCTGGCTCATCAAAACATTTTTCGACATCACCCTCCCCGGCCATGCCGATTATGAGGCCTTATTCGCGCACGTGGCAACTATACCGGCCGGCAGCGATGGCCTGATATTTTTACCCTATCTATATGGCGAAAGAGCGCCGATATGGGACTCCAAAAGCTGCGGCGTATTCTTCAACATCAAACCCGGGCATACCCAGGCTCATTTTTTAAGAGCGGGCCTGGAAGGCATCTGTTTCGCGCTGAATGATGTGCTCCAATCTGTCGAAAAGTCATCGGCAGCCATCACTCAGCTGCACATCAGCGGCGGATTTATAACTTCGCCGGTATGGGTGCAAATGCTGGCCGATATTACCGGTAAAATTTTGGTTACCGTGCAGCAGGAAGACGCTTCGGCGGTCGGCGCCATATTTCTGGCCGCCGCCGCGCTTAATTTGCCGGGAATAGGTACGCAACAGCCCGGAGAACAACCAGTTAGCATCCATCCTGATCAAACTACCCAGGGTAGTTATCAATCCAATTTTTCCTTATTTAAACGCTTATATCAGCACTTGAAAGCCACTATGCACTGGGCACATGATGCATAATGTTAACAAGTGGATAATAAAAGGTATATACTCAAATACTTTACGTTCAATCCACAATACTTTGAGTATCTTTGTAACCGAGCATGAGACAACTAAAGATAACACAATCCATAACCAACCGCGAATCACAATCCCTTGACAAATATCTAAGCGAAATAGCCAAGGTTGATTTAATTACCGCACAGGAAGAAGTTATACTGGCACAAAAGATCCGCGAGGGTGATCAGGCAGCTTTGGAAAGGCTTACCAAAACCAACCTGCGCTTTGTGGTATCAGTTGCCAAACAATATCAGAACCAGGGTTTAACTTTGGGCGACCTGATAAACGAAGGCAACCTGGGTTTAATTAAAGCCGCCAAACGCTTTGATGAAACCAAAGGCTTCAAATTTATATCGTATGCCGTTTGGTGGATCCGCCAGTCTATCTTATCAGCCGTTGCCGAGCAATCGCGCATTGTGCGCCTGCCCCTTAACCAGGTAGGTTCGTTAAGTAAGATCCGTAAATCATCATCAAAACTGGAGCAGCAATTTGAGCGCCCGCCAACTCCTGAAGAGGTGGCCGAGGACCTGGAAACTACAACAGAAAAAATTTCTGATGCGTTATCAAATGCAGGTCGCCATGTATCTGTTGATGCGCCATTTGTTACCGGCGAAGAAAATACATTGCTGGATGTTTTACAAAGCGGCGACGCGGGTACCGATAGCATGCTGATGATAGATTCGCTTACCCAGGAGATCAAGCGTTCCCTAAGCATTTTAGCCGAACGCGAGCGCCAGGTTATCGTATTGTTCTTCGGTTTGGATAGCACCGCTGTACATTCACTGGAAGAAATTGGCGAAAAGTTCAGCCTTACCCGCGAACGTGTACGCCAGATAAAAGATAAGGCATTAATGCGCTTGAGGCAAAACTCTAAGGCCCGCCTGCTGCAATCATATTTGTAATAAACGGTATAAATAAATACCCGGTACCATGTAACAGGTTAGCTTTAGGCATCCGTTACATGGTATTTTTGTTTATAAAAACCTTAGTGGCTTATACGCTCCTATTTTCTTGTTTCAGAATTTGACAATAGGATGAATACTATTAACAATTTATCACCGTACATTTGCTTAACGGTGTTAGATTATTTAATAGCCGTTAAGGCATAATGGCAAGCAAAGACAGGATATTGCGTTTAAAGGAAGAAACCAGGATAAACATACTGGATGCTTCGCTGCAAATTGTTAAGGAAGAAGGATGGGCCGCATTAAGCATGCGCAAAATTGCCGATGTAATTGAATACACCGCTCCTATTATTTACGAATACTTTGCCAACAAAGAAGCCATCCTGCTCGAACTTACCCGCAAGGGCTATTTACTATTGGCTAATGATTTGCGCGAAGCAAAAGCGAAACACCGCTTACCGGCCAAACAGTTGGAAGCGATGTGGGAAGCCTACTGGACATTCGCTTTTGCAAACAAGGAGCTTTACCAGGGTATGTTTGGTGTAACCACCAATTGCGCCTGTGAAATGGTAAACAACCTGCCCGAAGCTGATTTGCCCTGGGATATTATTACCGAGGTAATAGGCGAACTGATGGGTATTACCGATATGGAATCAGAAGTGATCTGTAAAAAATACTATACCTGCTGGTCGGTGGTACATGGCTTAATATCTATTAATCTGCTCGCCCGGGGATTCTCTGACGAGATTAACCGCCAGGTGTTAAAAGACGCTATCACCGGCATCATAAAGTCTATCAACGACTAGCTTTTCTGAAAAAAAATCCGCATCGTTAAACAATCCGGAACTTCAGATAAAACACACTCAAAAATACGATTTTAACAACATCGCAATAATAAGGCTCTAACAATAAAAATAATACAACAATGAAAACAAATAACCATAATTTTTGCCAAACACTTAACGGCGTTAAAAAATCTAATGGCCTTAAATCATATTTATGGCTATTATCAATCAGCCTGGTGCTGTTCATCAGCAGGATCATGCGCATACTTAACTATTAACAACCCGATCATATAAATTACTTACACAAATTAAATCAAGCATCATGAAACGAATCATTTTAGGGCTCACAGCCATCACACTATTATATAGTTTATATAGTTGTTCACCAAAACAACAAGCCCCACAGGCCCCGCCGCCGCCGGCATTACCGGTAGCAACCATTGTAACCGGTACCGATACCACTTACCAGGAATACCCGGCATCTATCGAGGGTACGGTTAACGTGGAGATCCGCCCGCAGGTTAGCGGCTCCTTAGATAAGGTTTTTGTAGATGAAGGCGCTTTTGTAAGCCAGGGCGAGCCGATATTTAAAATTAACGACCTGCCTTACCGCGCGCAGCTCAACAATGCGCTGGCCAGTCAGCATGCTATGGAAGCAGCTGTCGCTAACGCGCAACTGGAGATAGACAAGCTTACACCGCTTGTTGAAAACAAGGTAGTGTCCGATTATCAGCTTAAAACAGCTAAGGCCGCCTACCAGATAGCGGTAGCCAATGTGGAGCAGGCTAAAGCCAATGTATCTACCGCGCAAATTAACCTGGGTTATACCTTAATTAAGGCACCGGTAAGTGGCTACATAGGCCGGTTGTTGAAAAAACAGGGAAGCCTGGTTGCACCAACAGATGCCGACGCGCTAACCTTATTATCTGATGTGCATAACGTACACGTGTACTTCTCGCTTGGCGAAAAGGACTTTGTGGCCTTTAAGGAGCAATATCCTGGTACTACTTTAAATGATAAGCTGAAACAACTGCCGCCGGTAACCTTATTATTAGCTGATGACAGCGAATTTGGCAAGCAGGGTAATATTGATATGATAGATGGCCAGTTTGATAAAAACACCGGCGCTATTACCCTAAGGGCCAGCTTCCCGAATGCCGAAGGGCTTTTACGCTCGGGCAATACCGGCAAGGTTAGGCTAAGCCTGGAGCATAAGGATGCCTTGATCGTACCGGAATCGGCAACTGTTGATATGCAGGATAAAACATTTGTATTCACCGTAGGCGATAGCAGCAAGATAAAAAAACAGGCTATTACTATTATTGGCAAAAACGGCGACAATTACCTGGTTAAAGACGGCATAAAAGTAGGCGACCAGATTGTATTAAGCGGCGTTGATAAATTACAGGAAGGTATGGTAATCCAACCTTTAAAGGTTACTGAGAAAGTAGCGAAAAACTAAACATTTACATTAAAACTCAGACAAGATGTTTCAAAAATTCATAGACAGGCCGGTACTCTCTACCGTTATCTCCATATTACTGGTGATATTAGGTGTGCTTGGCTTAACGAAATTACCCTTAGAGCGGTTTCCGAATATCGCCCCCCCATCGGTATTGGTTTCTGCTGTGTACCCGGGTGCCAATGCCGAGACTATTTTACGTTCGGTAACACCCTCATTGGAAGAAGCAATAAATGGTGTGGAAAATATGACCTATATGACTTCCACTGCCAGTAATGATGGCACATTGGGCATCACGGTTTATTTTAAACAAGGCACTGACCCCGACCAGGCTGCGGTGAACGTTCAGAACCGTGTTTCACAAGCAACAAGCCAATTACCTGCCGAAGTTGTACAATATGGTATTACCACAACCAAACAGCAAAGCAGCTTTATTGGCGCTATGGCTATCTATACGGAAGATGCAAAAAAATACGACGCAACTTTTGTAGCCAATTATGCACAGATCAATATCATCCCCGAAATTAAACGTATTCCGGGTGTAGGTTCTGCACAAATATTTGGTGGTATTAAGGATTACTCCATGCGTGTTTGGCTTAATCCCAATCAAATGGCAACCTACAAAGTTACCCCTGCCGAAGTGATAGCTGCCATACAGGACAAAAACCTGGAAGCTGCGCCCGGTAAATTTGGTGAGCAAAGCAGTGAAGCATTTGAATATGTAATTAAATATAAAGGTAAACTTACCCAACCAGAAGAATATCAAAATATTGCTATTCGCGCAAATGCAGATGGTTCTATATTACGCTTAAAAGATGTAGCACGTGTTGAACTGGGTGCTTATAGTTACAGTAGCGTGAACCGTTTAAACGGCAATGAAGGTATTACTATTGGTATAGTACAATTGGCAGGCTCAAACGCCAACGAAATCCAGATCGCTATTGATAAGCTGATGGAAAAATTGTCAAAAGATTTCCCTGTAGGCATCAAATACAATCAGTTTTATCGCACCAAAACCGACCTTGACGAGTCAATTAACCAGGTTGAACATACGTTGGTAGAAGCTTTTATCCTGGTATTTTTAGTAGTATTTATATTCCTGCAAGATTTCAGATCTACATTGATCCCGGCTATTGCAGTTCCGGTTGCCATTATTGGTACCTTTTTCTTTATGAATCTCTTTGGCTTCTCTATTAACCTGTTAACGTTGTTCGCTTTGGTACTGGCGATAGGTATTGTGGTGGATGATGCCATTGTGGTGGTAGAGGCGGTACACGCTAAAATGGAGCATAAACATCTCCCTGCAAAAGCAGCAACCAAAGAAGCAATGCACGAAATAACCGGGGCCATCATCTCTATTACATTAGTAATGGCGGCGGTGTTCCTGCCGGTTGGTTTCATGAGCGGTTCAACAGGTATATTTTACAGGCAGTTTGCCTTTACCATGTCGATTGCTATCGTGATATCGGCAGTAAACGCTTTAACATTGAGCCCTGCTTTGGCAGCGTTGTTCCTAAAGAGCAACCATATTAATATTGATGGTGAAGTTGTACGTGAAAAGACCTTTAAAGAAAAATTTGATGCCGGTTTCAATAGCAGTTTTGCCTTCGTAACCACTAAATATTTAGGCGGCCTTAAATTCCTGATCAAAAATAAACTGGTAGCATTAAGCGGCCTTGCGATCGTATTGGTTGCCACCATATACATGGTTCAAACAACCAAAACAGGCTTTATTCCTACTGAAGATCAGGGTTTTGTGGCTATTGCTGTTTCAACGCCATCCGGAACTTCGTTAAGCAATACCAATAAAATATTAAAACAGGCTGAAGCACAGTTAAATACTTTACCATCAGCAAGATTTGTTATGTCCCTGGCAGGTTTTAACTTTTTAACGTTATCTAACAGCCCGTCAGCCGGTCAAATTTTCCTGTTGTTAAAACCCAACAGCGAAAGAGGCGCGGTAAAGAATATTGATGATATACAAAATATAGTAAGAGCTAAAATGGCCGGCATACCGGGTGGTACCTTCTTCGTCTTCAGTTTTCCAACAGTTCCCGGATTTAGTAACGTGGAAGCCATGGACATGATGTTACAGGATAAAACCAATGGCCGCCTGGATAAATTTAGTGGTGTAGCCAGTAATTTTATAACAAAATTGATGGCTAAGCCAGCAATTGCTTATGCCTTTACCTCCTATAAAGCAGATTATCCTCAATTACAATTAGAAGTTGATGATGAAAAGGCTGATCAGTTAGGTGTTAGCGTAAAAGATATCCTGTCGACCATGCAGGCTTACTTTGGTACTGCACAGGCATCAGATTTTAACCGCTTTGGTAAATACTATCGTGTCATTGTCCAGGCTGATATTGCCGACAGGACTGATCCATCAGCAATTGATCGCGTTTTTGTTAAAAATAAAGCAGGAGAAATGGTACCTATCAATACATTGGTTAAACTAACCCGTGTTTATGGTTCAGAAACTGCCTCACGTTTTAACCTGTTTAATTCTATTGAGGTAAACGCTATTCCTAAACCGGGCTACAGCTCGGGTGATGCGATCAAGGCGATACAGGAAACAGCACAGGAGCAATTGCCCGTTGGTTATACTTATGAGTTCGCCGGGCAAACACGTGAAGAAATTTCCTCAGGCGGACAATCGGCTGTGATATTTGCGCTTTGTTTGCTATTTGTTTACTTCCTGCTTTCGGCACAATATGAAAGTTATGTGCTGCCTTTAGCGGTGATCTTATCCATCCCTACCGGTATATTCGGGGTGTTTGTGGTGTTGGGCCTAACGGGTATTGAGAACAACATTTATGTACAGGTGGCGCTCATCATGCTTATCGGCCTGTTAGCCAAAAACGCGATCCTGATCGTGGAGTTTGCCGTACAGCGCCGTAAGGCGGGCCATCCACTGGTTGCTTCGGCAATGGAAGCTGCAAAACTCCGTCTGCGCCCTATCATAATGACATCCCTTGCATTCGTATTCGGCTTGTTCCCTATGAGCATCGCTACCGGGCCATCGGCACAGGGTAACCACTCTATCAGTATCGGCGCTGCCGGCGGTATGGTATCGGGCGTATTACTGGGCTTGTTCATCATCCCGGTATTGTTCGTGGTGTTCCAGGGCATACAGGAAAGAATAACCGGTGTACCGGTGGCCGTATTGCTTGATGGCGACGCCCATGCGCCGCATATCAATGGCAATTCAGTTGTATTGCAGGATGAATTAACAGACTGATCCTTTAAAAATGAAAAATAACATGAAAAAATATATAACCGGGTTAGCTTTTCTATTGCTGTTAAGCGCCTGTAACGTATCGAAAGATATACCCACACCTAAACCCGCGTTGCCTGATACTTTCAGAAACGCGGCAGTTACCAGCGATACCAGCAGCGTAGCCGATATGCAATGGAAAAGCTTTTTTACCGATGCCACCCTACAGGGCCTGATCGACAGCGCCATTGAACGTAATTACGATATGCTGATAGCTGTTAAAAACATCGAGGCCTCGCAGCTATTATTTGCCCAGGTAAAATGGAACTATATTCCCCAAGCTGCACTGAATGTAACCGCAAGCACCGATCGCCCATCAGACAATAGTTTGGATGGTTTGAGCCTGAAACAGGACAACATCAGCACCAAGCATATCGAGGATTATTCGGCCAACATATCGCTGTCATGGGAAGCGGATATATGGGGTAAGATACATAACCAGAACAAGGAGGCCTTAGCCGCTTACCTGCAAACGGTAGAAGCTAAAAAAGCCATCCAAACCAATATTGTTGCCAGTGTATCGCAGGGATATTATAATTTATTGATGCTTGATGCCCAATTAACCATCGCGCATCAAAATGTAAGGCTGAATGATAGCACGTTGCGCATCATCCGCCTGCAATTCGATGCCGGGCAGGTTACTTCGCTGGCCGTACAGCAGGCGCAGGCTCAACAAATGACAGCCGCGCAGCTGATCCCTGAATTTGAGCAGAACATCGCTATACAGGAAAATGCCCTGCGTATTTTAACCGGCGAATTGCCCGGCAGCATTACCCGCAGTTCAACGCTGGATCAGATCACTTTCCCTGATAATTTATCAGCGGGCATACCATCGGCCTTAGTGAGCCGCAGGCCCGATGTTAAAAGCGCCGAGCTGGCACTGGTGGTTGCCAATGCCAACGTAGGTATTAATAAAGCAGCCATGTACCCTGCCCTGCGTATTACCGCGAGCGGTGGTGTAAATTCCTTTATGGCAAACAACTGGTTCAATGTACCTGCATCCTTATTCGGTATAGTTTCGGGCAGTGTGCTGCAACCTTTATTGCAGAATAAAGAGCTGACCACTCAATACAAAGTTGCCGAGGTTGACCGCGAGAAAACCGTGCTGCAATTCAGGCAATCGGTTTTAAACGCCGTTGGCGAAGTAAGCGATGCCTTGGTTAAGATAGAAAAGCTAAAGGCACAACAAGGCATTGTAGCTAACCAGGTAAACACTTTGAACCAGGCCACCGCTAATGCCAACATGTTGTTTAAAAACGGCATGGCTACTTACCTTGAGGTAATAACCGCCCAAAGCAATGTGCTGCAAAGCCAGCTGGAACTGGCTACAATAAAAAGAGATGAGCTAAGCGCCGTATCTGATCTGTACCGTTCATTAGGCGGCGGCTGGAGATAATTCCTATAAAACAACCCTTAATAATTGATCCCCTTTGTGATAAAACACTTAGGGGATTTTTTTATTGCACCAGTATTTGCCGAAACGACAGGCTATCGCCCTTAAAGGCATTAAAATCAACCACATGGTTAATCCCGTTAACATTTGCCTTATCGGAGTGCTGCCAAAACAGCCAGCTAAGCTGCCCAACGTGCAGGTCGGCCTGGTTATAATGTGCCAGCCATAAAGGGTAATCGTTAAAATACCCAGCCAGGTAGGTGGCATAAAAACTTAGGGTGGTATATATGATTGGGCGCGTTTTGGTTTTGGCCTCTACCTGGGTTAAAAATGCCTTTACATTTTGCCGCATCACATCCGGCGATACGCCGTCAAGCGTTTCTACATCGGCTACCGGCGGCAGGTCACCTGCTTCAATATCTGCATTCTGTAAAAAAAAGCGAGCTTGCCAAAAGCCGCTCCTGTTAGCCCTTAAAAAATGGTAAGCGCCGCAAACAATACCGGCCTTGGGTGCTTCGCGCCAGTTACGTTTAAAATAGGGGTCTACCTTGAACAAGCCCTCGGTAGCTTTTATAAACGCGAAGTTGATGTGTATACTATCTTCCTGCATGGCCTTCACCTTTGGCCAGTTTATGCGCCCCTGCGCGTACGAAACATCAATACCGTGCAAATTATATTGCGATGGGATAGAAATATTGAAGCTTTTATAAGTGCGGTAACGCGGGTTCCCGCGCAGATCGCGAAACCATTGCCAGGTGTATGAAAATGTTTTGAGTACATAACCGTAATAAAACGGCGATAGCCCAATAATCAGCAAGCCTACGAGCAGCAGCCGCCAGATAAGTTTGCCAGGCTGCTTCTTTTTTTTGGGAGCGACTTTCTTAGGGGATGTTTTTTTTGCTGCCGGCACGCTATAAAGGTACTAAATTGATGTTATTTGTACCTATATTTATGGCTTATGACCGCTAAAAATTAGTCCTCAAAATCTTATCATCCTAAATAAATACTCTTTTACCCACATAATTTTCTCTGAACTCCTTAGGGGTAAGTCCTTTTTTATTTTTAAAAGTGCGGTTAAAATTGGCCATATTATTAAAGCCGCAGCGGTAAGCAATTTCGGCGATTGACTGGGTGGTATCAATCAGCATGCGCGATACATGGCCCAGGCGTATCTCGTTCAGGTTTTCTACAAAAGAGTAGCCCGTGCGGTATTTTATAAAGCGGCTGAAGGAGGCATCGGCCATGTTGGCAATTTTCGCCGCATCGGCAAGGGTGATGTGCTCGTGGAAATTATTATTCATAAACTCAAATACCTTTTCAATGCGCCGGCTCACATAATTATACTCTTCGCTAATAAAGGTTGAATCGGAAAGCAGTTTAAAATCCCTTGATAACGACAGGTAATTAAGGATAGATAGCAACTCCAGTATAGAATCGAATCCCAGCTTTTTGTAAAGCGCCAATATGCGCGGAGTTATAGTATCGATGGTAGCTTTTGAAAAAAGTATGCCTCTTTTAGAGTTCTCAAACATGTTGCGAATGTTCACCAGCTGGTTTTTTTTCAGGAACTTTTCATCAAACAGGTCCTTTTGAAACTGGATGGTAACTTCCTTAATATTCTCGCTGTGGCAGCGGTGGTTGAACCAGCCATGCGCCAGGTTGGGCCCTATGCAAACCAGTTCGCGCTCCTCTATCTCGCCCATGTGGTTGCCCACTATCCGCTGCGCGCCGGAACCGTTTAAAATCAGGTTTATCTCGATATAATCATGATTGTGCAGCGGGAAATCAAACCTGTTCTTCTCCCGCGAAAATATGGCGAAACAATCATTTTTAGTTAAAGGCGTAACTTCCCTCACAATATCCATGTCATTTATTTTAAATTATAAATACTTTAAAATCACCCCAACAGCCATGCCCGCTGCTATTTCCAGCCGGGCATTTTATCAAGCGTTATCACATCCGGCGAGTTGTACAGCGCTTTCAACTGGGCATTGGTATTACCCTGGTAAGTCAGCTCCGACCAGCTCATAAAAAATGTCCATTTAGGCTGCGCAAGCAATGTAGCATCGGTTGGCAGCACCTCGCATTCGCCAATGGCTATGGGCTTGCCTGCAGCCGCGGTAAGCATGGTGTTATATTTGGCTGTTGTATAGCCGCTACCATCGTAAACATCAAGCGCGGCAATATCATAGTAGGCACTGCCGGGGTTATAGGCGTTCACATCATCATTCAATGTGCTAAAATCCTGCAGGTCCCATACCCATACCAGGTTGGTAAGGCCCTTAGTGTTGGTCATATAATCGTGCATTTGCTGGTATAATAGCCTTGTTCCGTTTGGGCCGGGCCTGCCGCCCCACCAAAAGCTGCTTTGGTTCATCTCGTGCAGCGGGCGCCAGAGCACTTCAATATTCTGGTCTTTCAGTTGCTGTAGATATACGCATACTTCATCAATCATGCTGCGCCATTGGGTATTAATAGCTGTGCCGGGCGTTACCAGGTCGTTCCATTGCTGGTCGGTCATTGTACTAAGTACGCCGGTGGTATCGTAAGCGCAGGGTTCTGATCGGGCGGGGTTACAGGCATGCCACATCAGGTGTACCAGCGCGCCGTTCTTCCATTGGGTTATAGCCTCGTTTATCATGGTTTGGCGGTTATCGATGTTCACCTGCTCAAACAAAAAATCGCCGCTCCAAAAGCCCGGGTATTTGCCCGTGGTTTGGTATATGGAATCCGTCCATACCGCAGGTGTGGAATTTGGTTCGCGGTTATGTATGCCTGCCACCGTCTTTGTGCCCGATATGCTGTACAGGTAGTTTAACGTTTTAAAGGGCGTAACAGGCGTTTTTGCCGTGGTATCGGTTGGTGGCGGCGTGGTTTTTTGCGTACCGCCGCCCCCGCCACTGGTAGCGTTGCTTTTGCTGCACGATATAATGATGCTGATAACAGCCACTGTTGCTAAAATAAATAGGGTTATCCTTTTCATATTGATTATTATATTTAGATAAATAAAACTGCCCGACATATATTTAATGAGGTAATTGGTCTAATGTGATCACGTTACCCGCATTATATAAACCTGATATTTGCGTGTTTGAATTGTCGGACTGCGTAAGATCGGCCCAGCCCAGGAAATAGCTCCAGCGGGGTTGCTCCTGCAAAATGGCCGATGTGGGCAATACGCCGCACTCGCCAATGGCTATGGGCTTGCTGCCCGCCACCTTTAAAACTTCGTTGTATTTGCTTTGGGTGAAACCGGTGCCGTCGCTTGCATAAACGTCAAGCGCCAGTATATCCCAGTAATTGCTGCCGGGGTTATAATTCACCAGGTCGGTTGGCAGGCTCGCGAAATCCTGCAGGTTCCATACCCATATCAAATTTTTGAGCCCTTTGGTATTAACCAGGTAGTCGTGGGTTATCTGGTACAGCCTGGCGGTGCCATTCGGGCCGGGCCTGCCTGCCCACCAAAAAACACCCTGGTTCATTTCATGAAACGGCCTGAAAATTACCTCCACCCCATTATTTTGCAGCGTTTGCAAATAGGTAGCTATCAGGTCAAGCCGCGCCTTCCAATTGGCGTTGATAGTGGTACCATCGGTGATCAGCGCCGTCCAGGTGGAGTCGGATAGCGCGCTTTCAACACCACCATTGCCATCCCACTGGCAGGGCTCGGCTTGTGTTGGCGGGCAGGCATGATACATTAAGGTAATTAATGAGCCTGCCGACCAGTGTTTGATGGCGGTATCAACTATCATCGTTCGCCATTGATCCATGGTGCTGGTATTTTGGAACGGCTGATAGGAAAAATCCTCTCCCCATAAGCCCGGATACCTGTGGCTAACGCTGTACATGGTTTGCCAGTACTGCATGGCCTCCTGCCCTGCTACCGTTTTACTGCCCGATATTTTGTATAGATAATTTAACGTTTTAAAAGCGGTAACCGGTGTTTTAGCCGTAGTATCGGCAGGCGTTGGAGTATTTTTAGAGGTGCCGCTTTTGGAACAGGACGTTAGCACGCCTGTTGCCAGCATAGCCGATAAAACAAATGGAACTAATTTTTTCATAGGTGTTGCTTTAAATGCTTTATCCCCGAATAATATTTCACCGGGGATAAAGCATTAAAATTTATTGCCGGAAGTATTTTTCTTCCGGCAATGTTTTATTGTTTTTCCACATCTATCCAGTAGGTATATGGCCGCTCCACTATTTTATCATAGTCAGAATAAATAGTGTTGTAATTATCGGCGCTGCCTGCCAGGTTGGTAAACGTAAATGCGTTGTTGGTTATAGTTTTCGATAACCCGTTACCGAGATTTATAGTTTGGGCACCATCAAACGTACATGTGGTAACATTACCCTTGCTGTCAGTAAAAGTCACATCGTTTGCGGTATAATCATGCACCCAGGTAGAGCTGCCCTCCGGTATTTGGCGGTAATAATGATTAACATCGGTTACCGGATTTTGAGTATAAATGAAATTGGCATATAAGCCGTCAGGGCCGGCATTATTTACACACGTACCCTCCGTGTTTCCATCGCTTGTTACACCTGTATACGTAAATGTTAAGGTATTATCCAATTCGGCATTAGGCCCGGTTACAGGGTTCCAATCACCACTCTTCGACTCCAGTGTAAAAACTGCGCCGCCGCCATACTGCGGGCCAGTACCCCCGTAAAGCGTAAGGTCCTGAATTGTCCATGTGCCAAGCAGATTTTCCGTAAACGGCTGCAAAACCACGGTCCAGGTACGCGTTTGCCCTGATTGCGCGGTCACCGTATAAGTAACCTGGTTGTTGCCTGTTGCAAAGTTGACGGTTGTTCCCGATGCCGGCGAAACGGTTGACTTATAAGAGGTGATAACCGTTGGCGTTACTTTCGAAAAATCAACCGTACCCTGCATCAATATCTTTACATACACCTTTGAAGAATCCTGATCAATTGTAGCCGGGCCGACTTGCGTAAAACCTGTACCGACTGAAAATGACTCTATATCCCGCTCGTGGCTCTTAATGCCTGCCGAGGGATCTTTTTCGCAGGAGGAAAACAGTACCGCGATCAATAAAAAAATATAACTTAAATGTTTCATAATAAATATTTTAAAAATTTTATTTATTCAAATTCGGGTTTTGCTCAACTTCTGATTGAGGAATAGGAAAGAAATAAGGATCGCCGGTTATGGTTTTTCCATACTCTGTCTCCAGGACAGATTCCATCTGGTGGCTTCTTCTTAAATCGAACAGCCTGTTTCCTTCAAAACAAAGTTCCCACGAACGTTCCTGGATAACAGCATTTCTGAAATCTGCAACCGATAGTCCCGGGGGGATATTGCCAAGACCGGCACGGGCACGTATCTGGCCAAGCGCAGTATATCCGGCCGAAGTTGGTCCGCAGGCTTCAGCATAAACTAATAAAATATCGGAATAACGTATGATAGGGGTATTGGCGCCGGTTTGCTGGCCAGATACCCAGCCTGCATCATTATATTTATTACTGAAGGGCCGGTATTCGGTACCGGTTATTAATAATGGCTGGGTTGGGCCGCTTCCGTCAGGGCCACCACCTACATTGTATATTGTGGAGATAATTAATTGGGTTTTACGCTTATCATTAGGATCAAAGCTATTGTAAATGCCAGGTTCTGTTAAAAATTCGCCAAAGCCCCCTGGTATAAATTCATCTGCTGAGGTACCTGCTGATGGTGCCGGTGCAAGTGTAAAATTAAGATTCGGGTAAAAGAAAAGCGGCAGCTTGGAGTATTGACCTTCATCGGCACCTGAACGGTCAACAGATGCATCTAATATATGTTCAGGCCCAAATTTTTCATTTACATCATAAATATCTGTCAAACTGGGATCAAGACCGTAAACGGTTTGATTGTTAACCACATAACCGGAGAATTGTTGCGCCAGGGTATACATGTTATCTGAATTACTTACCCAGTCATATCCTTCGGAGCCGCTGCTCTTGGCTGAGGCTAATTCAAGGTAAACCTTGGATAGCAGCGCCCAGGCACCTACTTTGTTGAAACGCCCTAATCTTTGGGTTTCATCCATCATAGGATATGCTTTGGTCAAATCTGCAATGATCTGTGTATATATCGTTTGAATGCTGGATTTTGGAAGATTAGTCTCGCTGATATCATCAACCGGCGTTAAATGGAGCGGAACCGCGCCAAACAAGCGTACAAGGTTAAAATAATGCAGCGCCCTCAAACAATATGCTTCTCCAAGAATTTCGTTTTTAGCGGAATCCGTCAGGCCATTTGTTATTGGTGGCACATAAGCAATTACAAGATTTGCCCTATTAATACCTACATAAGGAAACTGGTAAGCTGGGGCTAACAAGCTGTTTGTTGAGGTAACTGCGTTTTGATCAGCCAACATTTCATCGGCGCTTTTACCCGCTGCTTCAGCTACATCTTCTGTAGGAAGTTCGGTTAATACAATAAAGTTACGCGAATAGTAATCCAGGTCGGGCAATATCGAATACGCATAAATTAAAGCGGCATTTGCGTCTGATCCCGTTTTATAAAAGTTCGATGTAGAAAGAAATCCGTAGGGTTGTTCTTCCAAATCCTTTTTGCACGACAGCACCGCTGTAAATGCAAGGAATAATATAATATATTTAAGTTTTTTCATGATCATTATTGTTTTAGAAACTAACATTTACGCCCAATGAATACTGTCTGGGTTTCAGGTATTGGCCACCTGCCTGCCCGTTTGAGCCAACTTCCGGATCGAAGCTCGGGCCGATCTTATCAAAGGTATACAGGTCGCTTCCGGAGAAAAAGACACGTAAATTGCTAATGCCTTTAATAAGGTTTGGCGGTAGCGTATAGCCAAAATTCACGTTTTGTATGCGCAGATATGAACCGCTTTGAACATACCAATTTGAAGCATAATAAACCCTTACCGAATTAACTGATGGGTACAGATTAGTTGGGTTATCCGGCGTCCAGGCTTGTAATTCTTCTGCCGGTCCAAATTTGTTGAAATTGAAAATATCATTTCCATACACCCCGTCTAATTGCACATACAGATCAAAATGATCATAATTAAAGCTGGTGTTAAAGCCGTAGTAGCATTTAGGGTTAGGGTTACCTATAATATATTCGCCAGATCCTACAGGTATAGGGCCGCCAGCTATATATTTTATATCACCAACCTGGGCAGCTGTTCCATCAACCGGATTTGTTCCCCCGGCCTGCTGCACAATTCCACCAAATTTATACCCCAGAAATACATTTGCCGGCTGCCCGTCAATATCATAATTCAATGGAGCACGTATAGATTCAATCTCTCCTTCATTAGTTATGAGGTTGTCGCCACCGCCTACGCTTATTACTTTGTTCCGGTTAAAGGAAATATTAGCACCTACGTTCCATTTTAATTTCCCCTGTAATATGTGGGCGTTTCCTGCAAGCTCCAAACCCTTGTTATTAATCGTTCCATCGTTAACTTCGATCAATGAGAAGCCGGATGACAGGGCAATAGGCTCAGATCTTAATAAATTGGTGGTATGCTTATAGTAATAGTCGGCAGTTAATGTAAAACGTTGATCAAGCAAGCCCAGATCAAAACCAATATCCAATTGGCTTGTTGTTTCCCATTTCAAACTGTTATTGGCTAATCCATCAAAAACTTTAGCATTTACGTTTGAACCATCATTATAATACGGTGGGCCATAACCTGTCTGGAAAGATGTAGCTCCTTCTGTTCCGGTATAATATTTATAGCTGCCCAGCGTAGCCAACGACTGATAAGGCGCTATGCCCTGATTACCCGTAACACCATAGCTGGCGCGGAATTTCAGTTCGGATATTTGTTTAATATCACGCATAAAAGGCTCGTCATTTACTTTCCAGCCAAATGCTCCTGATGGAAAAAAAGCGAATTTGTTATTTTCAGCAAATACAGAGGAACCGTCAAGGCGACTGGTAAATGTAAACAGGTAACGATTCATAAAGCTATAATTTGCTCTGAAAATACCCGACTCCAATACAGTTTTCGTTCCGCCGTTGCTAACAAACTCGGTATTTGCTCCCGCTAAATTCGTGTTTTGCAATGCATCGGTAACGAAACCATGTCCCTGCAGATCAGATGTTCTGATCGTATTATTCTCACTGGTATAACCTGCTACTACGTTTATATGGTTTTTACTGCCAAAATCACGGTCATAAGTAAGGTAATTATCAGATATGATGTGGTAATCGTAATAATTATTAATATCACCAAAGCCCGAAAACAGGGCACCGTCGGTATCAACATTATTTGGCTGATACGTATTATTCAAAGCGTTGCCGTAGGTATAACTGAACTGCGACTTGAAGTTTAAACCTTTAATAATATCCCAACTCACAAATCCGGTTGCAAGCACGTCTAAGGTTTTACTGTTATTCAGTTCCTCATTTGCTATTTGAATAGGGTTATAATAATCAGTTGTTCCAATATGAAAATAAGTGCCATCCGGGTTATAAACCGGGAAAATGATACTGCGATTTGCTGAAAGCTGTTCACCATAATCATAAGTACTGGTGATGGTAATATTAGCTCCCAGGGTAACATTTGGCGTTAATTTACGCTCGATGTTGACACGGCCGGTATACTTTTTATAGCCGTTGTCAATATTCAGGCCTTGGTTGTCGAAATAGTTACCTGAAATGGAATAACGGGTTTTTTCATCGCCGCCATCTGCCGAAAGCGTATAATTTTGTGATATCGGCTTGCGGTAAACCAGGTTTTCCCAGTTCGTATTATAAAGTTTCTCCCCTGGATTGAGCGGTGCCAGTCCCCTTAGCTGATCTAATGAGGGGTAGTAAATGCCCCCGTAATTTTGGCCGGTAAAGAGCGGCTGAACACCACCATTAATATTGGCCTGGTTTTCAATCGTCGCTTCCTCAACCGGGTCTTCCCAAACATCCAGTTTGTTCTGCAGTTCTGAAAGCGTGGTAAGGGAACTGAACGTAATATGCGCCTGGCCAACAGCGCCTCTTTTAGTGGTTACCAAAATTACTCCGTTAGCGCCGCGTGAACCATAAATTGCAGTTGCTGATGCATCTTTAAGCACATCAATGGTTGCGATATCATCCGGATTAATTTGTTTTAAGTTTCCCGCGTCACCATATTCTATCCCATCAACAACAACCAGGGGGTTTCCATCAGCGTTTATCGTTCCCTGTCCCCTAATCGTGATCTGCGCGCCTGCGCCAGGCTGTCCGGAAGATGTTATCACCTGAACTCCGGCCATTGTTCCTTCTAACAATTGATCCACAGATGATGAAGGTGTTTTTACAAGGTCACTACCTTTGATGGATGCAACAGAACCGGTTAAATCTGCTTTCTTTTGCGTGCCGTAACCTACAACCACTACTTCATTCAAATCTTTCGGATTGTTCTGTAAAGTAATCTGCAGGTTATTTTTACCCGGGTCAACCTTGATCTCGCTGGTTTGCATACCTACAAAAGAAAACACTAGTGTAGTTTCACCTACAGGTACCGTTATTGCAAAGTTACCTTTGCGGTCTGTAGATGTTGCAACTTGTGTCCCTTTAAGTGTGACCGTTACGCCTGGCAACGTTAGGCCTTGCTGGTCGGCCACAACGCCTGTAATTGATCTTTCTTGTGCGAGTGCTAAATTTGCACTGAACAGAAAGAGCACACTACAAATAAATGCTGTGTAAATCTTTTTCATCATAATTTTATATTTGGTTTGTGAGGCAATGATAGGGTGTTACCAATTTGTAGCATTACACTATTGTATCTTAATAGTACACTACTGGGTAAAGGGGCAAAAAATTGGTGTTTTTTTAACAAACGAGCTATTTGGGCGAATATTCGCGCGCTTTTTGGGAGGAAAGCCTTAGATGGAGTACACTATTATAACAGGTAGTACACTAATGCGCCAGGCTTATTATTTATTGAATAATAAATGTACTGATGGCGTGCGGCTGGCTGATGATATTCGCGGTTTTTCCGTACGCATTTAAACTGCATGATATTTTTTCATCCGTATTATTCATAACCACTAAAGCCAGTTTGCCATCGGTATTTAAAAATGCGGTGGCGCGCAATTTATTATTGCTCAATATACAATCTACCCGCCTTGCACCCGGCCTTATGAATTTAGAAAAATGCCCCAGGTAATAATAAGCGGGTGTATAAGTTAATTCGCCGGTTTGTGAATTGGCATGCACCGGCGCGAAGCAATAATTACCCACATGATTAGGGCCGCCATGCTCATCAAGCAGGATGTTCCAGTCGGTCCAGCCTACGATGCCATTGTTCAGATCATTAATAACAGAATAACCGTAACGTTCGCCGTTTGACCATTTGTTGATGTTTTTGATATTGAAATTGCCGTTGCAGCCTTCGGTAAACAACAATTTTTTATCAGGAAATTTAGCAGCGGTTAATTTTTCGTTATTGAATTGCATTTTGCCGCCATTCCAGCCTTCATACCAATGTATACCTATGCCCCATACATATTTGGCGGCAGCGGTGTCGTTTAAAATAGTACTGGAAAAGGAATACAAAAAATCGCGGTTGTGATCCCATATAATGATCTTTTTATTGCCCAAACCTTGCCTTGCTAATGTTGGCCCTAAATAATCCCTTACAAAATCCCGTTCATCCTCGCCAGTATAAATACATGATTCCCAGGTTTGGGCCGACATAGGTTCGTTTTGAACGGTAAGCCCCCACAGTGGTACGCCTTGCATGGCATAGGCCTTTATAAATTTAGCATAATAATTTGCCCAGGCCTGGCGGTATTGCGGTAATAATTTGCCGCCATGCAGCATATCATGGTTATCCTTCATCCATCCGGGCGGGCTCCAGGGGCTTAGGAATATGGTGAGTTGTCCATCTGCGGCAGCCATCGCTTGTTTGATTAGCGGGATGCGGTATTTTTCATCATGCGCTATATTAAAGGTATTAAGGGCGGTATCGTTTTCAGCTACATAGGTATAGCTATCGCTCGAAAAATCGCAGCTGTTCATATTGGTGCGGGCCAGGGTGTAACCTATACCTTTAATAGGATCATAATAGGCGGTAAGTAATTCCTGTTGCTTAGCGGGGGGCAGTTTGGCAAAAACTTCGGCGCTGGCATCGGTAAGCGCGCCGCCAATGCCTAATAGGGTTTGGTATTTTGTGGTGGTATCTATCACAATAGTCGCGGCAGTATCCGATGCTTTCAGATCATTAAAAACTATCGTCCCTGTTTCAGTCAGCCGCAAACTGGTACCATCGGCGGTTGTATAAACCATTGCCTGTAATCTCTTACTTTTTTGCTGCGCGACAATTGATGAGGAAATAACCAGCAACACCATAGTTGCATAAACACTACGTTTCTTGATAAACATAAATCTATTCTTTAATAATTTTTATGATCGCTTTTGATAATCAGCACCATTTCCTGCT
>Ga0302306_10000654_pt1 | contig 20768 bp, 19 predicted proteins | sample III_Palsa_E3_1_FD_198761 | JGI IMG/M metagenome (GOLD analysis project Ga0302306, IMG submission 198761) | Peat permafrost microbial communities from Stordalen Mire near Abisko, Sweden - III_Palsa_E3_1 | ecosystem: Environmental > Terrestrial > Soil > Palsa > Peat permafrost | place: Sweden...
TCTGCTTGTCGAGCTGGAGAAAAAGATCCGCGCGAAGCGCCTGGAACTCGCGCGAGGGCCGAAAAGATGATTGCGAGCTACCTCGTCCGCCTGTTCTGTCTCTGCTTGGCATCCTTTTTTCTGGCCTACACCGTCATTTCTCTTGGAATTGCGCTGGCCACACCTGCTGCGCTAAGACTGGCGGCACAAATCAGACCCAGGTTGGCGGCTCGATTGCTTTTCATCCTGCGCGTGTCTCCCGCTGCGTTGGGCGCGTTCTTCGTTCTTGCAGTTTGCATGCCGAGTTACCTCTGGCGCGAGCCGGAGCTCACAGCAGAACGAGTCAGCTTGCTCTGTTTGGCGATGGCCGCGCTTGGCCTCGTGATTTGCGGCGCTGGCTTCCGGCGGGCTTCGGAAGGCATCTCTCGGTCTCTCCGCTTCGCACGAAGTTGCCAACACGGCGGGCGGGAGGTCCGCTGGCCCAAAGAATCAGAGCCGCTGCTGGTGATTGACGATCCCGCGCCCATATTCGCGCTGTCCGGGATTGGCAGCCGCTCGCGGCTGATCGTCTCGCGAAACCTGCTGCGCGCGCTTTCCGCGAAGGAGCTCAGCGCAGCCCTGCGCCATGAGCAGGGACACCGCGTCTCGCGCGACAATCTGAAGCGCCTGGCCTTTCTTCTCTCTCCCGGAGTTTTTCCGTTTTCCGCGCGCTTTGCCGCCATCGAGAGCAGCTGGGCCAAATTTGCGGAGTGGGCCGCGGATGATTATTCCGCCGGTGGCGATCCCGGCTGCGCACTTTCGCTCGCTTCCGCGCTGGTACGCGCGGCGAAAATGGGCGCTCCTCGCGAGCCGGCGCCTTTGCTCAATTCGCTCATCGTTAACGACTCCGGGCTCGCGGGCAGAGTTGATCGCTTGCTTTTCCCGGTTTCCCATCAGGGCTGGCCACGGCGCTGGAAGCGGTCTGCAATCGGAAGCGCATTCCTGCTGGCTGGTCTGGCACTGCTCACTCTCGTGCTTTGGCCCGCAATTTTGTCTCTGGCATACCAGCCGCTGGAATACCTCATCCGCTAGCGCCGGCCCTGATTACGAAACAAGTTCGAATACGAGCTGTGGTAGTAATTAGACTCTTCGAGTAGCCTTCCGCCCGGCAAGCAATCCTGATTTTTGCTTCACGTTGAGGACAACTTTTTATGCGCGTAAGACATGCCCGCATGTACCGAATCGCTTTCACGGCGCTGGCCTGCGGTCTCATTTTGCCAGGGGCGCTGAAGGCTCAGACTCCGACCGGAGTTCTGCGCGGAACGGTTCAGGATGCGAGCGGTGCGCGAGTTCCGTCAGCCCAGATCGAAATTCGCGCGATCGGATCTGCAACGCTGCGTCAGGCCACTACGGATGACCGCGGGGAATTTCGCATCGACGACTTGCTGCCCGGGCGCTACCAGGTCGTGGCCAACGCCAAAGGTTTCTCCGAGGCTCGCGCGGACGTGTCGGTGGTAGTGAGCTCCGTGCGGGACGTCACGATCACCCTGCAGCCGGGCGCCGTGCAGCAGACGGTGAACGTCCAAGCTCAGGCTTCGTCTATCACAACGCAGGCGATTGATTTGGCCAGCGCCGTGCACCAGGGCGCCGTTACGGCGCAGGATCTCGAGACCATTCCTCTGGCCGCGCGGAGTTTCGCGAATATCGCCTACCTGGTGCCGGGGACGGAACCAGTGGAGCCGTCCGATCCCACCAAGGCGCGCATCACGGCGGTTTCTACGGGTGGCAGCTCCGGTCTAAACAACGAGCTCTCCGTGGACGGCGGCGACAACTCCGATGATTACATCGGCGGATTCCTACAAAATTTCTCTCCCGACGCGATTCAGGAATTTGCAGTCCGCACGGCCCAGGAGGACGCCGACACCGGCCGCACGACTGCTGCTTCGGTCGTAATCACAACGAAGCGCGGCACGAATGACTGGCACGGCAGCGGCGCCGTTTATGTGCGCGCCGCGGACCTCAACGCGAGGTTTCCCATCGATAATCCTGCGCCGGAGCCCAAGCAGCCTTTCTCCCGCCAGAATTATGTGGGCACGTTCGGCGGCCCGCTGATCAAGGGCAAGCTCTGGTTTTTCACTTCGCTCGAATATGTTCACGAAAACGCCAGCATTTCCTACAGCCCGGCCACGCTCTCCGAGTTCGGCTCGCTCGCGTCGCTGGCTGCGCAAGGCTTGATCCCGAACGTGACTTCGATCCCGGTGCCGAATAACACGCCTGTTCCATTCCGCGATTATTTGGACCTGATTCGCTTCGATTGGTCGCAATCTTCGCGCTCGCAGTGGTTCCTGCGCGCCGCCGGTGACAATTACACAACGCAGAACGCGCTCGTTCAGCAGGGCTCGCTGCCTTCCACCGGCGCCACCTGGCGTTCCAACTACCTGAACCTGGTGGCGAGCGAGCAATACATGTTCAGTCCCACCTGGCTCGGCACATTCGTATTCGACGCCAGCGGTTTGCACCTGACCGAAAAGCGCAATTCCAACATCGGATACGCGCTGGCCTTTCCATTCACTTCCACGTCGAGCAGCATTTCCGGTTTCGAAACCTTCGGCGACAATCAATTCGTCACGCCCATCACGGCTTTTCCCATCGCCCGCGACCAGGAAAAATATCAGTGGCGTTACGACGTGAGCCACGCGTCCGGGCGCCACGCCCCGCGCTTTGGCATCAGCTTCATTCATGAGCCGGTGCTCAGCGGCGCGCTCGCGCTCCAGGAGACGCTCTACCAATATCCGTCCGACCCCAGCTTTTATTTCGCCAATCCTTCCCAGTTCTACAACGCGCCCAATTGCAATCCGCCGCCGGACCCTGCTTCCGGAATCATCTGCACCCCAGCGGTGACCGGAGGAAGCGGTGCGTTTTCCCAAAACGTTCAGCGGCTGGGATTTTACGCCGAAGACTCCTGGCGGGTGACCTCGCGATTCACCGTGAACTACGGTCTGCGCTACGACACCACCTTTGGCCTTTTCACCGCTTCCGGCCGAAGCCAGCTCGAGAACCCGGCCTACCTCACGCTCAAGGCCCTCGGCATTCCGCTCATCAACGGCGCGCCGCACGATTATCGCGGAGGCGTTGCGCCGCGTCTCGGTATCGCCTACGCTCCAGGCCAATCCCAGAACACGGTGATTCGCGCCGGCTTTGGTCTCTACTACAACGACCTCGCGCAAAACGGCTGGGTGACCGCTCTCGAAGCCGTGAATACGTCTCCGGCGCCGTGTGTGGTTCCGTCCGATCCCGGATGTTTGCCGCCAGGCTCTCCCGCGGCCATCATCGCTCCGCATTACAAGACGCCCTACGCAGTGCACGCCACCGTCGGCGTGGAACATGCCTTTAATTCCAAATGGCTCGCGAGCGCCGATTTCACGCACGAAGAGGGCAATCATGCCTTCAGCCGCTATCAATACGAGGCGGGCTTCACGCTGCCTTCCGACGCGCCCAGCGTCACCGTCTTCCGCTCGGACAATCGCTCGAGCTTTAACGGGCTAATGCTTCATCTGCAGGGAAACATGTCGAAGCGCTTCAGCATCGTCGCGAATTACACTTTTTCCAAAGCGCAGACCTGGGGCTGCGTACTCGGCGAACTTTTCGATTACGTGAATGGCGTATGCAACCCGCTTCATCCGTTCGGGCACGGAGATTACGGCCCGTCAGGGGAAGACGTCCGCCATAGATTTGTCCTCGCGGGTACGATTTACGCCCCCGCTGGATTTCAGCTGACCCTTCTTTCCCAGGTGGAAAGCGCGCGGCCCTTCACCATCACGACTCCAGTGGACGTGAATGGGCTGGGAGATGCCGTGGACGACCGGGCCGTGGTGAACGGAGTCCAGACCACGCTCGATGAACTTCGCGGAACCCCGTACATCCAAGTGGACCTGCGCGTCAGCCGTCCCATCAATTTCCACGAGCGCTGGTCCATCATTCCCTTCTTCGAATTCTTCAACCTCTTCAATCGGGATAATCCCGGCGCCAACTACGTGACGGACGTTTCAGCGATGCCTGTGCCGCAAAGCCAACTCGGAAATCTCATGGATATTTGCCTGGACCCGGCTTGCACGCAACTCAAACCCATCACCAGCCTCAATCAGCTGCGCTTCCCGGCCGGCGCCTTGGGCGATTTCTTCGGCCCCGGAACGACCGTAGGAATTCCGTTCGCCGCGCAATTTGGCGTTCGCGCGACATTCTGACATTCAGCTAAGATGCTGCGGTGGATGTGGGGTGCAAATGGCGCCGCGCAAGCGACAGGATTGGCTGGTAGCTCTGGTTATTATCGTGGCCGGTCTTTATTTGCTGCATCGGATTTTTCAGCTCACGCGACGATAGCAACCAGTCGCTTGCGCCCAGCGTGACCTGCAACTCCAGCACGGTTCGGGTGCATCTCAGCTTGTGTGTATCACTTTGGTTAATTCGTGCTTCTAGCGCGGTCCGCCGGTTTTCAATTTTCACTGATTTTTAGTATAAAGGTCGGCTCGGAAGAGTCCGGCAATCCTGCTGGGCCCCTATTATCTGGAGGAGCGCTTTGATCGAAGTTCAGGATCTGACGAAGTCGTACGGCACGGTCACCGCCGTGGACCACGTTTCCTTCACCGTGAACAAAGGCGAAATCCTCGGTTTCCTCGGCCCCAATGGCGCCGGCAAGACCACCACCATGCGCATCCTGACGAGCTATATGCCCGCAACCTCGGGCACCGCGCGCGTGGCCGGCTTCGACGTCTTCAGCAATTCCATGGACGTCCGCCGCCACATCGGATACCTGCCCGAAACTCCGCCGGTTTACCCGGACATGAGCGTCGAATCTTATCTCGATTTTGTGGCGCGCATAAAGAACGTCCCGGCGGAAAGGCGCGCGGACCGCGTCTCGGATGCGCTCAGGAAAACCAGCCTCGAAGACAAGCGCAGCGAGCTCATCAAGCGGCTCTCGCGCGGGTACAAGCAGCGTGTGGGTCTGGCGCAGGCGCTGGTGCACGATCCCGACGTCATCATTCTCGACGAGCCGACCGTGGGGCTGGACCCCAAGCAGATCATCGAGGTGCGCAATTTGATCAAAGGTCTGGCCGGCAATCACACCATCATTCTCTCCACGCACATTCTGCCGGAAGTGAGCATGACCTGCGATCGCGTGGTCATCATCAACAAAGGCAAGGTCGCGGCCGTGGACACGCCGCAGAATCTGACCTCGCAGCTCAAGGGCGGCCAAAAAATTCGCATCGAACTCGAAGCCCCCGAAAGAGGGCTGCGCGAATTGCTGGGCCAAATTCCGGGAACCAGCCGTCTAACCATAGAATCGCCGCGCGCCGATGGGCATCTGAGCGCCACGGTCGAAGCGGCGCAGGGGAATGATATTCGCAGCCAGATCGCTGCGCGAGTCGTCGAAAAAGGATGGCCTCTTTACGAACTTCACGGCGTCAGCCTGAGCCTCGAGGAAATCTTCCTCGAACTCACCACGGACGACGCGGCCCACGCGCAGCCATCCAGTTAGACCGGCGCTGCACCAAGGAGCAGGGAACACGATGCATAGCTTGTACGCAATCTACCGCAAAGAAATGGGCAATTATTTCGTCTCGCCCGTGGCCTATGTTTTTATCGGGCTGTTTCTGTTTTTGAGCGGTTTTTTCTTTAACATAATCCTCACAGACGTCACCAATGGCGCCATGATGGCCGAAATGCGCGGCATGTCTTCCGGAATTGACGTGCCCGGCATCGTGATGCGCAATTTCTTTGGCGTGCTCTCCACTCTGGTTCTCTTTCTCACGCCGATTCTCACCATGGGCATTTATGCCGAAGAACGCAAGCGCGGGACCATGGAGCTGCTGATGACCTCGCCCGTCACCGAGATCGAAATCGTTCTCGGAAAATTCCTGGCTTCGCTCTCTCTATTCGCAATCATGCTGCTGCCTACCGCCAGTTACCTTACCTTCATGGTTTTGCACAGCGACCCCAGGCTGCCTTGGCGCTTGATGTTCGCCGGCTACGCCGGAATACTTCTGCTGGGCGGCTCGCTCCTGGCGCTGGGATCGTTTTTGTCGTCGCTTACGGAAAATCAGCTCATCGCCGCGGTGATGACCTTCGCCGCGTCCCTCTTCATCTGGGTGCTCGATCTCGGGCGTGGCGGAAACGCCGCGCTCGGCTCCGTGCTGCAATATCTTTCCGTGATTCATCATTACGAGGATTTCACCCGCGGCGTCATCGATACTTCCAGTTTGATTTATTACGGCAGCTTCATCGTTCTTTTCGTTTTTCTCACCGTGCGTTCGGTGGATTCAATGCGCTGGCGCCGCGCCTAGCTGGGTTTAATTTCGCATTCGCAATTCATGGAGGGACCGCAGGATGAAATGGGATCGGGAAGAGCTGGCCAGATTCATCGCTACCGTAGGTGTGGCGATGCTCATCGCCGGCTATCTGCGATACACGATTCAGGGGGAACTGCTCACTTTCAGCAAGGTTATTTTGATTGCCGGCGGCGTGTTCTTGCTGGCTTCCATCGTCATCGGGTTCGGCAGCATCATCGGATTTTTCTCCAGGCGTTCTTCGCGCCTGGGAACCAACACCACCATCTTGTCCCTGGCGGTCATCGCGATTTTGGCGGTTTTGAATTTTGCCGGCTTCCGCCACCACAAGCGCTTCGATCTCACCACGGAAAAGCTCTTCACGCTCTCCGACCAGACCAGGCAAATCGTGGGCGGGCTGCAGCAGGACATCAACATCGTTTACTTCAACAAAACTCCTGACACAGTTCTGGACGATCAGATGGCCGAATACACGGCGCTCAGCCGTCATCTGAAGTTTCAGACCGTGGATCCCAATCAGAAGCCGGAGGTGGCCCAGGAATACGGCGCGACGCGCATGGGCGACCTGGTTGTCGCCTCGGGAGCGCGCAAGGAACACGTAGAGGCTGGAGGGCAGGGCGGCCCTGCGGAGTCAGACCTCACCAGCGCCATTCTGAAGCTCACGCAAGACAAGGTGAAGACGGTTTGCTTCGTCACCGGGCATGGCGAGAAATCGTTGAGCGACCAAGGCGAGACCGGCTATGGGCGCATCGGCGCGGGCCTGAAGAAGGAAAATTACGTCACCAAGACCGTCAATCTGGTTGCTGAGAATGGAGTGGCGTCCGATTGCAGCGAACTGGTCATCGCCGGGCCCACGCAGGGGTTTTTTCCGCAGGAATCTGCCATGGTCGCGAAATATCTGGCGGAGAACGGAAAAGCCTTCATTTTGGTGGATCCTCAAACAGATCCGAAACTCGATGACGTTTTCGGCGCCTGGAACATCGCCCTGGGCAACAACGTGGTCATCGACGCAAGCGGCGTAGGCAGCCTGATTGGAGCAGGGCCGGCGATTCCTCTGGTCACGGATTTCGGTCCTAGCCCAATCACCAAGAATTTTCAGCGATCCATGGCGTTTTTTCCCTTGGCTCGCACCGTGTCCATTGCCGACAAGTCCAAAGCCGATCCGCAAGGCGTCGAATTATTGAAGACTTCGCCGCGCAGCTTCACCATTCCGAGCTTGAAATCGGGGCAGAACGAGGTCAAGTACGATCCCAAAACCGGCACGCTCGGTCCACTTTCGTTGGGTGTCGCGGCATCGCGCAAGTCCGGTGACATCGAGGCGCGTTTGGTCGTCATTGGCAATTCCGTGTTCGCCTCGAATCCGTATCTCGACCAGCAGAAAAATGGCGACCTCTTTTACAACACCATCAATTGGCTCTCCGAAGACGAAAATTTGATCTCGATTCGTCCTAAAACGGCCACCGACCGCCGCGTCACGCTCACCGCGGGGCAGGCCGGCGCGCTCAAGTGGCTCGATCTCATCTTCCTGCCGGGTCTCGTCATTCTTTCGGGGGTTTACATCTGGTGGAAGCGCCGCTAGATCGCCGCGCGCAGCCGATCACACACGTACATGATTAAGAAAACCACTTTGTTCGTGCTACTCGGCGCAATCCTTCTTGGCGCGGCGGTTTATTTCTTTGACTGGCGGCGCAGCCAGAAGGAAAGCGAAAAGCCGTCCGCAGACGCCGAAAAGCTTGCCTTCTCGATTCAGCCGCAGGACGTTACCTCGCTCGTCTTGTCGCGGCCCGCAAACCCGGCTGAGCCCGGGCTGCGAATCGAAAAGCGCAACGGCGCGTGGCAAATCATTCAGCCCATCGACACGCAAGCAGACCAGTCGGCGCTGGAGGGCATCGTGGACGGTCTCGCCGGCGCTCGCATTTCGCAAACGGAGCCCGGCACGCCCGATCGCCTGAAGGTTTACGGACTCGACCCTCCGGGCGTGTCACTCGAATTCCAGCTACAGAACGGGTCCAAACACACCTTGCTGATGGGCAATAAAGATTTCACGCAAACCTTGGCCTATTCCATCGTGGACGGCGCGAAGAGTGTGGATCTGCTCTCCGAATCGCTGCTCATCAGCTTGAGTAAGTCTCTGCAGGATTTGCGCGATCGCGGCGTGCTTCACGTCGTAAGCGGGCAAGTGGTTTCGTTCAGTCTCAAGAACTCGTCCGGACAGCTCGAAGCCCGGAAAGAAAAAAACGGTTGGGAATTCGCGAATCCCAAGGACGCCCTCGCGGACGAGACGAGCGTCAACAGTCTTCTTTCGTCGCTTGCTTCCGCGAAGATGTCCGCAGTTTCCAGCGAGACCCCGGACAATTTGGCCAACTACGGGCTCGCGAGTCCGGCCATTAGCTTCACGGCCACAGATGAAAAGGGAATAATCTCGACACTCATGGTGGGAAAGAAGGACGGCAGCGAGTATTTCGCACGCGACGCCTCGCGCCCCATGATTTTCCGCATCAGCGAAGATCTGTATAAAAAGCTCTCGGAAAATTACAGCGACTTGCGCGACAAGAAGGTAGTCCACTACGATTCTGCCGACATCACACATATCGAAATCCACAATGCCAATGGAATCCTTGCTGCTACGCGCAAATCCGAAAGCGAGTGGACCGCGGATGACCCCCCGGAGGTGAAGGGTAAATCGGCTGACCTTTCAAGAGTGTTCTCCGCGCTCGACCAGGCCCGCGCCGGCGAAATCTTCGATCACCCCGCGCCCGGAGTCGCCGCCAAACTCGCGAAGCCGGCCGTGGAAATCACTCTTACCGCCAAAGACGGTCGCAAACTAAGCGCAGAAATTTCAAAGGAATCCGATGGTTTCGTGTACGCGCGAACGAGCGACGGTCCCGCGATTTACAAACTCGACAAGCAGATTCTGGAAGACTTGAATTTCAAGCCGTCCGAAATAACCTTCTAAATCGCGCGAGCAATACCATGCAGCCGGAGTTACGCGGCGTGCTCCGCTCTCTCTACGCGATCTTCCGTCGGCCAGGTGGCCAGCAGCAGTATTTTCCCGGTGTGGGGAGAAATGTTGATGTAATACACGCGCGCGCCGCTCTCCACCTCATAGTAACCCGGCCTCTTGGGGTCCGGAGTCACGCTGGCCCCGCTCGCCAGAAGTGTTCGCAGGCTCCTAATCAGCTCTTGCGGGTGGTTCCGCAGATCCTCAATCTGTGTGTTAGGTTCCACATTCATCACCATGGCGGCCCTCCCCCTCTCGAACTCACTTCACTTGTTATTACGTGTGCGTCGAGGCAAAAGTTCCAGAGTCGTAAGCATTTAGCCTGTGGCGTTTCATTGTGAAACTTAATTAGTGTCACTTCTGTATCCGAAGTATTGTGACGTTAACCCTCAACTAGTCACTTGCGCGGCCTTTTCAAACTTGCCATAGTCACACTGTTATTGTGAGGAAAATGCCTACGTGAAAAAGAAGAGAGCAAAGCGAACCAGCCGCCTGCATCGGGACAAGAGACGCAAGCACCGCCACTGGCAAGTCACCGTTTATTATCACGACGGCGAGAAGTTCGGGCGCGTCTACATCAATCGCGAGCGCGCGCAGCGCTTCGCCGAGCGCCAGAAGAAGTCTCCCATCGTCAAGGCCACGCGCATCATGGAAGTCGATTAGTTCGCCGGTTTTTTCCGCCCCACAATTTGCTTCGAGTTGCGGTTACATTTCCTCGCGCACGTCTCGCGCGAACCCTTGTCCGTGTCCGGGGGGCATGCTATAAATAATCTGGGCGTTGCGATTTTCGCGCGCGGGATTCGTATAGTGGTAGTACGCCACCTTGCCAAGGTGGAGGCGAGAGTTCGATTCTCTTATCCCGCTCCAGATTCTTTGCCGCAGAATAGCTCGTCCTTCCGGTGGCCAGCTTCTCTCCCTCGTGCTAGAGTCTCTCTCCCAACCCTATGCTGGCTTACCTCTCTGGCCCTATAGAATTTGCCGATGACGGCGGAAGACTCTGGCGGCAAAAGCTTTCGCCTTTCCTGCGAGACCAGCTGGGCCACCGCGTTTACGATCCGGCCAAGGACGAGAAAAAAAATCTCACGGACGACGAAGCCTTGCACTTTCGCGAATGGAAGACGGCGGACCTCGACCGTTTTCGTCGCGTGGTTCGCAAGATCATCGCGTTCGATCTCGACCTGATCGAGAACAAAGCGGATTACCTGATTTGTTATTGGGCTTCCGCGGAAGCTCAAAGCGGCGGAACCGCAGCCGAGTTGACCGTAGCCCACCGCAAGGGCATACCGGTTTATCTGGTCAGCCCTCTCGCGCACGACCTCATCAGCGGATGGATGCTCGGATGTTCCGATCAGGTCTTTGCCTCCATCGAGGACCTGAAGGCTTTTCTGATCGCGCGTTTCGCTCGCGAGAAACAAACTCAGCTGTGGAAATAATCGCCGCGGAGCCATTGCCCGAAAGACGCCCGCACCTGATAGAATCCGCGCTTCATGGAAAAGTTAATCGTAGCCGTCGGCAGCACTCGCAAGCCTAAGCTCCATGCCGTCTCCGACGCACTCGCTGCCATCGCACCGCACTTCAGCGGCAATCCGCAGTTTGAAATCGCCGCCGTCGAAACCCCCAGCGGAGTCCGCCACACTCCCCTGAGCCGCGAGGATTTGATGCGGGGTGCTCGACAGCGCGCCGAATCCGTCTCGCGCATCGCGCGTGAGAAGCGTGAGCCCTGGAAATATTTCGTCGGCCTCGAAGGTGGCCTCGAGGTCGTTCGCGACCGTGACACGCGCTTGGTGTTCCTCGAAAGCTGGGCCTACGTCGCCGACGCCACCGGTCGCGGCGCTTTCGGCCAATCCGGAGCCATCCTGCTGCCGGAGCTGCTCGCAAAACGCGTCGTGGATCAAGGCGTGGAGTTGTCGGAAGCTATCGACGCATTTGCCGGTGGTCACGGCATCCGCGACGCCCAAGGCGCCTGGGGCGTTCTCACCGGCAACCTCATCACGCGCCAGGATGCTTTCCGCATCGCGGTGATCAACGCCTTCGCGCCATTCTTCAATTCGGCGCTTTACGTTGCAAGCGACGCGAAAGCGCGAGCCTGAATTTCCACATCCGTTTGTGCTAGCCTAACGCCGAGGAGGGAAGCGTGGACATCGTCAAGGGCAACATGGGCTGGATCGAAGTCGTTGTCGGTCCGATGTTCTCCGGCAAGAGCGAAGAATTGATTCGCCGCCTCCGGCGCGCCGAAATCGCCAAGCAGCGCGTGCAGATTTTCAAGCCCGTGATTGACCAGCGCTACGCCAAGAACGGCATCGTCTCGCACTCGGGCCTCGAGCTCGATTCCGAGTTGGTCAACGAAGGCTCGGATATTCTCGCCAAAGTGGCGCCGCGCACCGAAGTCGTCGGAATTGACGAAGCGCAATTCCTCGGCGAAACGGTGGTGGAGAGCTGCGTGAAGCTCGCCGATCTCGGCAAGCGCGTAATCGTCGCCGGGCTGGACACCGATTTCATGGGCCGCCCATTCGAGCCCATGCCGCGCTTGCTCGCCGTGGCCGAGGAAATCACCAAGCTGCTCGCTATTTGTATGCGCTGCGGCAATCCCGCCGTGCACACCCAGCGCCTGGTCGCCTCCGAAGAGCTCATCGTCGTTGGCGCGGGCGGGATGTACGAGGCGCGCTGCCGCCGCTGCTTTGAGCCGTTCCTCGCGATCCAGAAAATTGAAGAAGAGCAGGCCGCCGCCCCTCCCAAAGTTCGCGCCGCCGTCCAATCCTGAAGACTCCTAGTCTCCCCTGCAACCCTCCGCCCGCCGCGCGAATCCATATTCACCACCGGGCCGAAATGCCATAAAATAGGGTAGGCTGGCAGTCATGTATATCCGTTCCACGCTAGTGATCGCGGCGGCGCTCGCCCTGGGTGCCGATCTGGTAGACGTGAATCGCTACCGCACGCCTCTGCTGCCCGGAACTCCCGCGCTGAATTCTGCCCTTAGCAGCGCTCCTCCGCTATCAGACGTCTTTGTTTCCGTCGTGCAGCAGCCCTCGGCGAAGCAAACTCCTCTGCAGCCGCAATCGCGCCTGGAAATCGTGCGCTACGTCTCGGGTGAATTCTGCCGGGTGGTCAAGCCCATTCCTGGCGGGAAGAAGGGCTTCAAAATCTCGGTCGGCCGCAAGTTCAACGAGGTCGAGCTCCGGGACGCTTTGAGGCACGAAGGCTCGATCGCCGGCGTGGGCGACACCGTGCAGGTCACCAACGTCGAATTCCGCGAAAGAGAAATCGTCATCGAGATTAACGGCGGCGGCAAAAAGCATTTCAATTTGCGCGAGCACCTGTCGGTCGGAATCGGTGGCACCCTTGCTCCCGGCACTGGCGAAGCCGGCCCGCAGAAGGCTCCTGGCGGCGTGCTGGTGCTCGACTACGGCCGCCCCGTTCCGGACATGAGCGCCGACGATGTGATGACCGACTTGCAACTCTTCCTGAGCTTCTCCAAGGAACAGTCGGCAGCCGTAAACTGGGTGGACACCCTCCCTCCCATGTTCAAGGACGCGATAAAGGACCGCCAGGCCGTCGTGGGCATGGATCACGAGATGGTGCTCGCGGCTCTCGGCCGGCCCGATCACAAAGTCCGCGAGCGCGATCCCGACGGCACCGAAACCGAAGACTGGATCTACGGCAATCCCCCCGCGCGCACCACATTTGTCACCTTCACCGGAGACAAAGTCGTCCGCGTGAAGGAATTCGAGTGACTCGCGTTTGACTTTTTTCGCCCCGCGCCCTAGCATCAGCAGCCGATAAAAACGCCGCGGATTCAATGGTCCAACTTCGCTTCAGCCGCGGGTGCCGGGAGGCCGCATGTCAGTCAAGGTCGGGATTAACGGGTTCGGACGCATCGGACGCAACATCTTCCGCGCCGCGCTGCAAGATCCTTCCATAGAAATTGTCGCCGTCAACGACATCACGGACTCGAAGACCCTCGCGCACCTGCTGAAATACGATTCCATTCTCGGCAATCTTCCCAATAAAGTTACGCACACAGAAAATACCATCGCCGTGGACGGCAAAAGCTTCAAGGTCTTCCGCGTGAAGGACCCCGCCGAATTGGATTGGTCTTCGGTGGGCGCCACGATTGTGGTCGAATCCACCGGTCTTTTCACCGACGGCGCCGACGCCCGCAAGCATATCCGCGGCACAGTGAAGAAAGTCATCATCTCCGCGCCCGCCACCAACCCCGACGCTACCTTCGTTCTCGGCGTCAACGACAAGACCTACGATCCCGCCAAGCATCACGTAATCTCGAATGCTTCCTGCACCACCAACTGCCTCGCGCCCGTTGCGAAAGTGATTCATGACACCTTTGGGATAAACGTGGGGACAATGACCACCATTCACTCCTACACCAACGATCAGAAACTCCTCGATCTGCCGCATAAGGACCTGCGCCGCGCACGTGCCGCGGCCCTTTCCATGATTCCGAGCTCCACCGGTGCGGCTAAGGCGCTTCACCTGGTGATGCCGGAACTGAAGGGCAAGCTCGACGGCTATTCCATGCGTGTGCCCACGCCAAACGTAAGCGTCGTGGATTTGACGGTGATGACCGAGAAGCCCGCTACGGTCGAAAGCGTGAACGCCGCGCTCAAGAAAGCTGCCGAAGGCCCCATGAAAGGCGTTCTCGACTATACCGAGGAGGAACTCGTCTCCATCGATTTCCGCGGCAATCCGCATTCTTCCATCGTGGACTCCGGCTACACGCGCGTCGTGGGCGGCAACTGCGTCAAGGTGCTGGCCTGGTACGACAACGAGTGGGGTTATTCCAGCCGCTGCCGCGACCTGATCAACCTTCTTGCCGCTCGAGGCTAAACGCTCGAAGGCACAGCGCCGCGCTCTGCTTTCGCCACCAACATGAACAAGCTTTCCATTCGCGACCTCGAAATGAGCGGCAAGCGTGTGTTCGTCCGTGTGGATTTCAATGTCCCCATGGACGCCGGCAAAGTGGAAGACGACACGCGCATTCGCGAAACCTTGCCCACCCTTCGCCTCGCCATCGAACGCGGTGCGCGCCTGGTTCTCGCCTCGCATCTGGGCCGCCCCAAAGGCAAAGTGGATCCGAAATACACTCTCGCGCCGGTTGCGGCGAAATTGCGCGAGCTTCTCGGCAAGCCCGTCGTATTCGCGAACGATTGCGTGGGGGCTGAGGCGGAAGCGAAAAGCAAGGCGTTGCGCGACGGGGAAGTCCTGCTTCTTGAAAACGTCCGCTATCATCCCGAGGAAGAAGCGAACGACCCCGAATTTTCGCGAAAGCTTTCGCAACTGTGCGATCAGCTCTTCGTCTGTGACGCTTTCGGCTCCGCACATCGCGCTCATGCATCCGTCGTCGGCGTCACGAAGTTCGTTCGCCAAGCCGCCGCCGGCCTGCTGATGGAAAAGGAGCTCACTTATCTTGGCAAGGCCATCTCACATCCCGACCGCCCGTTCGTCGCCGTTCTCGGCGGCGCGAAAGTCTCCGACAAAATCGATGTGGTGCAAAATCTGATGAAATTGGCAGACGCCATGCTCATCGGCGGCGCCATGGCCTACACATTTCTGAAATCGCAGGGCCTGCCGGTGGGGAAGTCGCTCGTCGAAAACGATAAACTCGATCTGGCGCGGGATTTGCTCGCGGAAGCGCGTCGCCGCCAGTTCCGCTTGGTTCTGCCCGTAGACCACGTCCTCGCGGAATCGCCCGATTCCACCTCCACTCGTGTCACTGACATCGCGCAAACGCCGGAAGGCTGGATGGGCCTCGACATCGGCCCGAAAACCATCGAACAATTCGGCAAGGAAATTTCCGCTGCGCGCACCATCGTCTGGAACGGTCCGCTCGGCATGTTCGAGAAGCCCGCGTTTGCGCAAGGAACTCTAGCGATGGCCCGCGCCGTCGCGGCTGCCTCCAAAGCCGGCGCCACCTCCATCGTCGGTGGCGGCGATTCAGTCGCAGCCGTCGAGCAGTCCGGCGTAGCTTCGCAGATTTCACACATCTCCACCGGCGGCGGCGCTTCGCTCGAATTCCTCGCCGGTGAAAAACTGCCCGGCGTCGAAGCGCTTACGAACAAGTCCGCAAACGAGAAGGGAACTTAATTGCGCCGCCCCGTAATCGCCGGCAACTGGAAGATGTATAAAACCCAGGCGGCCACGCGCGCGTTCTTCGAAGCCTTCCGCCCGCTCGTGGCCCATTCCCATGGCTGCGAAATTATCGTGGCGCCGCCTTTCACCGCCCTTTCCGCTGCTGTCGAAGCTGCGCGCGGCTCCGCCATTCTCATCGCTGCCCAAAACGCGCACTGGGAGCGCGAAGGCGCCTTCACCGGCGAGATTTCGATGCCCATGCTGGTCGAAGCCGGATGCCGCGGCGTGATCATCGGCCATTCCGAGCGCCGCCATCTCTTCGGCGAAACGGACGAATCGGTGAATCGCAAGGTGCGCGCTGCTCTCGCCGCCAATCTCACTCCCATCGTTTGCGTCGGCGAATTGCTCGCCGAGCGCGAAGCCGGCCTCACACACGCCGTGCTCAAGCGCCAGTTCGAGGGCGGCCTTGCTTCGTTGACCGAGGCAGACTTCTCGCGTATTCTCTTAGCGTACGAGCCGGTCTGGGCCATCGGCACCGGGCGAACGGCAACGCCGGAAATTGCGGCCGATGCTCATCGCTTTTTGCGGGGACTTGCCGCGGCACAGTTTTCGTCCGAGCGGGCTTCCGCACTTCGCATCCTCTACGGCGGCAGCGTCAAACCCGACAACATAAAGGGGTTGATGGCGCAGGCGGATATTGACGGTGCGCTTGTTGGCGGAGCCAGCCTGGATCCGAAATCGTTTGCCGCCATTGTTAATTTTTGAGCGCATAACCCTGCGAGGAATTCCAGGGCCGCGCCTAACTGGGAGTCGGAAATGTCACCTTGGGCTAAATGGGGTTTTTCGCTGCTGGTTGCCATCGGTCTGATCTGGGTGGGTTGGCGCATATCGTTCATTCTTGTAACGCTGCACGTGGCCGTCTGCTTCGTGCTGGTCATTGTGATCATGCTGCAGAGCGGCTCGGCCGCTGATTTGGCGGGCGCGTTCGGCGGCGCAGGCAGCCAGACCGCATTCGGCCCGCGTGGTGCCGCCACATTTCTTTCGCGCGCAACCACCTGGTGCGCCATCGTGTTCATGATGACTTCGCTCACCTTGTCCGTGAAGCGCGCGCCAACCGGAGCCGCCGGCATAGGCTCGATCCTGGAACAGACGCAGCAGCCGGCCAAGACTCCCGCGAAGCCCGTGGTGCCGGGAGGTGCCACCATTCCGGTGACTCCGGCTCAGGCGCCCCCGGCGCAACAAACGCCGGCTCCGGCGCAGCCTACTCCGACGCCCAAGAAATAAGAGCATCTGTTACAATTTCGAGAAGTAGCCCCGAATATGCGGCTGTGGCGGAACTGGCAGACGCACCAGCTTGAGGGGCTGGCGGTCGCAAGACCGTGGTGGTTCGAATCCACTCAGCCGCACCAACATTTCTTGGCGCCGCGCGCTCCGCGTCGGCGCTTCAGCCCCGCATGAAAGTAAAGATTGCCCGCGCGCTCGCCCGTCTCCGGAATTTTCTTCTTCACAATCACTCTTGATATTCGCCCGCGCTTGTATATGATGGCCTGTTTTGAAATCACATACGTGATCCTATCGAGCGCTTTTCGCCTAGAGCCAAGAGGAGCCGGAGTGATGCGACCGAGGAAGCGCAATAGCGGTTCTGCCGCAACAGCAGCCATGCTTTCACTTTTCTTGGTGATTATGGTTGTTATCACCGTTTACGTTTTCGTCTCCGGCAAATACGCGCCCCCCGCCGCCATTACGTCCGTGGGCCATGCGGTAGACGCGCAGTACGCCCTCACGCTCTGGGTCACTGGCACCGTTTTCATTCTTTCTCAGATCGGACTTGCCTTCGCCATCTGGCGGTTCCGCGACCACGGCCAGGCCGCTCACTTCACTCGCGGCAACAACACCATGGAAGTAATCTGGACCACCGCCACCATCATCCTTTTCCTGGGACTCGGACTTATGGGCCACAAGGCCTGGGCGGAAGTCCGCTTCACTCCGGCCGAGCCCAGCGCCATTCAAGTCGAGGTCACCACCAACCAGTTTGTCTTTAACTTTCGCTATCCTGGTCCCGACGGAAAATTCGGCCGGCTCGATCCTGCGCAGATCAGCGCCTCCACCGGCAATCCCCTCGGCCTGGACTCGAACGATCCGGCCGGCAAGGACGACGTCGTTGTCCCCACTCTCACCGTGCCGGTGGATCACCAGATTGAGCTTCTGCTTCGCTCGCAGGACGTGATCCATAATTTTTACGTGCGGGAGTTGCGCCTGCAGCAGGACGCCGTCCCTGGAATGGTGATTCCCATTCATTTCACCGCCAACCAGATCGGGCGCTACGATGTCGTCTGCACCCAGCTCTGCGGCCTCGGTCACTACCGCATGCACACGTTCCTAGACGTCGTTTCCGAATCCGATTACCAAGCTTTCCTCAAGCAGCAGGCGGCCGGTCAATGAGCCCGGCCCAAATTCCAGGAGGCCACGCATGAGTTCGCAAGCCCACTCGGGGCACGCCGTGGTGGTCGAGCCCAGCGGGTTCATTCGCAAGTACATTTTCAGCATCGACCATAAGGTCATCGGCATTCAATATTTTCTGCTGGCGCTGACCGCCGTCGTGATCGGCATCATCCTCTCCATCCTGATGCGTTTCCATCTGGTGTATCCCGGCGCGCATCTTCCCTTCGTGAGCGGCGGGATTATGACCCCAGAGCAGTACATGGCGCTCGTGACCATGCACGGCACCATCATGGTCTTCTTCGTGCTCACCACCGCGCCGCAGGGCGGCTTCGGTAATTATTTCCTGCCCATTCAAATCGGCGCCCCGGACATGGCTTTCCCGCGCCTGAACATGCTTTCCTTCTGGGTCACCTTTCTCGCTTTCGTCTCCATCCTCGCTGCCTTCGTCGTTCCCGGCGGCGCGCCCATCAGCGGCTGGACCGGCTACACGCCTCTCAGCGGCATGGGTGAGGTGACCGGCCCCGGCGAAGGCATGGGCCAGACGCTGTGGATCATCAGCATCTCGCTGTTTTGCCTCGCCTCGCTCTTGGGCGCGCTTAATTTCATCGCTACCACCATCGACCTGCGCGCTCCCGGCATGACGCTCTTCCGCATGCCGCTCACCGTTTGGGGTTGGTTCGTCACCGCAATTCTCGGCTTGCTTGCCTTCGGTGTGCTTCTTGCCGGCGGCATACTTCTGCTCCTCGATCGCTCTGCAGGCACAAGTTTCTTCCTGCCCGCCGGGCTCGTGGTGAACGATCAGGTGCAGCCACATAGCGGCGGCTCGCCGCTACTCTGGCAACACCTCTTCTGGTTCTTCGGCCATCCGGAAGTTTACATCGCGATCTTGCCGGGCATGGGCGTTGCCTCCCACGTGCTCTCCACTTTTTCGCGCAAGCCCGTCTTCGGATATCGCGCCATGGCCATGGCCATCTGCGGCATCGGCTTCCTCGGCTTCATGGTCTGGGGCCATCACATGTTTTTGAGCGGCATGAGCCCCTATTCTGGTTTCGCCTTCTCCGTGCTGACCATGTCCATCGGTGTGCCTTCCGCCATCAAAACCTTCAACTGGCTCGGCACTCTCTGGGGCGGAAAGATCCAGTTCAAGACGCCCATGCTTTTCGCCCTCGGCTTCGTTTCGCTTTTCGTCAGCGGTGGCCTCTCCGGTTTGTTCCTGGCGCAGCCCGCCGTGGACAACATGCTGCACGCCACCTACTACGTCGTCGCCCATTTCCATCTGGTCATGGGCGTGGCCGCGATTTTCGGAATCTTCGCCGCCACCTATTTCTGGTTCCCGAAAATGTTCGGCCGCATGATGAACGAGACCCTCGGCAAGGTTCACTTCTGGATCACCTTCATCGGCGCCTACTGCATTTTCATGCCCATGCATTTTGTCGGGATCGCAGGCGGGATTCGCCGCTACGCCGACGCGACCGGCGCCCCCTATCTCGGAGTGCTCCAGCCCGTGCACATGTTCATGAGCCATTCCGCTTTCATCACCGGAGCGGCGCAGCTCCTCTTCCTCTTTAATTTTTTCTGGAGCCTGAAGAGCGGCCCCAAGGCGCCCAAAAATCCCTGGAACGCCACCACGCTGGAATGGATTACCGATTCTCCTCCGCCTATCGACAATTTCGGCGGCCATTATCCCAGCGTCTATCGCGGGCCCTACGAATTCAGCGTCCCGGGCTATAAACAAGACTTCATCCCGCAGAATCTCACGCCCGACGAAGCGGCGCGATTGAAGTAACTGAACTAGCAGTCGCAAATGTTTTGGCAATCCGAGTCGCAGGTTTTTGCAGCAGGAGCAAATCAATGCCAGGCGGCACAGTTACAGATGAAGTCGAAATAATCGGCACCGGCACCGGTAAGGGCAGCGGTGGCGATTCATCCGGCGGCGGAAACGGCGGCGGTGGTGGCGGTGAGCAATGGGACGCCTCCTCCGGCGCAGCCGGCGTGCCCCAGCGCACCTACGTCACCGGCATGACCGTTGGCCTCGGCGGCATCCTGATGTTTTTCATGGCCCTGGTCAGCGCCTACATCGTCCGCAAGGGCATGCCCAACAGCGCTTGGGTTGACCTTCGCGTTCCTTCCATCCTCTGGCTGAACACGGCCATACTTATCGCCAGCAGTTTTACTCTCGCGCACGCGCGCGGCCGGTTCCTGAAGCATGACGAGTCCGGTTTCCGCCACTGGTGGGGGGTCACTTCCATCCTCGGGATTTTCTTCTTGGTCGGCCAGCTGATCGCTTGGCGCCAGCTCGCCGCCGCTGGAATTTTTCTCGCCACCAATCCCTCCAGCAGCTTTTTTTACGTCTTCACCGCCGCGCACGGCCTGCATCTTCTCGGCGGCGTTCTCGCTCTCCTTTACATTGCTTTCCGGCCTACGCACAGCTTGACGCGCGGCACCGCCACCGAAGTTGCCGCCATGTACTGGCATTTCATGGATGGTCTTTGGGTTTTCTTGTTTTTACTTTTCCTACTGGGACGGTGAAACGTGAGTGATACGGAACTCGAGGGCATAGTCGAATCTCCGTGGTCCGGCGGAGCATCCCCCTTCGCCATTAACTCGAAGAAGCTGGGGATGTGGCTCTTCATCGTCTCCGATTCGCTGACCTTCTCGGCCCTGCTCGTCAGTTACGCCTACGTCCGGCTTGAGAATCCCAATTGGCCCCGGCCCTTTGAAATCTGGCCGGCCATCGCGAAATCGTCGTTCATGACTTTCGTCCTGCTCTCCAGCAGCTTGACCATGGTGCTCGGCGTCAACGCCGCCTTTCGTGGGGATCGCAAGAAAACCGTCCGCTACCTCATCGCCACCATGATTTGCGGCCTGGCCTTCGTGCTGATCCACGCCACCGAATGGGTCACGCTTTTCTCCGAAGGTGTGACGCCCTGGAGCAATCC
>Ga0302306_10000656_pt1 | contig 20695 bp, 25 predicted proteins | sample III_Palsa_E3_1_FD_198761 | JGI IMG/M metagenome (GOLD analysis project Ga0302306, IMG submission 198761) | Peat permafrost microbial communities from Stordalen Mire near Abisko, Sweden - III_Palsa_E3_1 | ecosystem: Environmental > Terrestrial > Soil > Palsa > Peat permafrost | place: Sweden...
TTACAGAATATAAAAACACTAAATAATATCCATTAATGGAATATCTTTTACAAATTCAAAACTACCTGCTTCATGATTTATGTGGCAGCAAAATGTTTTAAGCCCATTCGTAACAGCCACGTACCTGGCCTTAATGGTTGAATTGTATACCGAAGCCTGAGCAAATGTTTTTTCAGAAACTTGTATATCTGCAGATTTGCATTCAATAATTAAGAAAGGATTGCCCAGCCTGTCGTAAACCATAATATCGCTCCTTTTGTTTAATTGGTTATATTTGAGGCCTGTTTCAATTTTCATAAGGGCTTTGGGATAACGATAATGATTTATGAGCAAATGAATAAAATGTTGCCTCACCCATTCCTCGGGAGTGAGGGCTACAAATTTTTTTCGCAAAATATCAAATATTGATCTTTTGCCTTCTATTTCCCGTATGTTATAATCAAAGGATGGCAAATTGAGTTTTTCCATAAAAGACAAAGATACTTTTTAATATTAATATGAAAACGAAAGAAGAAATAGTAAAAGACTGGCTTCCCAGATACACTGGAACGCCGCTTAATAAGTTTGGACAATATATACTGTTAACAAACTTTATAAATTATGTAGAAATGTTTGCAGAAAAATTTGGGGTAGAAATTATCGGTAAAGATAAACCAATGCAAACTGCCACAGCTAACAACATTACTATCATTAACTTTGGTATGGGCAGCGCTATGGCTGCTACTGCTATGGATCTTATTTATGCCATTACCCCTAAAGCGGCGCTTTTTTTAGGGAAATGCGGAGGGCTTAAAAAAACAAAAATCGGAGACCTTATTCTTCCCATTGCCGCCATACGCGGCGAAGGCACTAGCGATGATTATCTCCCTCCTGAAATCCCGGCGCTTCCTTCTTTCCGCTTACAAAGAGCGGTTTCTTCCATGATAAAAAAACATGAGCAAGATTATTGGACTGGAACTGTTTATACAACCAACCGCAGGGTTTGGGAGCATGATGATGAATTTAAAGAGTATTTGAAAAAGATAAGAACGATGGCTATTGACATGGAAACCGCTACTATTTTTGTAGTTGGTTTTGCGAATGGCATCCCGCATGGCGCTTTACTATTAGTATCAGATAACCCGATGACTCCGGAAGGAGTAAAAACTTCTAAAAGCGATGTAACAGTAACCGAACGTTTTGCAAGAAAACATTTAGAAATAGGGATTGATTCTTTACAAGAACTTATTAACTCAGGAGAATCTGTAAAACATCTAATATTTGAATAGAGCCTTTTAAGGCTCTATTTCATGTGCCTCAACCTGATTTAATTTGTTGGGGGAGTAAAATATACTACTTTATTTTTAACTGGCGGTACAGATTGAAGGTAAGTGTATATAGCCCCTAAGTCTTCTTCTGTCATACCCGCATACATAGTCCAGGGCATAATGGTATTAAACGCGCCCTTTTGTACGGGAATTTTAGCCATTTCTGGCGCGCTGTAATATTTAAATTTCCTGATAAAGTCTTCTTTGGTAAGACTTCCTATACCTGTTTCTTTATCAGGCGTAATATTTTCGGAACGTACTATACCACCACCTGGTAATGGAAAAGCAAATCCTCCGGCTAATTCCATTCCTTTTACAGGTTGTCCTTTTTCTTTTTGAGTATGGCAGGCATCACAAGAGGCAATAGTAAATATATATTTCCCATAAGCTAATTGATCCATTTTAGGAGGACATTTTTGAGGTTCTGCAGGTTTAGGAATAGTTCTTAAAATAAGATTCATAGGGAAATTAGGAGATGAAACTGGAACTGCATTCTCAATAGGCTTAAGCGTTCTTAGATATGCTATAATTGCTTTTACATCTTCGGGATCCATTTTACTGTAATTAGGATAGGGCATTACCGGAAAAAAAGGTTCGCCGTTTTTGCTAACGCCACAAGTAATTGCCCTGTATATTTCTCCGTCTGTCCAGTCCCCTATGCCAGCAGGAGTTATATTACGGGCAAAAAAATTACCCGGAAAATCGTACTTTTCAGAAAATTCTTCTCCCCCTTTTCCTTCTGTTCCTGGTTTTAAAGGCCCAGAAAGGTAATTCCAGTCTCTTGTACTATGGCAGTCTACGCATGCAGCAACATGCCTGGCAAGATATTCTCCGCGCTCTACCAACTCTGGAGAGCTATTTATTTGAATCTGGGGCGTCTCTCCTACTTTAGGAAAGCTAAATGTGAGATAGGCTGCAAATATGCCAAAACCTACAGCAACTACTACGATTATAATAGCAATGATTTTAAAAAAAGTTTTCATGTAGGGTAAGAGTTAATAAAGTAAAAAAATAAGAATCAAACTTAGATATTTAATTGATATACAAGAATAATTAAACAAACCCTAATTTAAAATAAAAGCCTATAAAATAAAAAATAAAAAGAACTAAACAATATAAAAAAACGTATATTATATATAAAGTTATTTATTTATTAAAATGAAATATTTTATATGTATACTAATAAGCCTTACGACTATTTCATTGCCAGCAATGAACCGAAGGAAAATTCCATACCAGGCAGAAGAATATATTGAACAATCGTATCCACATGCTAAAAAAGTTGAATGGCATAAGCTTAATGCTGAAAAATTAATTGAAGCTGAATTTAAGAGTGAAGGAAAGGATATTATAATCCTTTTTAAACCTGATGGCACTTGGCAACAGGTGCAGGAAGAAATTTCACCTGATAAGATACCTGAGGCAATAAAAGACAAAATGCAAAGTAATTTGCTTCCAGAATCGGTAGTTGAAGTAACCAATAATGGTGAAGAACCATTTTACATGATATCCGGCACAAAAAGCAAAAAATATTCTTTTGAGATATATTCCACGCAAGACGGGCAGGATTTTCATAGTAATCAATATAGAACGCAAACTTACACCGGGGTATTTATAGGAATGGTTTTAATAATGATTGTGCTATTCCCTTAATAGGGTTAAATAGTTTGTAATATCTGATTAGATTCTGCAAGCCACTCTTTTTTAATTAGGGGTAGGGAAAAGTAAAAAGTAGTTCCCTGCCCTTCTTTACTTTCTACCCATATTTTGCCATTATTTTTAACAACAAATTCCTTACATAAAACCAATCCCAGGCCGGTTCCTTCTTCCAACGCTGTTCCTTTAGTAGTATAACCAGAATTAATCTCAAACAATTTCCTAATATTTCCATCTCCTATACCAACTCCATTATCTTTTATTGAAGTTATGGCGTATTCCTTTTCTATTCTAATATCTACTACTATAATACCTCCCGAATGAGTAAACTTTATAGCATTTTGCAAAAGGTTTCTGATTACCATAGCAATCATATTTTGATCTGCTAATACAAAAATATCTTCGTGAATTTGCCGTCTTATATCAATTTGTTTTTCGGCGGCGCTATTTACTACATTAGCAATACCTGTATTAACTTCATCTTTTAAATTAATGGTTTCTGGCTCAAATCGGATTTTATCCATCTGACTTCTTGCCCAGGTTAACAAATTATCCAGCAAGTCACTAGCCTTTTCAGCAGAGGAGTTAAGATGAAAAAAAAGTTCTTTTGCATCATCCTCTTTATATATTTTATTATCCATAATCATCTTAGTCAAAGCAGATATTCCTTTGACAGGCCCTCGCAAATCGTGGCTAATAATAGAGAAGAATTTATTTTTATTTTGATTGAGTTGTATTAGTTCTTCTTCAATTTTTTTTCTTTTTTCAATATCTCTGTATAAAAGAAAAACGACCAGAATAGAAATAACAAATGAAATAAAACCGGATATAAGAATGGTAATTTTTGAGCCTGAAAGATTTACATATGCTAATTGTTGTCTTTCTTTTAGAAGCACACGCTCCATATTCTCTATATCTTTGGAAGCTTCATTTAAACTCTTTCGCAATTGAAGTCTTGCTGAAGCATTTTTTTTAAGTTGAAACTCCTTTTCGTCAAAATCAGGGGAAAATCTGCTATTTACCATAGCAATTCTTTTATTAACTAATACTTCAAAAGAAGCAATATTCTTTTGCTGTTTTTCATTATCACTTGTTAATACTTTTAACTCATTTAAAAGATTTTTAACATTGGCAGTATCTTTTTTATAATCTGTTATATACTTAGACTGTTTAAAAATAGAATAAGACCTGGAATCAGATTCGGCCTGCCTTAACTCATATTCAGCATCCTTAAGCTTTTTAATTACCAGGTAGGTATGGTCTACCCAGTTAAAATAACCATAGGAGTTATCTATTGTTTTTACAGAGATACCAATAGAAATAATAAGTATAAGTAATGAAACTGTGAAACCTATAATGAGGGGATTAAGCGATAATTTCTTCATAGTTTCCTTTTTGATATTAATCAAAGAAAGTCTGAAACTTAAAAGTAATATCTACTCTTAAATATCAGACCCTCCTTTGCTAAATTACGCTATTACTACTGTATTTTATTATATTTTTTCAAATACTAGTCTTGCATGATCCATAATTTCACGCTCGAAACATACTCTGTTTGGCCTTACTCTTAGTAGCGCCAACTGATACCTGAATTCCTTGTCCATTAGAAACTTAGGAATAAGAGAGGCAAACCACAAGTATTTTTTTAAATTAAATTCATAAAATTTCTTAGTCCATTCCCGGTTAGTTTTCACATAATCTAACCTTCCGCTGCTGTAATAAATTTTTTTGAAATAAGGGCTGGCCGCTTTTATAATATGCTCATGCCCATAAGGCAGCCAGGAATCAGGGTTATGTTTGGTTAAAAGAGCAAGTATGTAGGCATCTGAATTTTTATCGGCATTTATATCAAACTTTTCAAATGGAATCATGTTTTTGCTAAAAACCATGCTTTGCATATAAAAACGCCCTCCCTGAGGAAGTAGATTGGCTACATGACGAAAGTAATCATCATAAACTGCGTCCTGTTTTCCATCAATATACTCTTGCACAGAAGCTACATGCTCAAAACTTCCATAAGCGGTTACAGCATCAAACATGCCAAAGTCTTCTGGTTTAACATACCTGGCATCTTTTAAATAAACTTCTAATCCATTCTTTCTGCATGAAGCAACCTGGCCTCTTGAAAGATTTACACCTACTCCTTTCGCTTTTACAGTTTCCTTCAAATACTTAAGCCAGCCCCCCCAACCACAGCCGAGGTCTAATACCCTTGAACCTTCTTTAATAAAAAGATTTTTAACAACAAATTCATACTTTTTTTGTTGGGCCTGATCCAGCGTTAATGAATAATCACCATCGTACATGGCATTACTAAAATGTGCGTTTTCACCTAAACTTAACCGAATAAATTTATCAAGGTTTGTATAAGTAAAATCCATTTCTTTTGATTTATCCCAATCATCTCTTTGAGATGTGCCTTCCCAAGCTCCAGTGGCTTCTTTAACAGTAGGCTCTTTAATAGTTTCTGTTGGTGTATTGCTCATATTTTTATTTTTTCTAGATGAAGCTTTTATTAATTATTACTGCCAAAAGAAAGAAATTATAGTTTAAGGAGCAAATTTTGTAAACTTTTTTCAGAAAGTGGTTTTGATATATAATCCATTATTATAGGGAGTTCCTTAACAGCATCAATATCTTCAATCTTTTCTGAACTGGTAAGAATTACTATTTTGGATATTTTCTTTATGTTTTCCGGCAGATTCTTAAATTCATTAAGAAAAGCAAAACCATTTACAACTGGCATATTCAAATCAAGAAATATTACTTCCGGGATTTTATCCGAATTTTCAATATTTGTCTTAAGATACTCTAAAGCAATTCTTCCCGTATCTTTGGTTATTATTTGCCGGCTAAAGCCTGACATTTGAATTACTCTTTCATTTATAAAGTTGTCTGTAGAACTATCGTCTATCAACATAACTAATTCAAAACCTTTAGTAATCATTTTATTTTATAATTTTAAAACTTAGCTGGTGTATATTGTAAAGAGGGAATCTCTAATATAAATTCAGTACCCTCTCTCGCTACTGACTTTACTTCTATTTTTCCTTTAAGCTTTTCTACAGTTTCTTTGACTATGTATAACCCTAATCCCGAACCCTCACTCTGTTCTGTAGCCCTATAAAACATATTAAAAATCTTATCAATGTATTTTTCAGCAATACCAATGCCATTATCCTCAATTGATATAAGAGCCTTTTCTATATCTGTATTTATATTTATTACAAGACGGCAATCTTTTCTGATATCCCTGTATTTGATGGCATTGGAAATAATATTATTAAAAACAATAGATAAGCGGGTTTTATCTGAAAAAAAGGCATAAGGGTTATTTATATTTACTATTTTTTCAATTTCATCCATACCCCCCATGTACCTTACTTTGTCAAAAGTTTCATTAATTAGTTCATAAAAATCAATCTTCTCTTTTGTAATTTCCGTTCGGGAGTTTCTTGAATAGTAAATAATATCTTTAATAGTATTATCAAGTTTTTCAATACTCTGTTCCATCATGGTAAAATACTTTTCAATAAAACCATAGTCATTCTTCGCCATATCCATGTGGGCAAGTTTAATAAGCCCAAGAAGAGATTTAAGCGGGGCTCTCAAATCATGCGAGGCGCTGTACACAAACCTGTCCAATTCAGAATTTATTTTTTCCAGTTCTGTATTCTGCTTTTTTAATAATTCTTCGTTCTTTTTTCTTTCCGTTACATCTCTACTATTTATTATTAAATCTTCATTCTTGCCATCAGGGTTATATACTTTTACAATTCCTTCGATACATTTCCACAGGTTATTTTTTTGACGAATCATCAGCTCTACTGTATTTACTCCTTCAAAGCCATCAGTAGAGTTCTTCAGCATTATTTTTATCTTTTCCTGGTCATCCGGGTGAAAATAGTTTATAATTTCTTTTCCTATAAGTTCTTCCGGCTTATACCCCAAGGCGTTTTCTATTGAATTACTACTGTATTTTATAATACCTGATTTGTCGATAATATTAATAATGTCAGTTGAGTTTTCAATAAGGCGCCTAAAATGTTCTTCACTTTTTCTCAAAGCAATAAAGGCTGCTTCTTTGTCCTCCTCTGCTTGCTTTTGTTTAATAGTATTAGCAATTGCTGAAGGCAGCCTTGTAAGGTTATCTTTAAGAATATAATCGTGCGCTCCAAGTTTTAAAATGCTTACGGCAAACTCCTCCGATACAGTGCCTGTAACAAGAATAAAAGGAATATTACTTTTTTTTGATTTGTAAATTTGCAAGGCTTCTTCAGAATTAATATCGGGAAGAGAGTGATCGCATAAAATTACATCGGGTTCAAACTCTTCGAATGACTTTATATATTGTTCTTTTGTTTCTACCCTTTTAGTAGTAAAGTTAAAATTTGCTTTGTGTAATGTATATTCAATCATTTCTGCATCAGCAAGTAAGTCTTCAAGCATCAATATTTTTATTTTATTACCCATATAGTCAAATTACTATTAACTATTTAAACTATTCACTTAAATAAGCGAGTATTCCCTAAATTGGATACTGCCTTAACCAAACCCTTAAATACAACACGCTTTACTAACTATATAATTATCAACAGCTAGCTGGTACTATTTGATACCCTACTTTTACATGAAAAATATTAAAATAACTGCAATTATTTTTGTTACTTGGTCAGATTTAAATTTCCTCAATATTTCTAATCTAACCATTTTAGGCATTTTCATATGTACTAAAATTAACTCTAAGGATTATCTGCCTATTTTTTAACCTCATATTTTATACATAAAATCCAAGGTCTTTCCGCTGTCAGCCTAGTAAAGTATTATTGCATATATTCCTTTCTGTTAATGCACATAATAATGGCACCCTCCATAATAAGGATTTCAATAGCTTTTGTGAGCATATTTATACCGCAAATATTCTGATATTTTACCAGCTTTATTATTTGTTTAGTTAAACCCATCAAAAAAGAATTAGACTAATTATAAAATTCATCATTCATTTTTATATAACATTGGCAAAATTAGACTAATCATTATATTAATAAGATAAAATAAATATTTAATATATACGAAAAGCCTTTTTTAAAGTTTTTTTATTATGTTTGTTAACTGATTATTAAAAAAACACACCAACGATTAAAATTTGTTATTTAACTAAAACAATATTAACTTTATCGATATGAATAACCCTTCCATTATAACGGTAGAAGAAAGGCTAAAAACTCAAAATTTTGCAAAGAAATTAATTCTATCAGATTCTCACGAGCAGTTTTTAGGTACAGCTCTATTAACAATAGATATATGTAAAAAAGAACAAGGGATTGTAATTAAAATTAAAAAACTTTTTACAAAACAAGACTAAACTATGTCAATTAACCCATCTTCCGATATAAGCATAGAAAACAATACTATTATTCAGATTATAAATCCTGATATTAAAGAAATAAACCTTGAAATTGCTAAAAGTCTAACAGACGATGTGGTGGCTATTTCCAAAAATAAGGAATACCTCCTTATTTTTGATATGAACAGAGTAACATATGCTAATAGTGATGCCAGGATATACTACAGAAATACAGATCTGATGAAAAATATTAAAGCAATTGCTGTTTTAGCAGAAAATGAAACCGCAAAGCTGGTTGCAAAAGTTATATTTTACTCCAAAAAGAATTTTATTCCAGTGGAAGTATTTAAGCATAAATCAGATGCCTTGGAGTGGCTTAAGAACCTATCTTTAGTCCATTAAAAATTCGTTCGGACTTTTTATACCTTATTTTTATTTAAAAAATGGGTTATTGACCCCAAGGCAAGGAGGCCAAATTATCAAGCAATTCTTTTAATTTTTAATATTATAAGATTTGAGTGAAGGGATTCGCGAAATAAAAATAATACCCAAAATAAAGAATAGGCCCAAAGCAAGAGCGCTTGGCCTCATACCTCCCGCTAATGTATTTATAAGGCCAAACATAGCAGCTCCTGCAAATGTTGAAGCTTTATCTGCCACATCATAAAAACTAAAATAAGAGGCATGATCTATCGTATTCTCGGGAATAAGTTTTGCATATGTTGATCTTGACATAGATTGTACACCTCCCATCACAAACCCCACTACTACAGCTAAAATATAAAACTGTGTTGCGTTATTAATATAATAAGCTGCAATGCAAACACCAATCCATATAGAGATAATTATCATTAGCGCTTTTATATTTCCATAAATCCCCGATATTCTGGCAAATAGCTGCGCCCCCGGAATAGCAATAATTTGAATAAGTAGTATAACGATAATGAGCTGCTGAGTTTCTAATTTAAGCTCTCCTTTACCAAATATGGTTGCCATATACATTACAGTTTGTACACCCATATTATAGAAGAAAAAAGCGAGCAGGAATCTTTTTAATAAAGGGTGATGCTCTAGATCGGTAAAAACTTTCTTTAGTTCCTTAAGCCCGTTAAATATCCAATTACCTTCACCTGTGCGTTTATATACGTTAGACGGCAAATAATAAAAGGAATATTGAGCAAATAAGAACCACCAAATACCTACTGTTAAAAAAGAAATTCTAGCTGCCTCCCCATCGTCATGAAGTCCAAAAAATTGAGGTTTTAATAGCATGGCTAAATTTACAATAAGCAAAAGTACACTACCTATATATCCAAAAGAAAAGCCGCGAGCGCTAACTTTATCCACTCTATCTTCTGTTGCAATTTCGGGCAGGAAAGAATTATAAAATACAATACTACCGCTAAAACCAATACCTGCCATTACAAAGGCAATCATCCCCAATGTAACATTATCTGAAGTAAAGAAAAAAAGGTAGGCACAGGAAAAACTACCGAGATAGCAAAAAATCTGCATAAACAGTTTCTTTCTTCCCGTATAATCCGCTATGGCGGTCAGAAAAGGGCTGAGGAAAGCGGCGATAAGAAACGAGAATGAAAGGGCTGAGGAATATAAAACAGAATTTATTAGTTCGAAGCCTAAAAAGTTAACCTTCTCTTGAGTTACAGCAAGATAGTAACCTGGGAAAACAGCCGTAGTGATGGTAAGCGAATAGGCAGAGTTTGCCCAGTCATACATACACCAAGCATTGATAAGCTTATTATTATTTTTTTCAATGACCATACCCAAATATACTAATTCGGGGGAATAGCCAAACGGAGATGGTATTAAAGAATTATTCTGAAATTTTAACCAAATGCTCTCTTTCCTTCAGGTCGATTTTTCGCTGTATCCAACTTAGGTAATGTCCTCTGTATACATCTTTCATCTTCCACCAATCGTTACGAGTAAATTTTCCACGACAGATAGCCGCCCCGCAAAGGCATTTTTCTATCCTTGAACTAGAAAACTCATGCACAATAAAGGTGGCATAATCGATAGTAACATGCTCGCCAGCCTTTATATCTCTCCTTGCAGCTACATCATCGTCATTTACCATCCATGAATTGGGATCGCAGCAATGGTTTATAAAATAATCGATCTGTTGGTGTATATCCTCATTTTCAAAAGGCCCTACGTACATGTTTTCTTCTAGCTCTGTACAATATTTCTCGTAGATAGTTTTGTATGGCTCGTGAAGCTTTTTTATGTCTTCTCTTGTCCTTCTAACGCAGGCATCGTTCCAGTTAGTAAAGATGAGTTCGCCTTCTTTTATGTCTTCCGTGGTGAAAACCCCGTAAAATCCATCTGATATTTCTTTTTTGACTAGTTTTTTATTGTACATAAAATTGATCTTAATACCACTGTCTTTAAGAAGGATGCTATATGCCATCTAGTAGGTTCTGGTTTTTTCTATTGGTTTATAATAAGAGTAAAAATATAAAATAAAACAACTAATGCAAATTTTTATTTTAGTATTACCACTATCTGTTTCCAATTGTGGATAAATAATTCCGGCAGGTTCTTCCACATGCCTTTCATCAGCTTCTACCAGTAGAAAATTGAGTTACTACCCCAGAAAAAAGTCTTACAGCCACTACAGCCTTCAGGCAATTATCAGGATGACAAAAAACAAAAAAGGAGAGCTAATACTCTCCTTCTATTACTTAGTCAGCGCTTCTGATTGTAAAGAACTGAAGGCAAACCGTTCCTTGAACTCTAGCAATTCTTGCTTAAAATCCGTTTCTTCGAACTTGTAATACTCAGAAAATTTTGTTTGAGGTTTCACTTTAAGCTCCCGCATGTCCAAGTGCTGATTTATAAACAGAAATTCCAAGTCAGGATATATCTCTTTCATAATATCCACAATATCCAGTACCTCCAGATTTTTATCCATAAGGTTATAGTAATCTGATGGCAGGTCAAGTTTTCTGAGCTCTGCCAAAGCATCTATAGTTTTTGTAATATTGATAAATGACCTCGATTGTTTTCCATTCCCATGTATGGATATTCTATTATTAAAATTGGCGTCGAACATAAACCGGTTAATTACTGAGTCGAACCTAATGCCTGGGCTATACCCATAAACATTGCCACAGCGTATAATATTAGTATTTATTTTGTCAAAAAGGCGTTTAACATGCTCCTCTCCTCTCATTTTAGAAATACTATAAAAGGTACGCGGATTTGGCGCATAACTCTCATCTACTATTTTTTTAGAAAAGCCATAAACAGAAGCGCTGCTTAGGTATATTAATTTCGAAACCGTTTTAATCTCCTCTATAGCATAAACCAACTCTGCAGTTCCCCAATTGTTTACCTGTTCCAACCTATGTGAGTCTATATTTGAGTAAGGCGTATCTAGTCTAGCCGCCAGGTGATACACAATATCAATCCCTTTTAAAATCTTCCTAAGCTTACGGGAATCCAGAATATCTCCCAATACAAATTGGACTTTATTACCCGCAATTTTATTGCTATTACTTATAAAAAGATTGTAGTTCTCCCTGGTAAGATTGTCGTAAACTATTATTTTAGAAACATCTGCGCTTTTTGACAAACGGTAAACGAGTTCGCCGCCAATATATCCGGCTCCTCCTGTAACAAGTATATTCATTTATTTTTGTACTAAATCTGTATTTAATCCACACTCTGTTTTTTTAAGCCCAAACCAACGTCCTTCCCTTGCATTCCACTCCAAGTCAAACTTACGAGTACAGGGCTCACAACCGATGCTAAAATATCCTTTGGCTTCCAATGGATGGCGAGGAAGTTTATATTCTTTTATATACTGCTCTACCATTTTTGTATTCCAGTCTAGTACCGGATGGAAACGAATCACATCATGAGGGGCTTTTTCTTCTATTTTAAAGCTTTTCCTGACTGAACTCTGGTCTGCGCGAACGCCATTTATCCAAACATCATGTTCAGCAAGGATAGGTTCTAATGGCTGTACTTTATTAAGATAACAGCAAAAATCAGGATCGGATGTAAATAATAATTTTCCTTCAGCATCCTTTTGCATATTTCGGGGAGTAAAAGAAGAAACATCTCTTAAATTAAGCTTTAATAACTCCGCAACCTGATCCCTGAACAAGATAGTTTCAGGGAAGTGGTAACCTGTATTTATAAAGTAAACAGGTATAGAATTATCAATCTGGCTTATAATATGCAGTAAAACTATACTATGCGTCTGGAAAGAGGAGGTAGTAAATAGCTTCTTTCCTTCTTGCTTATACCCTAAAATCTTGTTTTTTATTTCATCTACTGTCATCGCTAAACCAAATTTTATTTTGTAAATATAAGTTTCAAAAAGATTTAAAGGAATTTTATGTATGCCTTTTTACTTTTCTCAAAAAAATATTTTTAATAAAACTGCCACTCTTCTCTTTTTGTTCCGATAAGTATGCTTTTTATTTATTTATATACTTAAACCTGCTCTTCAAATTTCCTACCATCAACTCAAATTCACCAGACTCTGTAACCCATTTTAAATTTTCTTCTACAAAAGCCAGGTCTTCTTCGTCCAGATCTAATTCTACTTTTTGTGAATCCCCCGGAGCCAGAGATAGCTTAGTAAACTTTCTTAATCTTTTTACTGAGGGGGTTACTGAGGCATATACATCTCTGGTATAAAGTTCTACTGTTTCCATACCAGCTACTTTTCCGGTATTTTGCACGGTAAAAGTAACCTTTAACTTTCCTCCTTTGGCAATGGTTTCACTACTGAGGGTAAGTCCAGAATAGGCGAAAGTAGTATAACTTAATCCGTGTCCAAAAGCCCACTGCGGATTAAACTCATAAGCAAACTTATAAGGAGAGGCCACTTCTACTGCTTCATCCAGAAATTTGTGGTCGTACGCCATAAGTTCCCCAGAGTAGCGGGGATAGCTAAAAGGCAACCTTCCACAAGGGTTAAAATCTCCAAAAAGTACATCAGCAATAGCATTCGCTCCCTGTGATGCTGGCCAGTAGGCCAAAATAATACCATGGGCTAATGGTTCTATTTCTCTTACTATCCTTGGCCTTCCTTCAGTAAGGACAAGTACTATCGGTTTTCCGGTAACTGCTAGTTGTTTTACCAGACTCTGCTGCCCTTTGGGTAATTCCAGATCTCTTATATTTCCAGGCGTTTCTGCGTAGGCATCTTCTCCTATACATATTATAATATAGTCTGCCGTTTTTGCCGCTAATAATATCTCATCCAGGTTATCTGTATACGAAGTATCAAAACCTACTCCTTTATAATACTTTACCTCTGCGGCATTCTTTTTTATAGCTTTATAGATAGTAGGTTCGTCTGCTGGGAAATATTCTGTTTTTTGTCCCTGCCAGGTATACGACCATGCTCCATTTAAAGTAGTAAGGCTATGGGCTGCAGGCCCTACTATTACTATTTTTTTGTTTTTACTCAATGGCAAAATATTTTCATCGTTCTTCAACAATGTAATAGACTCTCTTGAAGCTTGCAGAGCAGTTTGTTTATACTCAGGCAAAGCAAAATTTTTCGCAGCTTCCTTTTCTATATAAGGTTGATTGAACAGGCCAAGATCTGCCTTGAATTTTAATATCCGTTTTACTGACTCGTTAATTCTGGCTTCGGTTATTTTCCCTTCCTTTACCAGAGCAATCACATCGTTATAAAAACTATAATCAAAAGGTACTATGCACATATCTATACCAGCATTTACCGCAAGCCCTGCTGCTTCTTTGTTAGATTCTGCTATCCGATGTCTTTCATGAAGTTTTTTTATATCCTCCCAGTCGCTTATTACTACTCCTTTAAACCCAAGCTCTTTTCTTAACACATCTGTAAGAAGATATTTGCTGGCATGAACTGGCTTTCCATTTACTTCTGCAGAGTTTACCATCAACGTATGCGCTCCCGCTTCAACAGCAGCTTTAAAGGGAGGTAGAAAATATTCGCGCAATACTATTTCGGGTATATAGGCGGCCGCCCTGTCTTTTCCATTTGCCGGAACAGAATATCCTACATAATGCTTCATGCAAGCAGCAACACTAATGGGTTGTTTAAGGTCATTCCCTTCATAACCTTTAATAGTAGCGGCGCCCATAGTTTTAACTATATATACATCCTCACCGAATGTTTCGCCAAATCTGGGCCACAAGGGTTGTCTACCAACATCAAGCACAGGTGAAAAATCCCACCGTATTCCTGATGCTCTTACTTCTTTTGCAGTTATCTCGGCGCATTGCCTTGCCAATTCAGGATTTCTTGTCGCCGCCATTCCTAAATTATGCGGGAACAAAGTAGACCCTAATGTAAAATTTGTACCATGCACAGCATCTATACAATACATAAAGGGGATTTTCAACCTTGTCTCCTCCATAGTCATTTTCTGCATGGTTGTTATGAGTTTATGCCAGTCTTCCAGAGAATAGGCATGATTAATAACATTTTGAATAGATCCAATGTGATGTTTAACTATTGCATTTCTCAAAGAATCTGTATTTAAGACTATCGTTTGCCCCTCCTCCTTTGCAACTGTTGACAAGGTTAGGTTAGTCATTTGCCCCACCTTTTCTTCCAAAGTCATTTTACTAATGATATCGTCAATTTCTTTATCTGAAGTTGTTTTTAGATTTTGAGCATTAGAGAGAATTTGGCAAAAAATCAGAGAAACAATGCCGATTATTTTAAAAAAAGTATAATTTTTTAAAGTCATATTTATTCTTATCTTATTTAGAGAATTTAAAAATAAAGGAAAATTTAAAAGAATTTGTATTTATTTTTGTTCTTTAGAATAAATTAAAATATGAGGTTAGCTGTATTTAGGAAGGAACATTTTAATGCGGCCCACCGGCTATTTAATCCTTCCTGGGACGATAAGACTAACTTTAAAATCTTTGGTAAATGCAGTAATCCAAATTATCATGGCCATAATTATGAACTAATTGTTAAAGTAATTGGTGAAACTAATCCGGATACTGGTTATGTTATAGACATCAAAACTCTTAGCGACATTATTAAAGATAATATTACTACCAAATTTGACCATAAGAATTTAAATCTTGACGTAGAACAATTTAAAGGTATCAACCCTACTGCTGAAAACATTGCTGTTGTTATCTGGAATATTCTCCGGGAGAAAATTGATAAAAAATACGATCTAAAGATCACATTGTATGAAACGGAAAGAAACTTTGTTGAATACCCAGCTTTTTAAAGACCTTAACCTTGAAGAAATAGGAGATGACGAGCATATTGCAACTTCTAAAGAAACTCCTTTAAGACCAGACGCTTTTGATATAAGTGATGAGGTTAAAATGGCTCTTATTCAGGATCATTTTAAAGAGATAATGCTTATCCTTGGGTTAGATCTTAATGATGATAGCTTGAAAGGAACTCCTGGAAGAGTAGCAAAAATGTATGTAAAAGAGGTGTTTAGCGGGCTTAACCCAGCTAACCGGCCAACTATAAAACTCTTTGATAATAAATACAAATATAATCAAATGCTGGTCGAAAAGGATATTGCCTTCTACTCCAACTGCGAGCACCATTTTGTGCCTATTATTGGGAAAGCCCACGTGGCTTATATATCTACAGGCAAAGTGATTGGTTTATCTAAAATAAATCGCATCGTTCAGTACTATTCCAAACGCCCACAGGTACAGGAAAGGCTTACTGTCCAAATTGCTAATGACCTAAAAGAGAGTTTGAAAACTGAAGATGTAGCTATTGTAATGGATGCTTCCCATTTATGTGTTTCTTCCAGAGGTGTAAACGATATAAGCAGCCGAACTGTAACTTCAAGTTATCATGGCAAGTTTTTAGAAGAATCTTTTAAGAATGAGTTTCTAAAATATATTAGTTAAAAATATTTTCAATTAAATGTTTTAACATATAATGTTATTACCTATATTTGTTTATCATTAAACTTAAACTTTTTATGAAAAAATTTAAAATAACAACACTCGCTTTTTTAATGGCTTTTGGAGCATTTGCTCAAAGCAAAAACTGGGCTGTAGATCACTCACACACCAGTGTTAATTTTTCTGTCGAACACCTTGTAATCTCAGAGGTTCAGGGTCAATTCAAAGATTTCAGCGGCTCTGCTACTACTACAGGCGCTGACTTTAGCAATGCCACTATCAACTTTACCATTAAAACAGCAAGCGTGTTTACGGACGATGAAAAGAGAGATGCTCACCTTCAAAATGCGGATTTTTTTGATGCTACTAAATTCCCTGAGATTACCTTTAAAAGTACTTCATTTAAAAAAATAGATGAAAAAAACTACACACTTACAGGTAGCTTAACCTTACATGGAGTTACAAAAACAGTTGACTTTAAAGTAAAATACAACGGAACAATAACTGATCCGTATGGTAAAACCAGAGCTGGGTTTAAACTTACAGGTAAGATAAACAGAAAAGATTTTGGAGTAGGTTCTTCAATGCCAGCTACAATGATAGGCGAAGAAATACAATTAGTTAGTAACGTTGAAGCTGTTCAACAATAAAAACATTTATTCGTATAAAATGAGAGCATAAAATGTCTTGCTCTCATTTTTATTAAATTTGTGCCAAATGAGCCTTGAAGAAGACATAAAACAACATAAATTTAAAAGCGAAGCGCAGAAAGCAGCCGTTAATATTATTTATACATTTAACTGGATTGAAGCCCAAACGCGTGATTTTTTTAAAAAATACGACCTTACTCCGCAGCAATTTAATATCCTAAGAATATTACGAGGACAGCATCCAGAGCCTTCTACAATAAATCTGCTAAAAGAACGCATGCTAGATAAAATGTGTGATGCTTCCCGTATGGTAGAAAGATTACGGTTAAAGAATCTGCTTGAAAGACATACCTGTCCAAACGACCGACGTTCTGTAGATATCCTGATTACAAATAAGGGACTTACCTTGCTCGAAGAAATTGATGTTGAATTTGATAAATTTAATGAACAATTGGCAAATCTGCCTGAGCCAGATCTTAAACAATTGAACTTCCTATTAGATAAATTGAGAGGATAAAAACATTAGTAATATCCTTTTTTTTTATATTCAAGAATAAAATACAACTTTGGTAAATCAAATAATTTCTCAAAAAATGATTACCCTCGAATTATTCTTCAGCTTTCAACTATATAATTTATAAAATTATATAATTATTTGACTTGTCATTTTTCAATTTTTGATGATAAAACATTAGTAATTAATATCTCTTAATACCATAAATATTGTTAATACCTTTTAAAATAGCTATTTACAAGTTGCTTCATGAAAAAATATTTAGGTATAATATTGAAAATTGAGAAATTAAAAATATTTTTAAGTGTGAGAAGTAATTTGAATATTTTGATCAAAAAAACTTTTTGGTTACCTTATTTAAACCATTAGTATATATACAATGAAAGACAGTGAAATCATAGAAAAGATAAAAAAAGGTGATGAAACTGCGCTTGACTTTCTTTATAAAAAAAATTATAAAATGATGGTCAAGATGATTGTTAAAAACAATGGAAGCGAGGATGAAGCTAAAGATGTTTACCAAGATGCTTTGATTGTAATATGGCAGAAGATACAAGGACATGATTTTACTTTAACTTCTAAGCTTAGCACTTTTCTATATAGTATATGTCAAAACTTATGGCGAAAAGAACTGGAGCGAAAAGCAAGACATAGCAATGAAGAAGTCAATAAAAGTGAAATTTTTGATATTGATAAAAAAGAGAGAATTGAAATAATAAATAAATGTATTGATGACATGGGCGACACCTGTAGAAAAATACTTACTTATTATTATTTCGACAATCTTTCTATGAATGATATTGCAGAAAAAATGGGTTTTGCCAATGCTGATACTGCAAAGACAAAAAAATACAAATGCAAACAAGAATTGGATAAAAAAATAAAATCTTTATACACAGCTAGCGATTTTCTTGATTAAGAAATGGAAAACTTAAATAGTTTAAATAATATCGAGTCTTACCTGACAAACAAAATGTCAGCCGCTGAAAGGAAATTCTTTGAAGCACAGCTTGCAAAAGATCCTTTGCTACAGAACGAAATAAATTTTCATAAAGATGTAATAGAAGGCCTTCAAGACTATCGAAAAAAAGAACTTAAGGAAAGACTTAATAACATAGAAGTAAAAGGAGGAAATAGTTATACTGGAATAAAAGTAGCCGCATCAGTCGCATTAGCAACCCTTATTGGTTTGTCATCTTATTATTTTACAGTTATATATAATAAGGAAGTTGCCTCCCCCCAATCTTATATTACACCGGAAACAAAAAAAGAAGTTTCACAAGAAAAATCATCAAACTCTCTAAATTCTTTAAACGAAACTAACAGCATCTTAACTCCTTCAGAAACTAAAGTTATAAGAAAAGAAGTAGCTAAACCCCAAAAGGAAACCTCTAATGTTTCTGCGCATATTCCCATATTTAATGCACCAGATGTAAAAGAACATTTTGCAGAAGACGATGAGCAAATATCCCATGAGGAAATTATTGAAGCTTCTCAGGGTAATATAACAAAAGCCGAAACTCCTAAATTATCTTCGGTAGAAATAAAGATTGAGGAATCAAAGTCCAATCAACTTCAATATCAACATTATAATAATAAATTATTTTTGTATGGGGACTTTAATTCTAAACCTTATGAAATTCTTGAATTGAATAGTCATAAAGAGAGTAAACTATATATTTACTTTGAAGAGAAATATTTTGCTCTTAAGCCAAACCAGATCAAAATAGCAAACCTGGAAGAAATTAAGAACGCAAAGCTTATTGAAAGCTTAAAAATGCTCAGGGATAAATAATAGGTCTTTAAAGAGAGCTAACTTGCGGGAAATTATTAAATTTGCTTTGCAAATAAGCAATGCCTAGCTCTAAAAAAACACACCGAAAGAAAAAAGTAGGAAATTATCCTTATTTCACTGTAATGTTTAGCATTACACTCTCGCTTTTTGTAGTTGGGCTTTTTGCTCTTATTTTTTTGCATGCACACAAACTTTCAAAAATTATTAAAGAAAATATTGAAATAAACATTATTCTGAATTCTAATATAAGCCCGGCAGAAATAGATGAAGTAAAACAAATTATCTCTACCCAGCCTTACCTTCTTAATTCTTATAATGATGATAAGGAGATAAAGTTTATTTCTAAAGAAGAGGCAAAGAAGATATTTATAAAAGAATATGGGGAGGACTTTACCAAAGCCCTTACAGACAACCCATTATATCCCTCTTTTGTCATAAAAGTAAACCCAGCATTTTCAGATTCTACTCATTTAAAAATGATAACTCAAGAGCTTCAAAAAATAGATGGGGTAAAAGAAGTTTATTACCGCGAAGACATCATCAATAAAGTAAATGAAAACATAAAAACTTTAAGCCTAATATTTGTAGGTTTCTCACTAATTCTTATACTTGCCTCTGTACTTCTTATTAATAATACCATTAAACTTGCTTTTTACTCACAACGTTTTCTTATAAGAAGTATGCAACTTGTAGGAGCAACCAAAGGGTTTATACAAAGGCCTTTTCTGTGGCATGCTATAGTACAGGGGTTTTTTAGCGGAGTATTGTCCGTTATTTTTCTTTGCGCTCTTTTATACTATGCCTACAGAGAAATAAAAGAATTATCTGTATTAAAAGAATACGATAGCATTATTATTGTATTAGGTTCTTTATTAATTTTAGGAATTGTAATAGGATTTTTAAGTTCCTATAGCGCAGTAAATCGGTATTTAAAAATGTCTTTAGACGAATTATATTAATAATATTATGAGCAATCTTGTTTTTAAAAAAGAAAATTACCGAATCATGTATCTGGGTCTTGGCGTGCTTGTCTTGGGCTTTATTGTGATGACTTTAGATAAAACGCAATATGGTTTCGGATTCTTAGGAATAACACTGGGGCCCATTATCCTATTAACTGGTTTTGCCATTCAGTTTTTTGCTATTCTTTATAAACCAAAGAAAAAATAATGAGTATCATTCACGCCATTATACTAGCTATAGTAGAAGGGCTAACAGAATTTCTTCCTGTATCATCTACCGGCCACATGATTATTACTTCGGCTATTCTTGGGATAGGTAAAGAAGAGTTCACTAAAATATTTACAGTAAACATACAATTTGGAGCTATCCTATCAGTACTACTTCTTTACTGGAAACGTTTTTTTAACTCCTTTGACTTTTATCTAAAATTATTTGTAGCTTTTTTACCTGCCGCTGCTATTGGCTTTCTACTTGGCGATCAGATAGATATGTTGCTGGAAAATGTAATAGTAGTAGCCTGCTCTTTAGTTATAGGGGGAGTGATACTACTATTTATTGATAAATTAATTAATAACAATACAGAAGAAAATA
>Ga0302306_10000662_pt1 | contig 20601 bp, 22 predicted proteins | sample III_Palsa_E3_1_FD_198761 | JGI IMG/M metagenome (GOLD analysis project Ga0302306, IMG submission 198761) | Peat permafrost microbial communities from Stordalen Mire near Abisko, Sweden - III_Palsa_E3_1 | ecosystem: Environmental > Terrestrial > Soil > Palsa > Peat permafrost | place: Sweden...
CAAAATCAGAATATACCGGCCTAAGCGTAAACCCTCGCTCCCTCAAAAGGGCTATAACCCCCTCCTTGCCAGGCAGGTGCGCCGCCCCTACACCTACAAAAGCAGATTTGTTCCTAACAAGCGTATCTATTCGCTCTGCCATTTTGTGGTTTCGTTCTGTTATAATAGATTTACTAAAAGCATCTGATAAATCCTGATCGCTTATGTAGTACTGAATGGAGTCCAGGTTTTGGGTAAGGTATATGGAAATAAGTTTTTCCATAGCTGTAGTATCTGTAGTAGCCGCATCTTCCTTTATGCCGTCTACCAGCATTTGCGCCTGTTCTTTTAAAGAAACCCTGTCTAAAGCGCTCATTTGCTCTTGCGCAGTCTCTATGCCAATTACCTGCATTTTCTTTTCGGCGGCTATTTTCTGAAAATACTCGTCCAGGCTGTAGGGTTCGTCTTTCTTAGCAAAAGTTTCTGTAATAATAGACGAGGTAAATATGGGCTTTAGTTTATCTACCATGCCCGCCATTACTCCCAGCTTTTTTTTGGTATAGTCGTGCACCAGTTTATAGTCCGCTTTACTAAGCAGCATTTTTAAGGTGGTGTCGCCTGGCATAAATACCATCTTCATCAACTCAGCGGGATCGTTTTGCTTCATCAATAACAGTTCGCCTGCAAAAGCTGTGCAACTGTTAAACCTGGGCATTAACGAGTCCCCAAACTGAAAAACCCGTTTGTCCTGTATGTGCACGGTGCCATACAAATACGATTTATTTTTTAGGCCATTGCCAGATATTTCCCAGAGTAAGGAGTTTTGCGCAAATGCCTGCCCTGCAAAAATCAGAAAAAAGTAAGCGGTAAGAATTCTCATGATTAACTGTACAATAAACTAAAGGTATAAAAACCTTACAACTTATACTGCCTGTTGCGCTAAATAGTATGCAACTATAAGAATAGAAAATTTGCGGAAAATATTAACGTTAAATTGCCTTTAAAGCATGGAAGTAGTGTTTTTTATTCCTATTTTTTTTAAACTTACATAAAATAACTTTTCATGAAAAAACTGCTTTTGTTTATTTGTTTTACAGGCTTGCTATTAGTACAGGCAAAGGCCCAGGCAGATGAGGAAACCAAGAAGAAGGGAAAAAACGACCAGGAGGCACTGGATAAATCTATGACCCCTAAAAAGACTAAAGAAGAGCTTAAGTATGAGAAGGCGATAAAAAAACAAAAAAAGAAAAAAGCCCAAATGGACAATGCCACCAGAAAGCAAACGTCTAAAGTTAGTAAAAACAGGTTAAGCGCAGCAGGCAGAAAAACCAGGCAGAAAAAGAAAAACTACATAAAATCTCACAAGTAAGAAATGGCTTAAAGGTAAAGGGCCGTTAGTCCGTATCCTTGTCTTTAGGGTAAATAAACCACTTTAGCTGCCCCGTACCTTGCGAAACCTCCTGCCAGCCATCTAGCTCAAACTCTATATTAACTACGCCGCAGGTGGGTATGTTCCCAAGTTCGGCCTTTGCTAAACTTTCGGCAAGGTAAGTTAGCGTAGGGTTATGGCCCACCAGCATTACCTTGCAGTATTTATCATCCAGCGCATTAATAAAGTTAAGCAGACTTCGTACAGAAGCCTCGTAAATCTGCTCCTCAAAAACGATATGCTCGGTATTGTAGTGCAACTGTTCGGCCACTAATTCGGCTGTGTCGCTCGTCCTTCGGGCAGGGCTTGCATAAATAACTTCTGGGCTAATGCCCAACTCAAAAAGCCTTTTCCCCATTTTAGGGGCGTCCGTCTGCCCTCTTTGGTTTAATTCGCGGTCAAAATCTTTTTGCCCGGCTACTGACCAATCAGACTTGGCATGACGTAAAAAATAGATATTTCTTTGCATTTGCTTAAAAAACTGACTGAAATTACCGAAAAATCATTTGAAAATAAAATTAGTAGCCTTCGAAATAATGTGTATGGATTTATTGTTTTTGCACATTCGCCAACTAATGGTATTATTTAATGGAAAGTTAAGAATAAGCTAAGGAAGCAGGTATATAACACCCTTAGTAAAGATAGTACACTGACAGCAAGGCTACTATATAACACTTTATAAATTAGCTATTTATGGAACTTAACAAGAAATGCCTATGTTGGTAAGGCATGAGCTATATAATCACCTACAAAACCCAACACCTCAACGAGGTGATACAAAAGATTCTGGCAACGCCAGAGCTGACCCCGCGCTTAAGAAGTTTCTTCGGATCTCTGGTACGTATGAATGCTTACGAGGAATCTAAAGAACAAGTGATAACTGCGCTTGAAAAAGACCAGGAGGCCAAAGAACTTTTTGAGCTTCACGGCGGAAAGTTAGCGCCTATCCCGGAAGACAACACCAGCGCTACCAGGGTGTACGACCGACAGGGCGACTTAATTTAATTCGCTTGTTCGTTTTAGTAGTCAAGCTCTCAATCCTGACTATCTAGTTAATTTTTTTATCTGCATCAAACTGGTACTACCCCGCCTGTGCCAGTTGGCACATCGGTATGGTTACTATTAGTATGACTCTGAATATACTAATAACCCTAATATTGCAGCTGGGTTTGTGCTACTTAAAAAACTACTAGTTGAAGCGAAATCTTACATGGCATCTCGCATGCCACGATAATGTCATTGTTTTGTCATTGTTATGGCATTGTTTTGTCATTGTTTTTTGCATTATTAATTTGAGTAGATGTATGATTTTAGCTGTTTTTGAATGCTGTGCCAGTTGGCACATTTCAAGTGTAAAGTTCAAAGGTAAAAGTTTAAAGAAAAAAATATAGCACAAGTTTACAAATGTAAATTTTGGTTTATAAATGTAAACTACCCAAATGGCAGGGAAGGAAGAAATAAAGGTAGCACAGAAATGGAAAGGTTAAAGAAAAATATTTAAGGTAGTAGGGGGCATTGCAAACTGCATAAAAAGCGGTTACTACTAATTACTACAAACTAGCGCAAGCATTCGCTTGTGCTGCAAATCATATGGCACAAGGAAATCCTTATGCCAATGGATAGTGCAGGGTTAGTTTTAATTTATTAATCTCTTCCGTAATCATCTTCAACACTGCCCTCATATTTATAACCGATAATGGCCATTGAACTACTTAATACTAGTAAGATAAAAATATAAAAGTAAAAACCCCAGTTACTATCAATATAAGTATCTGACATTACTAAAATAATAGGTAATAAATAATTTAGTAAGTTCCATAACATGTGGATATAAATGGTTATCTTAATATTATTTGTTTTAGAAAAAATCAATGCAAAATAAATACCTGTTATAAATGCAAAAATAACTTTTGCTATGGCATTTTCTTCATCTGAAATATGAAGAAGAGCAAATAACAAACTAGATAAAAAGATTGATACATTTTTATTATACCAATGTAAAAAACCTTTAAATAGTATCCCTCTAAAAAATACCTCTTCACATATTGGCGCTATTAATACTACTGCTATAAAGTTCCCTGATAATCCTCTCTTATTATTAAAAAAATAAAAATATTGAGTAGAGCCTAATTTGATATATATTTCAACCTGAGAGATTATTGTACCAAGAAAAAAAAATGAAAATAAAAATAAGATATACAACGCATTCATTTTCTTATTATACCTACTTGTCGGAAACATCTCTTTCCATTTCCACAAGAATACTATTTTAAATAATACTATTGCTATTAAAAAGGTTACCGCTTCAGCTAAAAAACTTGTATATGGAATTTCATTTAATATCTTCTTTACCATCAGGAAAGTGAGTATAAATGAAAAGCATAAAACTACGGCTGTAATAAAATTAGGATATCCTTTTTTCATAGAAAAACATGCTGTTACCAACGCTACCACACTTCCTCCTGTTACCAAGTCTTAGATTACGATTCATCCCCCTACCCCCTTCCCTTGCGCTGCAAGCGCCCGCACAAGGGGGACAATACTTTTCTTTAAACTTTCTTCTTTAACCTTCAAACTCTACTACTTCCCCTTCGCCCATTTGTCTTCTATGTCTTCCAGGCTTAGGCCCTTGGTTTCGGGTACGTAGAAGTACACAAACAATAGTCCCACAAACGTAATGCCTGCAAACACGGTAAACGAGCCTGCGGGGGATAGGTAGTTACTCATCCGCAAAAAGGTGAAGCTTACCAAAAAGTTAAACACCCAGTGCGCCAGGCTTATCATGCTCATGGCAAATCCGCGTATCTTAAGCGGGAATATCTCCGAGGCCAGCAGCCAGCCCATTGGCCCCAGGCTTATGGCAAAAAAAGCGATGTACAATAGTAAACTTCCTACGGCTATCCATTTTAGGGATTCCCCTAAAGCTTCTTTCTGGCTAAAGGCCAGGGCAAGCGCGCCCAGGGAGAAAATGATACCTGCAAAACCAATGTACAATAAGGGCTTACGTCCCAGCCTGTCCAGTAAAGGAAGGGAGATAATAGTAAATACTACGTTTACCACCCCCAAACTAACAGTAGCCAACAAAGCGGCGCCTTCTTTATCGAACCCCGATTGCTCGAATATAATTGGCGCATAGTAAAATATGGCGTTAATGCCCGAAAACTGCTGAAAGAAAAATATGCCTATGCCTATAATAAGCGGGGGCCTTAGCCATTTCTTAAACAACTCCTGCCAGTCGCCGCCAGACTCCCGCAACATGGCTTCCTTTATTTGCGACAGTTCCAGCTCAGCGTCCACATCGGGGCTAATGCGTTTGATAATTTTTTTGGCCTCCTCTTCCCTACCCTTCGTCATTAACCAGCGCGGAGTCTCTGGTAAAAACAACATGCCTATGGCCAGTATGGAAGAAGGAATAAAACCTGCCAAAAACATCAGCCTCCAACTGTATTCGGAAGAACGAAACAAGTAACCGCAAAGGAAAGAAACCAGCAAACCAATAGTAATTGCCAACTGGTTAAGCGACACCAGCGCCCCGCGGGATTTGGAAGGAGAGATTTCTGAGATATACAGTGGCACTGTAAAGGAGGCAACGCCCACCGCTATGCCTATTACTATCCGCCCTGCAATAAGTATGTTCACAGAAGTAGCAAGCCCGGTGGCTATAGAGCCGAGGGTAAATATTATAGCGGTGATAATACTCACTTTTTTACGCCCCAATACGTCTGCTATTTTGCCGCTTACCAGCGCGCCAAAGGTGGCGCCTATAAGCACGGCGCTTACTACAAGTTCTTGCGCGTTGTTATCCAGCTTCCATTCATCGCGGATAAAAATCAGGGCGCCAGAAATTACGCCCGTGTCATAGCCAAATAGTAAACCTCCCGTGGCGGCTATGGCGGCTATTACATACACCAGGGTATTGTTTGTGGTTTGTGTGTTCATAAATGATTGATAGTATTTAAAGAAGCAATATAAAAAAATACAGATAAACCGACTAACTAATCAGGATAATAAGAACGAGGGTACAGATTCGATCAGGTTTAGTTCTTTTAAGGTATCTGCTGCATGTACAAGGGAGATAAGGGGAAACTCTGTAGAAGATGCCCAGCGGGTAGCAGAGAACCATTCCTTAGCGTCTTCCTTGCTCAAATTAAAACCGTTAGCCACAAGCGAAACCGCTTCAGGGTTTCTCATAAAGTCCCCACAGGATTTGTTAATGACTAACTGCATGGCCGAAATTTCTTTAGGGTATTTTTCCACCACCTCGTTCCTTGCCGCTATCATAAAACAGGGCCAGGGGGTATTGCGCACATCTAGTCGCCTAAACTCTCCACTGTCCACCAGGGGCTTGGTCATAAACTTCTCCCACATAAATACATCGGCAGCGCCATTCTTTAAAGCCTCTCTGGCGCCTTGTATATTATTTACTACTACAAACTGGTCGTCAGACAATTTCCAGCCTCTTAACCGGGCGTCTACAAAGGCCATAAGGTGCGAGCCAGAACCAAAGCGGCTAATGGCGTAACGCTTGCCTTGTAATTGGGAAATCTCGTATATGGATGACGAAGCGGCAATGTGTATGCCCCACATAAGGGGAGATTTTACATAAACCTGCACAATGCTGCTGGGGTTTCCTTTGGCGATGTCTGCCACTATGCCCTCTGTTAATAGTACCGCTACGTCCAACGAGCCATTTCTCAGGTCGCTACACATGGCGCCTGTGCCGGTAGGGTATTCTTTCCAGTTGATGGTAACGCCCAACTGTTCAAAAGAACCATTTTGTATGGCCAGCTTCCAGGGAAGGTTAAAATGCTCTGGCACGCCGCCTATGTTTAGTGTTATCATTTGCTTGTAAAGAATTGAAAAAATCTATGGCTAACCAAGGCAAAAATAGATCAATGGTTAGAAATCTTAAAAACTACTTTTGATTTGATATGATTAACTAATCTTTTTCAAGAATAATTCGTATTGATGTAAGAAGATATAAAAATTAAAAATTATTAAAATTTTCAACTAATTGAAGTAAAACCAGTTGGCGAAAAGGTTTTTTTTGTTGGAACTTATAGGCTAAAAAAAGCGATGTAAGGATAAAATAAAAAAAATAATTTTATGTTAATTAATCATACCATTTAAAAATTTCCTAACTTATGACTAGGAAAGACGAAAGGGATGAAAAATGGCATAAAATTTGACGTTAACCAGTTATTATTTAGCGTATGGACTTTATTAAAGCATCATCAGAATTAAACAATAAAAAAATTGTTGCCGTCTTTCAGAAAGACAGCGAATCGTACAGAAGATTTGGCCCGCGTTTTATAGGGCAATTGGTAGGCCGTTCCTGGGACAATTCAAGAGAATTAACCAAAACGCTTGTATCGCTCACTATATTGGCCCAAAATTATATCGCTTATCAAATCCCCTGCGAGGACATACAAGCGATTACTGAAATTTTTAATCTGTAAAACTTAAAAGCCTCTCTCCTAGTGATTAAGTTAAGAGAGGCCGGATTATTAAATTTGTATTTATTGTAAGTACATTAAAATTGCTTTTAACTTCTGATATAATGCCACAATATATTCCTATTTTAGGCATATAAAGCCTGCTTTATTTAGTATCTTACTTCGCTAAAGTATTTTAATTTTAACAACTTGCTATTCTAATTTAACTTATTCATAATGGATATTCCTGTTTTCCTTGATACGCGGGCGCTCATTTTTGATGTTGACGGTACGTTAGTAGATACTATGGCTGTTCATTACCAGGCCTCGCAACTGGTTTGTAATGCGCATGGCTTCGATTTTCCGGTTGATTTTTTTTACCAACACGCAGGAATACCCACTGTGCAGGTATTTAAAACGCTTGTTAGCGAAATGGGCCTAAATATAGATGGAGAAATGCTGGCCAGGGAAAAAGAACAAAAATACCTGGAACTGATAGACCAGGTAAAGCCTTTGCAGCCTATTTATGACATTGCTGTAAGGTACAAATACAGAATGCCCATAGCATTAGGTACTGGCGGCACCCGCGAGATTACTATGCGAACGCTGGAAGCCGCTGGCATAGGCGGTGAGTTCGGTATTGTTATCACGTGTGATGATGTAAAAAATGCCAAACCCGCCCCCGATACCTTTCTTTTATGCGCAGAGAAAATGGGAGTTGCCCCCAAATATTGCCAAGTATTCGAAGACGGCGAGGCTGGAATAGCCGCCGCCTATGCTGCAGGAATGTCGGTTATTGACATCAGAAACTATATACAAGCTTCTTAATTAATTTTAGAACCAACCTTTAACTAACTATTAAAGGGATATATACGCCAGGTATAATAATAGACTATTTTATAACGTTTTTATAAAGTACATCAGGTTTCCTAAAAATCCTTATTAATATACTTTTTCCTCTTTCAGGTGTTTTTTATAAAAGAGAAAGATATGGAAAATTACACCATTGGCGATTTTGTTGATTTAATTGACGTTAAAACTGCCAGGCAACTTTATAAAAGCATTAAACGGGGTATTGCAGAAATTAATGACGCTATTGTAGAAGAGTTTGAAAATGGCAAGGAGATCATAAAAGTATTTATACAGGTTGGCGAACGAATTGTTATAGTAAATGTGAAGTTAAGCCTAGAGGAAGATGAAATTTCCGCTACTCCTGATACTGTATATGTTCTTTCTATGGACGAATGGCTGGATTATATGCTTACTAATAGTAAAGGCCTGAAAATAAAATAATGATTTATATAGTAACCAATTGATTTAGATTTTTTATTCTTATTCCTTATAAACTTTTTAATTTTTTATTTGTTGATTTACAATTATTGCCTACACCATGTTTTTATATTCTATAAAGCGATTTTACCTTTTTTTAATAATTCTGTTCCTATTTTCATGCAATCATAAATCCTCAGAAAAGGTATTTATCCCCACCGGAAAAAAGATAGAGCACACTCGTAATTACTATAAAAAAGCAGAGCGTATTACTTATTCTGCTCAATATGGAGTGTTTCATGTAGGAGATATAGTAATAGAAACTTCAAAGGGATTGAAACCACAGGACAATATTCCATGCTACCATGTAAAAGTAAGTTCTGTACTTTCTGGTAGCGTAGGGTTTGTTTTTTCGATAAATGATTCCTGGGAATCTTTTGTTGATACTACTTCTCTTTTACCTTATAAGTTTAGTAAGTCTTTGCGTGAAAATAAGTACCGCAAAACCGACTATACCATTTTTGACAGAACGCTAGAGAAAGCTTTTGTAACTGATACCACCAGCCCCCATAACCCTGAACTACACAATTACTCCATTACTCCAACTATTGAAGACATGATAAGCAGCTTTTTTCTTCTAAGAAACGTCCCTTTTGAACAAATGAAAGTAAACGACACCGCTATTGTTGATGTTTTTATGGACGACCGCTGTTATAACATAAGGGTAAAACTATTGGGGGAAGAAAAAATAAAGGTGAAATCTAAAAGGTATAAAGCCTACGTAATTACAACAGCAATAGCTGAGGTAGAGTCTGAAGAACATGTAAAATGCTGGATAAGCGCCGATGAAAAACGTATCCCCTTAAAAGTGAGATTAAAACTGCCTGTTATCTCTGCCGAACTGGAGTTAAAAGAATACAAAAGCAATTAATTAATATAAAAAGTGTAAGGAAAAAGATGAAACAGCGACTAATTATTAAAAAAAATTGTTTACAAATTAATTCATCAGAACATGAGCAAGCATTTATATCTGTTTTTAATAAGTCTGTTATTTTGTACTATTACAGGATGCGGACAAAACAACACTGCAAACGCTAAAAAAACATCTGTTATGGCAACTCCAAACAACGATACCAAGAAATATAACACACTTACCCCCGAAGAGGAAAGAGTAATTGTTTACAAAGGCACAGAAATGCCTTATACCGGAAAGTATTATAAGACCAAAGAAGAAGGAACATACATTTGCAGGCGATGCAACGCGCCTCTTTATAAGTCTGACGATAAGTTTGACTCCCACTGCGGATGGCCTAGCTTTGACGATGAAATTCCAGGAGCGGTTGAACGTATTGCCGACCCGGACGGATCTCGTGTAGAAATAATTTGCGCCAATTGTAAAGGCCACTTGGGCCACGTATTTGAGGGCGAAGGATTCACAAATAAAAACACCAGGCATTGCGTTAACTCTGTTTCTATAGAGCTGGTGCCTAAGAAGAAATAAGACTGCTCTATTTCTTCCACTTAATATTACAGCCTATGCTTGGCTTCTGGTCAGCAGGTACAGGTTCGTTTTTCAGTATACAATCTAAAGCGGAACGAATATCTTTACCTGTAACAGGAGTATTATTAGAAGGGCGGGAATCATCGAGCTGCCCTCTATATACTAAGCTCCGATTTGCATCAAAAATGAAAAAGTCGGGCGTACACGCGGCATCATAGGTCTTAGCTACCTGTTGAGATTCATCGTACAAATAAGGAAAAGAGAAATGATGGGCTGCAGCAAATTCTTTCATTTTATCCGGCGCATCATCCGGGTAATTAATAACATCGTTAGAACTGATCCCTACAAAAGAAATTCCTTTAGGAACATAATCAATACCTAAATCCCCAAGTTCTTTTGCCACATGCTTCACAAAAGGGCAATGGTTGCAAATGAACATTACTACTAATGCTTTGCCAGTACTTAATTCTTTTAAAGAAAAGTGTTTGCCGGAAACTACATCCGGCAATTTAAAATCTGGGGCTATGCTGCCTAGCGCCCGCATAGTGGATGGTGTTTGTGCCATAACTGTTTTAACTACTGGTTAAAAGCGGCTTTCTTAGATTTAAGTTTATAATACTCCAACTTTACAAAAGAATAACCCATTTTTCTAAGCTCCGGGATAGTCTCTTGTAAGGCCTCGTAGCCATACCATTTAGGGTGGTTCATGTGCATAATAATGATAGCGCCGCTTTTGGCGTGCGTTATAATATTTTTCTTTATTCCATCCTTGGGGGTAAACGGAACGGCATCGCCGGAAAGAATATCGTAGCTTACTATCTGCACATCAAGCTGCCTGGCAATTTTAGCGCAAAGTTCATCGGTAAACGCAGTAGCCGATCTGTAAAACTCGGGCCTTCTTCCGGTAATACTATCTATCTTTCGTTCGTTAAGCTCTATCTCATCTAGCGCTGCAGAAATATTGGCTGTTCCTTTTATTCCGTATTCCGACTCCCCATCTACAGAACATGGCCTGTGCCTCAGCCCATGATTTTCTATTTCAATTAATGTATCAGCCATTAGTTCTTTTACCGTTTCAGGATTAGCGTCCATCCATATACCTGTTAAAAAAATTGTGGCGGGTATCTTTTCCTTCTTCAGATAGTCAATCAGCTCTCTGTCATACTCGCTTCCGTGCGGGCCGCCACAGGCGTCAAAAGTCAACGCCATAATTTTAGAATTGGTAATAAGGTCTTCGTCCACTCCTTTTACAAACTCTCCCCAACTCCCTGGCTGTGCATTGGGGTATTCCCTTATAATCTTTTCTTTTAACTGCACATAATCCATATTCCCTGGCGATACCGATACTATTTCTGCAGGTATATTTTTTTTGACATCACCAGAGTCCGAATCTGTCTTTACAGTTTTTTCCTCCTGGGCCACATCGCAGGAAGTTAATAATGTAATGGTAATAATAAATACAGGTATAAACGTTAATTTCATAGTTAATTGATACAAGCCACAATTTACACTCATTTTAAAAAAAAATTAGAAATAAAAGAATAAAAAAAGGGAAGGCCGTCGCCTTTCCCCTTAATGCAATACTAGTAAATAGATTAAAAACTAATCTTGTCTTTTGTTTCTTCTATCTTCTCTTATATTTTGCTTATCATCCCTCTTATCTTTCCTATCCATACGCTCATTTTGTTTGTCCATTTTAACCTGTTGTCTTGGAGCTCCGGCAGCTTCATCAGCTCTAAGCTTACTCTTATCCTGGTTCACTCTTTCCTTGTCCATTCTCTTCTGCTTCTCGTCGTTGTTCAGCGTTTTCTGGTCATTTCTCTCTTGTCTTTTTTCCAGCTGCCTATCCTGGGCTTTTACAGCCTGTGTAAAAACTAGTAGTCCTAATACTAGTACTAATTGAAGGGATATTGATTTCATAATAGTAATTGTTTGAATTTATGTATTTCTGTAAAGGTCTAAAATTTAATTTTCTATATTAATCTTCTTTGGATATATATCAAAAATAATATTTAAAAGCTTTTAAAGCCAATTGGCATATTGTTTGCTTTACGTAACATAGGCAAAATGGTTTAGAACTATGTTTAAGCTACTATTTAAAGGTGTTTTAATACTCTGGGCAGCATGTTTGCTATCATTTAGGATAGTAAAAGAAGTTGCAAAATCGCACAGTTCTTATTTCTGCCTTAACTATTCTGAACATGCTGCAAAAATCCTGCCTTGTTCTGTTGCCCCTGCAAAAACTCCCGGCATTGTCCTTAATTCTTTGGAAGATACGACTGATAATGCATTATTCAAGAAAACAAGGAAAGCAAATTTAACTGCTTTTTACCAGCCTTTCTCAGCATCTTTAATAAATACCTTGCATATAAGTTATATAAAAGCTGTTTTACCTAATCCTATTCCCATCTACATCATTACCCACGATTACAGAATATAAGGTTTATAGTTGCATTATTGTTTTTACCATCTGACTGATTGATAATTTATTATTAAACACGTAAATCTTATACTAAAATGAAAAATATTCTTTTTATAATCGTTCTTATTCTGTTAATGTCATCATGTAGAACAGTGCCCGCAGGTTACAGAGGTATAAAAGTATACTTGCTTGGCAATAAAAAAGGCGTGGAGACCAAACAACTGGGAGTAGGCGCCTATTGGATTGGGCCCAATCAACAACTTTATAAATTTCCTGTCTTTCAGCAAAACTATGTATGGAAAGACGACAGGGCCAGCGGAGGCCTGGATAACTCCATTACCTTCCAAAGCAGAGAAGGGTTGGATGTAGACGCAGATTTTGGCATAAGCTACTCCATAGTGCCAGATAGCGTTTCCAGCATTTTCCAGAAATGGAGAAGAGGTATCGACGAGATCACAAATATTTTTCTCCGCAATATGGTGCGGGATGCGCTAAATGTAGAAGCTTCTAAAATGCCTATTGAATCTATTTATGGAATACATAAAAGGGATTTGCTTGCCCGTGTGGATAGCGTGGTTTCTGAACAGACAGAAAAACATGGAATTATAATAGAACGGATTTATACCATTGGCGAGTTTAGGTTACCAACTGTAATAGAACAATCTATTAATTCTAAACTACAAGCTAACCAAAAAGCCCAACAGGCCCAAAATGAAGTGAAAGAGGTAGAAGCTGAAGCTAACAAGAGGATTGCCAAATCTAAGGGAGAAGCCGAAAGCAAGGTGATAGAGGCCAATGCCGAGGCTGCGGCCATAAGGATTCAGGCCCAAGCTGACGCCGATGCACAAAGGATACAGGCAGACGCCCAGGCAGAGGCTAATAGAAAAATATCCGAGTCGCTTAACCCTCAGTTGATCGAGTACAGAAAAGTAGATAAGTGGGACGGAAAGGTGCCACAGGTGAACGGAGGCAATACTCCATTTATAAACCTTAGTAATACTACTAATACACCCCCTATCCCTCCGGCTGGTAAATAGTAGTTTGTAGTAAAGTCTTCGGTGAAAACCGGAGGCTTTTTTATATCTGTCTTTAATTTTTTATATAAAATACCACTTTTCTTATATCTGCTTATTTTAATGAAAAAGCGAATGTAATGTTACTCAATATCTAAACCACACTTAACAAAAGCATAACATAAACATTACTTTTACTTAACACAGAATAAAGCAAAGCCTTGTACCTTGCACAAAAAAACCTAACTACAACTATGAAAAAAACGATACAATTTTCCCTAATCCTCGCCTTTCTTTTGGCGTTAACAGAAAGCAAAGCACAAACACTACTTTACTATTGGCACTTTGATAGTTTAGGCACGGTAGCGGCTTCCTCTCCTATAAATTCAGATTCAACTACCATGAGCGCACCGGGAACTGTTTCCTGGGAATTTCAGCCGGGAGCGCCGACTACTACTGCTTTGATTATTGATCTTTTATCTGACGATTCTTGCACTATAAATGTACAAGGAAGCGCTGTAGCAAACCAATATATTGGTAATGCTTTAAGGCCCCGTAATCCTAGTGAATATGCCCAATTGGTATTTAGCATTCCAACAACAGGATATCAGGGTATCACTGTTGCATTTGCTACAGAAGCTTCGGCAAGTGGAATATTAGGGCAAATAATTGATTATAGCGCTGATGGGGGAACTACTTTTGATACAACGGGGGTAATAGTTACTAGCCCCTTTGGAGCTTCTCCATCAGGTTTAGCTTATGTTGATACTGTAGGAAATGTTACTGCTACATCCAATGCTGTAGGATGGCATTTGGTTACCGCTGACCTTACTACCGCGACTGCTGTAAATAATGCCAGCAACCTGATAGTAAGAATAAGATATGAAGGATCTGGCGTTAAAAATACTTCTGGTGGTAACGACCGTTTTGACAATGTTACTGTATGGGGAACTGCTTCTGTTACCGGCGTTACCAACGCTTCTGCAGCCGATGCAGGATATTCTTTGTATCCTAACCCAACTGCTACTAACGTAATTAACCTTTCTGCCCCAACTTCGGGTTCTAAATCAATTACTGTTTATAACGTTACTGGCCAGCTGGTATACACTACTACTGTAAGCGGCCAACAGTCAACACTTACAATAGATAACCTAAGCCAAGGAATGTACTATGTAAACATTGGCGATAACGGCGCTAACTACAGCATTAAGTTTGCTAAGAACTAAGTTTTAAGAAACAGGTTTATATAAATAAAAAGCCTTCGGGAAAACCGGAGGCTTTTTTAATGTTCAACTGTACCTGAAAAATGTTTTACTAGTGATGAGGTTGGTTGACTAAATTTGTATCATCAAGCCACCTACCAAAACATCCAGTAAAATAATTTATTGGGATCGAACTGAATAAAAAGAAGAATAAGAAAATACACAATCAGAAATGTCTTCATGTTACTATTCTTCTTCATTTCTTCTCTTCCATCTTTCTTAATCATAGACACAACAATGAGCACCAGGCTTAGTATTACGCCTATTACCATTGTAAGCAACATAAGTAAGCTGGCCCAATACGTGGCGGTATAATGAAACCCAAAACCGAGCATATAAGGAGGCATAGAGGTAAAAATGGAAAGATCCTTATGAACTATTTTAGCCCTTATTATAAACGAGCTGAACAAAACTACCCAGGCAATAGGGATATAGGTTAATATCCTGAATATTGCAATTGATTCCTTTATCATCCTCTCTATTTCTTTCTATCGTATTGGCAGCAGTTGGGAAGGTTTTTGTAAGCGGCATCATCCCCTTTTTCCGTTTCTGTGTCATAGCCCGCGTCCGCTACCTTTTTTTGAATAACAGGTTCGTTAATTTTAGTGGGGTCGTAGTAAACTGACATCATTTTGGTATCCTCGTTCCACTCTGCAGAGTTTACTCCTTTCTCATCTTTTAGAGAACCTTCTATGGTTTTTTTGCACATTTCGCAATTGCCATATACTTTAAAAACCAACTCTTTGCCTTCCTTTTTACTATCCTTACAGCTAAATAACCCTATTGCAAGCAGAAGAACAATGCTTTGTATTAAACTATTTTTCATTTTATAAATTTAGTATAAGTAGTAAGTTAATTAAAATTATTTATAAAAAACAATATATAACAGATACCCTGCTTCAAAAAATTATTAAAAACTTAACTACCTCTTAATACTGAGTAAACATTGCTGGCGTATTCTTGCACAACCAATTAACACCATTGTGAAACGAGGAAAAACCGTTCTAATAACCCTGTTAATAATTATACAAATCTTTATACTCTCTCATTCTCAAGCCCAGAATCTAAAAGTGGGAGAAAAAAAATTAAAAATCCTTTCCTGGAATATCTACATGCTACCCCTTCCTTTTGTATCTGCAGATAAAATTAAACGGGCAAAAAGTATCGCTTCTGTTATCAAAAACTCCGATTACGATATTATAGTCTTTCAGGAGGCCTTCCACTCCAAAGCCAGGAGCATTCTGGCAGACTCATTAATAAAGGCATATCCTTATCAGATTGGCCCTGCCAACCCGGGCAAAAACTTTTCATCCACTAACAGCGGCGTTTGGATAATAAGCAGAATACCCGTGACTTTAATAAGTGAAATCAAATTTGAAGCCTGTGAAGGAATTGACTGCATGAGTAAAAAAGGGGCTGTATTAGTAGAAGGGCTTTTTGAAGGCCACAAATTTCAATTGGTAGGAACTCATCTGGAATCGGGCAATAACCATACGATAAGAGAAAGACAGTTTACCCAAATTGCAGAAGAATTATTAATTCCTTTTGAAAAAGAACAGGTTCCACAAGTGATTTGCGGCGATTTTAACGTAGATAAATACGACAATGAACATTACAACGCATTAGTAAATAAGATGGGTGTGGATAGTTATGAAATAGCTGGAAACTGCAAGTTTTCGTATGCCGAAGAGACTAACGACTATACTAAATGGCAAAAAGATAAAGGATATAATACGAAAAGTTAACCCTATTAAACAGAACTGGAAACGCAAGCGCAACGACCTCTCTGACCACTATGGCATTTGCGCTGAAATTTATTTTTAATTTTTAATTGTAGTTACTATTAATACGGTTTATCAAAATAAATAATTGCGCGGGTAGGATAACCAAGTATAAAACGCACTTCAAATTTATCCCCTTTCTTTAAATTGTATTTTTCTACAGTTCCCTCGTAGTAATACTGAATTTTTGTGTAATCCATATTGGCATGGTACTTATATATACAGTAGTGTTTGTGCACTTCTTTTAAAGTGCCTTCTACATCGTCTGTTTTATCAGTTGGTAAAAATATAGGTTCTTCAAATAGTATTTTCGCATCCACAGGATTTAAACTATCATATTTTACTCTAAATTTATCACCCTTGGCAAGCGTAACAATATTAGCCCCCGCCATTGTATGAAAAGGACGCCCTTTTACCATGTATTCAAATTTTAGGTCATCGCTGTTAGAGCCAGCATCTGAGTGAGTATCCATAAGCGTAGCATAAGTATAAGAAAAAATTTTGCCCTTGTTTTGGGCATTAACTATGCCTGTCCCTATATAAAACATTAGGAAAAGCATTAACAAAAAAACATGGGGCCTGTACATTTTTCTTTTTTTAAGTTGCCAAATTTATATAAATCTAAAAATAGTTGAATCATTTAAAAAAAAGTGGTTACAAACCCAAATTAAATGTTATTAACATACTACGTATGTTAAACAATGATTTTCTAGCTAAATATTAGTTTTAATCAATAAAATATGATGTTAATTAGGAAAAATTGAATTATTTTATTAAAAGTTTGTATTTTTGTAACAGAGAGTTCTTCAAATATATGACTAATAAAACTACTACTAATAGAATACAATATTACACTTTAGGTTGCATCATAAAATGGGGTATTGCATTTTTCTTATTCTTTTTATTAAGCTATTCTGGCTTTGCTCAGTTGCCTAATGTTTTTTCTCCGGTAACCGCTTTTAACTTAGGCACTCAAGCGTGTAATAATACAGGTACGCCCACCACTATTACTATTTCCAATAACAATGCCGCTTTTGCCGTAGGAAATACGGTGCTTATAATACAAATGAAGGGCGCTACTGTAAATACAGCCTCACAGCCCGAACCCCCTACAGCGGCGGCAGACGCTGTTTTTGGAAGTATTACTGCTTACAATCAGGCAGGCAATTACGAATTTGCTGTAGTAGCAACAAATTCTGGGGGGGCTACTCTTACGTTTACGCAACCCCTTGTAAATACATATAACCCTGCTATAGGCCCTGTACAGTTAGTAAGCGTACCGCAATATACTAACCTGACCATATCAACTCCGCTTATAGGTACTCAATGGAACGGCACAATTGGGGGCGTACTTGTTTTTCAGGTAGGGGGTACATTAACGCTAAATTCTACTATTAGCATGGATAGCGCTGGCTTTAAAGGAGGAAAACTAATACAGTTAACTACAGGGGTGCCTTGTAACGAAGGCCCTTATACGCTTGCTACATTTCCTACTACCGGAACCCAATCCACTTCTTATCGTGGCGAAGGTATAGTTACCAATGCACTTCCCTTTGGCAGGGGAGCGATGGCAAACGGCGGCGGCGCAGGAAGCGGCCATAATGGGGGTGGCGCAGGTGGCGGCAATTACTGTGCAGGCGGAGAAGGCGGGTATGAATATTCTCCCTGTTATAATACAACAGGGGCCACATTACCCTTTTTTAGTACAACCCCTAACTACGTAGGAGGAGCATTTGGAACCGGGCCTACAGACAGACAGTCCTTACCAGGTTATGCAGTAACGCCTACTAATACTAAAGTATTTCTGGGCGGCGGCGGCGGCGGCGGTAACGGAGATGATAACGCAGCGACACCTGGGGGAAACGGAGGAGGCATTATCATTATTTCAGCAGATGTAATTGCAGGTACAAGCGGCATAATCTCCGCTAATGGGCAAGCCGGATGGAGAAACATGCTTGCCCCTTATACAGGAACCAGCGATGGCGTTGGAGGCGGAGGCGCAGGAGGTTCTATACTATTAGATGTTAACCAATATACTATTGGTAGTCTAACTGTGCAAGCCAATGGAGGTAAAGGCGGGGATAACTACCAAGCCTCTACCTGTCACGGAACCGGCGGCGGTGGCGGCGCAGGCTATATCAATTTTTCTACTGCCGCTCCTACCAATGTAACCACCAGCGCTATTGGGGGAGTAGCCGGATTGGCAGATTTGGCTAATCCTAACGACCTAAACTGTTATGGCTCCAATTACGGGGCGGAACCAGGCGGTTCATGTGCAGGCGCTATAAATAATACCCTTTCCATAAATACCATAGACTGCCCATGCAGCGCCGCTAACCTGGGGCCTGATCAGTCGTTATGTGGAACTACTTCCATTATATTAAAAAACGGAACGGCAAGCAATGCTGTTGCTGGGGGAGCCAGCAAAGGATTTACCTGGTATTTAAACGGTACGGTAATTACCGGGGCTACCGGGCCTACCTATACCGCTACTGCTGCAGGTTTATACAAGGTAACGGTAGATTCACTGGGTTGTATTAAATCATCAACAATGAATATTACAAGCGCTCTACCTACTCCTTACCTCGGGCCAAACAGCGCTATATGTTCCCCTTCTGTCTTTAACCTTAGCACTCCTAATTCGGCCTCTTTTCCTGCTGCTACTGAGTACCAATGGTACATGAACGGGGTAGCTCTCACCGGGGATACAAACATTTCCCTGCCTGATATTACCGCGCCAGGGACTTACAAACTTACGGCAACCGCTCCCCCAGGTACTGGGGGATGTGCCACTTCTGCCCAGGTAACGCTTACTTCAACAGCCCCGGTAGCGGTAAATGCATGCCGCAGCACGGCGGGAACCGTAACGCTTTCTATAACAAATACGCTTACGGGTGGGCCATATAACTGGTATAGCCAAGCTTCCGGAGGAAGTATAGTGTCAGGTGGAAATAATACTACATCTTTAACTACTTCTGTTTCTTCTACTACTACCTATTATGTGGAAGACGACGGGTTGTATGATACTATTGTCGGCCCTCCGGTTACAGGCAATGGCTATACAGTTGGTGGAACGGCCGGACAGTCTAATAATAACGCTCCGTTGCTGACACAATATTTTAACGCTTTAAAACCATTTAACCTAAACGGAATTACAGTAGTTGCATTTACCAATAGTTGCACTAACACATCTTTTCCCATTCAATTGGATGTAAAAAATTCATCAGGCACGTTGGTAGGCAGCGGATCAGCAACAGTAAACTGCGGCACCGTTGCTTTATCTACTCAAACTTATACTATCACCTTTACCACACCTATTTCTATTCCTGCAGGTAATAACTATACTATAAGTACAAATTCTGCGACAGGAAAAACAATTGAAATTTTTACCGGAAATGCGACTACTTACCCGCAAACCTATTCTCCTGTATTTGAGCTAACTAAAAGCGGCGACATAAACAACATTAACGGAGCGCCCGCTTATTTTGACTGGAATGTAGCATACGCTCAGGACTGCGACCGCGTTCCTGTAGTAGCTACCATCTCCGCTACTGCCTGCCCTTCCCCTACTCCAGTAAAACTTATTAGTTTTACCGCAGAATTGGCTACTGGTAAAGTAGTATTGAACTGGTCAACTGCAACTGAATTAAATAATAATTATTTTATTGTTCAAAGATCTATTGATGGTACAATATTTGAATCTATTGATACAGTCAGGGGGCATGGCAATTCAAACAGTATTATTTACTATCAGTATAACGATGATATCCCTGTGAATGGTATTGTCTATTACAGACTTATACAGCAAGATTTTAACGGCAATCAAACTATAAGTAGCCTTGCTTCTGTAACTAACGACCAGTCGCTCACTGCCACTGTGTATCCTAATCCATTTGATAAGGCGCTAAACCTTATTGTTAGCGCCAAGGAAGTGTATAAAGTACAGGTACAAATAACCGACCTTACCGGAAAAACATTGTATTCTTCTGATCAATATACTACAAATGAGACAATACTTTTAGGACAGGGACTTTCAACAGGTATGTATATACTTGAAGTTGTAAGCCCATACGATATAAAAACATTTAAGATTGCAAAGGAATAAGAGTAAAATATTAAGAAAAAAAGGTGAAATTTTACCACAAAAAAGGTTTCGTTTTCTCAAAAAACAATTTGTTATTTTTTTGTTAACTAAAAATAATTTTAAGCTGTTTATTTAATCTCTCAGAAAATCAATTGTTTAACATAATTATATCAATAAAAAAATTACTTTATCTCATAGGTTTGTTTCCTGGCATTTAAATTTACTTTTCCCCTATTGCTTCCCTGTTTTGTAATTCGTAAATTTATATATGGCTTATATTGACGAATCCGTTTACCAGGTTGTTAGGTGCTTTAAGGATAATAAACTGTACGTTTATAATAAAGCAGAACACCGTAATCTTACGGAAGATTACAGCATAATAAAATGTTTCCCCCTTAACGAAAGCGGCGAAGTAGTGGATAAGGT
>Ga0302306_10000674_pt1 | contig 20406 bp, 26 predicted proteins | sample III_Palsa_E3_1_FD_198761 | JGI IMG/M metagenome (GOLD analysis project Ga0302306, IMG submission 198761) | Peat permafrost microbial communities from Stordalen Mire near Abisko, Sweden - III_Palsa_E3_1 | ecosystem: Environmental > Terrestrial > Soil > Palsa > Peat permafrost | place: Sweden...
ATAGCTACTTACCATAAAGCTATACAAGCTGATGAGCAATGGTCAACTCCACATTACAATTTAGGACTTATTTATAAATACAAAAATGAATGGCAACTGTCTTTCGATCACAATAAGAAAGCCATAGTATTTGACCCGGAAAATGAAGCTGCTTGGTGGAACCTTGGTATTGCTGCCACGGCGTTACTCAACTGGCGAACAGCCAGAGAAGCGTGGAACTACTTTGGTTGGAACCTGGATGTTAACGATGATGAGATTAGGTTAAATATAGGTGACGCGCCTATTAGATTAAACCCTGACGGAGAAGCAGAGGTTGTGTGGTGCGAACGCATTGACCCCGCAAGAGCCATTATCTATAATATCCCATTACCTTCAAGCAGACACAGATTTGGCGATATGGTGCTTAATGATGGTGCAGCGGTGGGCTTTCGTACTGGCAGCAACGGAGAAGATATACCTGTGTTCAATGAATTACAGTTGTTAACACCATCTTCCTATATTACTTACTCTGTCAATGCTTACATCAATGTACAGCAAGATATCGAAAAACTGAATGAACTGTGCGAATCTGCAAAAATTGAATTTGAGAATTGGTCAACAATAAAGTTTTTATGTAAGCAATGCAGCGAGGGGACACCCCATGAAAGCCATGACCATGATTTACAAGTTGAGCCCAGTAATGAAAAACGTTTTGGGTTTGCATCCATAAGTATGGATGCAGTATTGCAAGTACTAAAAGAATGGCGAGTTATTACACTCTGTGAACATGATGAACTTAAATTGGAGCTTGGCTAAAGGGAGTACTAAAGAATTATTAAAATCACTGATGTATGAAATGGCCAATTATATATAGTTTAAAAGTTTGGTTGATTACTATATTGTTAGGTCCGGTTATTTATTATTCAATCCAGGCTTTTACCGATCCGGTTTTTAGGCACCACACCAACCTGGTTGATTTTACCACAGAAGTATTAAAGTATAGCATCATATTTTCGTTGCCGAGCCTAATTTTATTTTCGCTGCTGGTGTTTTTAATAAATTTACTCAATTACAGTATGTGGGTTAAAAAACTAATACTCACTATAATTGGAGTTTTGTTGATCGTATTGCCTTTGCATGCTATAAAATCGTATTGGGGGCCATGGATTATCCAATGGACAATTGCTTATGGCAGTATAATAATTACATGCATTTGGAGTTTTAAGCTCACGCAGACTTCCTGATTGGAAGTTTAAATCTTCCGTGAAGCACACGCGGCACGCGTGCGCCAGCAAAGGAGGGCCTGAACTGATTTTATAAACTCGAATATATAGCTTTTTATAATTAATGTTACGATTCATTTTTTTATTCGCTATCACTGTTTTTTTTATCAATATGGCAGCTGCGCAAAAAAGCTTTGATATAACAATAAGATTAGATAGCAGTATTAACCCGCAAAAAATTAAATATCAGTACTATAATGGGAAGAGTATCATATTTCTTCCCGACACATTCGGCAATCAGAGGGTAGTAAGGTTTAAACAAGAATATTATTCTCCCTTAGCGTCATTTACTATTTATTATACCGACTCTAATCAAAACCCATACAATAACGATTTTTTTATAAGCAATAAACCGGCAGTTATTAGTTTTTATTTTAAACCAAATAATGAAAATAAATTATACTACAGCGCAATTGTAAATGCCAGCCCCATTTTTGACACTGTCGCCAATAAAATTTTGGGCAAATTGAACGCCTTTATGACAGGTACTGCAATGACCAAAGAAAACGCCGCATTTGATCTTTTTCTGAAGCAAAACCCCAATTTTAACAAAAACGATTCGCTTAAGCGTGTGTTTAATAAGTTTTATAAATCCCACCTTAACCGCGCCATGTTATTTCTAAAAAAATATCCCGATGATTATTTTTCATTTTGGTATTTCATTCGGCAGGTAGCACAGGTTAACCAGGTTTTAGGTAAGGATACAGCATATTTAAAAGAACAGTTGGCGTATTTAAAATCGGTATTCCCTGCAAAATATACCGAAAGTGTAGAGGGCAAAGCATTAATTGAAACTTACGAGGCTATAATATACCCATTAAGGCTTAATAAAACTGCTCCTTTATTTACCGTTACAGCAATTGATGGGGAAAGAATAAACCTGAGTGAATTTAGTGGTAAATATGTACTGCTTGATTTTTGGGCAACATGGTGCCCGCCCTGCATGGCCGAAATCCCTTTTATAAAAGAAGTTAGAAAAAATAACCCTACGGATAAACTGGTTATTATTGGCATTAGCCAGGATGTCAATTTGAAGCAATTAACGGCCACTGTAAAAAACAAAGCTATGAACTGGTTGCAGTTTTACGATAAGGATACAAAGATAAGCCATTTGTATGGGCTTAATGAGTATCCTACACTGATCTTATTAAATAAAGATGGAAAAGTAATATACAAAAGTGATCATAAAACAGCAGATAGTGAAGCGTTGCCAAAATTGCTTAACGCGATAAATTAATCTACTGAAAATCAATGCCAAAATTTCGGCGCACGTGTGCCAGCGGGGGATGTCTATAAACTCAACTCCTGTAGGAGCCTGTTAGCCTTTCTTGTTTAAAAATGACTACCAATTTAGCTCGCAAAATTCCTTACAACCTGAGTGTTTTGTTATTAAAATGCTGTTTATCTGAACCTTACCAACTTTCTTACTCCTTTAAAAAGTAAAGATGCCCGCTGGCACCCGGTTTGTTAATTTAATGTTAATCTATTTAAATTAAAATTAAAAAACCATGAAAGTCAATACTAAAATAGTAGCAGTAGCAATTGTAGCTGTTACGCTTTTTTCTACAAAAATAAAAGCACAATCAATGCCGCTTGGCCAGGTAAAATTTGATATTGGTGTTGAAGGCGGCTTACCCACCTATAATGCCCGTATACTATCAAACGCTATGGCAGGTGCAACAGGCAGGTTTCAGTTGGGTTTAGGCGATAATTTATCCGTAATAGCCACATCAGGTTTTTACAATCTCTTTGATAAAACCACTACTATTAATGGCGCTTCTTATAAAGAACCCGGTTTAGGCATTATCCCTGTTAAGGTGGGTTTAAAAGGCTATTTGGGCGGTGGTATGTACCTTACAGGTGAAGTAGGCCAGGGTTTCGAAACCTCAATAGATGATGCAACGGGAGAAAAGGATATTAAAAATATCCTTGCCGGCGGAATTGGCTATACCTGCCACTCATGGGATTATGGCGTTAGGTATGAAAGCTTTACTGGTCAGCATTTTGATTATGGTTTAATTGCTTTACGTGTGGCGTATGGCTTTAAACTGTAAGAGTTTATCGGTATAAATTATCCGTTAATAAAAAAGGAGGTTGTTTATGCAGCCTCCTTTTTTTATTTAAGCCTGTGGTTGGTTTTATCACTGACCACTTGATGGTTCCGGCGGTGCGGTGAAACCACCGACCGCAGGCTGAATTGCTGGCGTTAGCTGAAAGCTAAATACATTTTAGGTCGAAGTTGGAAACTTCGACCAGTGGGGCGACCGCAGGCTGAATTACTGGCGTTAGCTTACAACTAAACCACTCAATAAGCCGCCAGTACAGTAAATCCAATACCTGCAATACCAATCTTTTCCCAATCGGCCTGGCTGGTTTCGCGGCTAATCATGGGGCTGCTTAGCAGGCTTGCCGAGAACATAATGCCTGAACCATAACTATTTTCAATCCATTCCAGGCCTACAAAAAAGTTATCGTTAACTATAATGTGGTAGGGTTCAAGGTTAACGGTTATATTTTGCTGGCCTTTGTATACGGTAACATAGATGTTTTGCTGCTGTATGATTTTATCGGGCAGGCCTTTTTTAACGCTGTAAATGTTCAGCCTTAATTTAACTGAATCCGTTGCGGGATTTGCCAGCGAAGCATAAAACCGCTTAACAAAAGTGGGCGATTTTTTGATATGGATAATTTCGCCAATCTCGTGGCCCAGGGCATTATCGTTAAAACCGGCACTCGTAGTTTTGGATTGTGTTTTATTACCGAGGATTTTCTCTTTTAGCTGATTAGAGGCTATGTTAACTTCTTGTAAATGAATGTTATTGGGTACAAGCGCTATAATTTTGCCTGATTGATAATCGCTCAGCAGAAATGATTTTGGGATATAACCAATCATGGATATCCGTAAACTATCCGCGCCATTGTTATGTAAAGTGATTGCGAAGCGGCCATTATCATCGGTTACGGTGCCAATACCTTTACCAATTACGCCCACGTTTACAAAAGCCAGGCTTTGGTTGGTTTTGGCATCTTTAACAATGCCGGTAATATCCTGTGCCTGGCACCAGGCCAGTTGAAACAGGATGCAAATAAACAAAAAGCTTCTTTTCAGCATAAATTTAGTCTATGCTAAAGCATACATTTCTTCCTGTTGTTTTTGTACCGCGGCGCTGTTAATATATTCGTCGTACTCCATCAGCTTATCAATATAACCGCCCGGTGTTAGCTCGATAATGCGGTTGGCTACGGTTTCGGTAAGCTCATGATCTCGCGAGGTGAACAGGATAGTGCCCCTAAAGTCCTTCATGCCATTATTCAACGCGGTGATAGATTCGAGGTCGAGATGGTTGGTGGGTTCGTCAAATATCAGCATATTGGCCTGTTGCAGCATCATGCGGCTAAACATGCAGCGCATTTTCTCGCCGCCCGATAGCACATTGCTCTTTTTCAACACTTCTTCGCCTGAAAACAGCATACGGCCTAAAAATCCACGGATAAACTGGTCGTCCTTATCGCCGGTAGAGTATTCGCGCAGCCAATCAATCAGGTTGGTGTCTTTTCCTTTAAAATATTCGGTGTTATCCATCGGGATATCCGCCTGGTTAATGGTAATTCCCCATTTAAAGCTGCCTTTAAAATCAGTATCGCGACCGGTTATGATATCATAAAAAGCGGTGGTAGCCAGGCTATTTTGCGATAGCACGGCAATTTTATCGCCCTTGTTTACCGTAAAGCTGATGTTGGCGAATAACAGCTCGCCATTAAGGGTTTTGGATAGGTTTTCTACCTGCAAAATCTGGTCGCCAGCTTCGCGGCCCAGGTTGTTAAATATAATGCCCGGGTATTTACGATTTGATGGTTGTATCTCATCCAGGTTAATTTTATCCAAAGCCTTTTTACGGCTGGTTGCCTGTTTTGATTTAGAGGCGTTGGCGCTAAACCTGCGGATAAATTCCTGTAGTTCTTTTACGCGGTCTTCGGTCTTCTTGTTCTGGTCACTGCGTTGTTTTAACGCCAGCTGGCTCGATTCGTACCAGAAAGTGTAGTTACCGGTGTATATAGTCATTTTGGCGAAGTCGATATCAACCACATGCGTACAAACAGTATCTAAAAAGTGCCTGTCGTGCGATACAACCAGCACAATTGCCTCGTACGATGCTAAAAAGTCTTCCAGCCAGGCTACGGTATGTATATCAAGATCATTGGTAGGCTCATCCAGCAATAAAATATCGGGCTTGCCAAATAATGCCTGGGCTAATAACACCCTAACTTTTTGGGTATTATCCAGTTCCTTTACCAGTTTATAATGCGCATCCTCTTTAATGCCTAAGTTGCTTAATAGGGTAGCAGCGTTGCTTTCGGCGTTCCAGCCGTCCATTTCGGCAAAAAGGTTTTCCAGTTCGCCGGCACGTTCGCCATCGGCATCACTAAAATCTTCCTTCAGGTAAATGGCATCCTTTTCCTTCATAATGGCATACATTTCCTTATGCCCCATCATTACAGTTTCAATAACCGAAAACTCATCAAAAGCATAGTGGTTTTGGCTTAAAACCGCCATACGTTCGCCGGGGATAAAGCTTACCGAACCGCTGGTAGGGTCAATATCGCCCGAAAGTATTTTTAAAAAGGTTGATTTACCTGCCCCGTTGGCGCCAATAATACCATAGCAATTGCCCTGTGTAAACTTCAGGTTTACATCTTCAAATAATGTTCGTTTACCGTAACGTAGTGATAAATTGGATACCGTGATCATGCTGCACTTTATATTTCTGCAAAAATACGCATTTACTTATAATTAATTAACCCGCGGCCCATTATTGTATGCGGATTTGACCCGATTTTCGGTAGTGTCTCAGTTTGAAAATAAATAATTTTTATGCTTGACCGCTTATGATTATCTTTGTACATGGCTAAAAAAGATTTAAACCAGCTTGCAAAGTTCATAACTGAACAGGCTACAAACGAAGATACCGAAAAGCCTTTAAAGAATGAAGCGGCTGTTGCTTTGGGGCGATTAGGGGGGTTAAAGGGAGGTATAGCACGGGCTAATAGCCTATCGGCTGAAAGAAGGAAAGAAATAGGAATGAATGCGGCTAAAAAGAGGTGGGAAAAATAATTTTAAATGACTATCCGGTTGTTGTAACAAACAAGTAAACTTTAACTAAAAGTGAAAACGTTCTCAAGAAATACCAAATCCCCATCCACCAATTGATGCACCATGCCTTGCAAGCATAATGGCTAATACTATAATAATTATTCCATGTACTATTCTCCAATAACCATCAACAATACAACACAGTCCACAAATTATAGCTAATGGTAAAAAGACGATTGGAAGTAAAAAAATACAAAGTACTGCAAAGAAATAACCTAAGATGATGTATATAACACTATGTTTTACAAAAGTAATTCCTTCACCTGGTTTAAACGTTTCACTACAATCCAAACAAGTAATCTCAACTCCATTTTCAGTTTTATTAGTTGATAAAGAAGAAGATTTACATGATGGGCATACAACTGAACTTTGCATAAGGTTTAATTTACTGCAATATATAAAAACTAAATCTTTTTCTTTTTAATAAAGGCTAATGGTTAAATTTAAGTATGAAAACACATGAATTAGCCAAAGTCCTACTATTACAACAAAATATTGAAGTATTAATATCATCAACTGATTATGGGAATAACTTACCTCTTGAAATTGTTGAGTATGGTATGAATTTAGAAGGAGATTCAGGTCAGATTTCATTAGTGTTAAGAGGAAAAAGTTGGAAAGACAAGTTATTAACGCACAAATCAGAAATTGAAGCTAATAACATTTTATCAGGTTGTAATAAACTTAAAATAACTGATTCTTAAATTTGAATTTGAGTTCATTCACCCTTAATTGTAACTCGGGGGAGAGTTTTTCAATAAGGCCTTCTTGAAGTTTGATAGTTGGTCCAGTTGGGAAATTAACATATTCAATTTCATAGTTATATTTACTCCATTCAGTCTGAAAATCAGTATTATCTTTAACTAGTTCTGAAAATTGATTTTTAAACTCTAAAAATTGTCGAGACATATCTTTCATTTAGTAAAAGTAGCTGAACAATTATTTAAAAAACAATTTATTTTAGTTTGTTACAACAACCCGATAGTCATTAAAAATAATATAAAAAAATTAACGGAGTAAACGTCTCATCCTTTCAACTGAATGAAAACCAGGATAATAAGTTGTATAATAACCATCTTGATTTATGACTATAATCGGACCTTCATCATAGTAAAGTAGTTGGGTACGAAAAATGCGGAGATGAATAATGTAGTTACGGATAAGTTTCATTTATATAACTTATTATTTATGAACTCACTACACTTCTTCCTCTTTTTTGGAACCTCATTCGTACAATAAGATTGCCAAAAAGAATCAGGTGCTGTAAACCTGTAACATTTTAATTTACTAGGACAGGTTTGGTTTGCACATTTTGAAATATCAGGCATGGATTAAAAGTATAATAATTGAGTGTATAGAAAGTATAATTTATAATTTTTTCAACCCTACCCTTTTGTAAAAAATATAAAATGACTATCCGGTTGTTGTAACAAAACTCAAACTTAATTATTCTAAAATAAATTGTTTTTTCAGTTACCTGATTTCTCACATTTAAACGCTGTTGATAAATGAACATCAACAGCGTTAACTTTTTAAAATATATGAGTAAATCAGAAAAAACAAAATGGCTATTATTAGTCGCAAGAGGAACAGTTCAAGGTGCATTAATTGTATTAAAACACTTTCTATAATCCTTACATTTTTTAGCCGAACAGCAACTATCGTTACATAGTTGCTGTTTTTGTTTCTACCTAAATTTAATAATACTCTTCAATTAAAAAAGAATAAGTTTCAAAACTGGTTTATTATCTCTCAATTTTTTATTTACTTTGATCTAATTATAATAGCGAACTCGTTTAAGTCACCGAACCGTCGAAATTTCAGGACTAAACATACGAGGAATGATTTTGCCTACGCCATAGCGTGGGGTTATCACTTCGTATGTACGCTTTTCGACGGGCGTGGTGACTTGGTGAGGCTCCACGCTTACTTTTTAGTCACCAATGATAGGAGCTAGTTGGTATTAACCAATCCTGTCATGTTTAAAAAAATCACACTAATTGGACTAACTGTACTTCTCTTTTCCTGTAACCAAACTCCTACCTTATCAACTGATGATATGTTTGTAGGCAAGTGGGTTTATTACAAAACTATTCCATATCAGAAAGAAGACCATTCACAAGATGGTATGGTTTCATCTCTAACAAAGGAGGCAGATACTAATGAGACTTATTCATTTTCCCTTTATACCGGTCAAACTGTATTATTCTCTAAACAGGATGATAGTACTTTGACAGGAGTTGGAAATAATATGAAGGTTATATATATCAGTTCAACTAAACATATAGCCCTTGTTTTTAACCAAACTGATGGTATTGAATTTAGTAAATTGAAATGACTTTTAGAAGGAGTAGGGTACTTTCTCTTCTCAGTTTTTAAAACTTTATAATTGCAAAATCCCGCCTATCAGGGGCGGGATTTAAAATCGTAAATGTAAGTATATGAATTTTGAAAATTATTATCGAAGCAACCATCAACCTCCAAAATACTGCAGCTTTACTAACAATATGGTTATCAGCTATTATCCTGATAAAACATTATAAGAAGCTATTTAAACATCTACTATCTAAAATTAACTAAAAGATTAGTTAAAAAAGAATTTAATACCAAGTATCATTAATACCAGCTGTTATCATACGATCAAACAAGTCACTCTTAAAATTCCTGCGGTTAAGTTTATAACAGAATTCATCTAAGTAATTTTGTAGATAATCATGACCAATTGAATGGTGTGTACCTAAGAATAAACGTTTTGAATTGGCGATTACTGTATGTACCCAAGGCAGTGTTTTATGTGCCTCTTTCGATGGTACAACGTTTGATATGTGTTTACGGATAACTTCAGTTGAACGGCTGTACCCACGCCATCCGTCTGTTACTATTGTTGAGTTTGGATCCAGCGACTTTTTTAGTTCATAATTGATACCAGTTGAAGAAAGATCATCAATAGTAACCATTTTAACAAAACCCATTACTCGCTTCTTTTTATGTTTATCCATTTGTTGAGGGTTCGGGAAAGATTCAACCATTACCAATACTTTTTTCTGTTTTTCTGAACCACGTCCTCTTTTTTGTGTAGCCTCTTTTATCAGATTACCTAACTCATCACGTTCAGGAATAGTAACTACTTCATAAAAACCTTCGTCTACCTCAATCTCACCTTGTAACTGATATTTACTATCTCGTTTACCCATTGTTTTACGGATTTTCTGCATCATATACCAAGTGGATTCATAATTGGCTAATCCGAGTTGACGCTGCATTTCGAGTGCAGAGAATGATTTTTTAGTAGAGGTCATTAAATGAAGTGCCATAAACCAAAACCGAACAGGTATATGAGACTTTTCCATAATGGTACCCGACCGAAGGTTTAAACAGGTTCCACAGGCTTTACATTTCCATAATTCACGAGTACGAATCCAATAATGAGATGTAGAACCACAGGTACATACAACACCTTCGGCTTCTCTCTTTTGCTTTAAATAATCCCTACAAGTTTGCTCATCAGGGAAACGGCTGTTAAAATCTATTAAGTTCATTATCAATGTTTTATACCTAAATATAACGATAAGAACCTTGGCTACCAACCAATTAGGACAGAGTTTTGAACAGATTTTAGACTATTTTAAAATAAATTGTTTTTATGGATATGGTATAGCTTTTCTTTGCTAAATGATAAAACCCCTAACAGCAGGAAAGTCTTTTTAACTTTATCTTACCATCAGGGGCTCGAGCCAATGGGCGGCCAATTATCTAAATCGTGTATCCTTCAGAGTTAGAGCTCTGGGGGATTTTTTATATCCCTACTGCAAATATAATAATTAGTTATTTGGCTCTATACTCTTTTTTAAATTAAATAGTGAATTTATTTTAAAATAGAAAGAGCTGACTTGCGGGTCAGCTCCTAAAATTCAACCACCGTAAAAAGAAACATTGAGCCAGCAAGCTCCTTGGTAAATTTGATCCCTGAGCCCGACAGCTCAGGGTTTTTTGTTATATCTAAATATATGAAAAGTAAGCGTTACATTCAACTAAAATTTTGAAAATGAAAACCATTACAGATATTCTTGACATTGTTTCATTACTAATTCAATTAGGGGCGGCGGTGGTGATGTTTAAAAATAGTCCAATTAATACAATTACAGGCACTCAGCTTGGTGGTAACTATGATAAGTCAATACCTGATTTAAAAAATAAGAGGCTTAAAAATGGGTTTAGACTACTAGCTATTGGTATTTCAATTTCAGTTATATCACTTTTATTAAAGGATTTTTACCTATAAAGTTTTGTTACAACAACCGGATAGTCATTTAATTTTATTTGCAATTAGTAAAAAATATAATAAATTAGTAGGAAATAAACCTTACATGGAACCCGAACAGGCTATAGATGCAATCATAGAAACCAATGATTGCGACCTATATATATTAAGTGCAACTATTAGTGACACTACAGTAGATGCGCTAATAAATATAATCCGACATAAATCAATAAAACGAACTAATTGTTATCTAATACTGACTACCTATGGTGGAGACCCTGATGCTGGATATAGATTGGTACGTCTGATAAAAAAATATTATACCAATTTTGTTCTTTACGTTTTAGGATCATGTAAGAGCACAGGTACACTAATTTCTCTTGGTGCTGATGAAATCGTTATGGGCGACTTTGGAGAGTTCGGCCCTTTGGACATTCAGTTAACCAAAGATGATGAAATGTCAAGTTTATCGGGTCTTAGTTATACTCAAAGCATCGAGTCACTTACAGAACAAATTTTTAAAACTTTTGAACATAGTTTTTTAGCATTAAAACAAAGGAGTGCCGGAACTATAACAACAAAAACCGCAGCAGAAATTAGTTCAAAACTTGCTGTTGGTTTACTATCTCCAGTAAGTGCCCAAATAGACCCAATTAAACTCGGAGAGGTTTTAAGAGCAATAAACATTGCAAAAGCATATGGAAATAGAATTGCGCCAGACAAGTCCGATTTAGTAACAAAATTAATAGAAGATTATCCAACGCACGGTTTTGTTATTGATTACGACGAAGCCAAAACAATTTTTCCAAATGTCAGATTAGTAAATGAAACCGAGAGGTCGCTCGAAAATGCTATATTTCATATAGTTAGAAAAGAACAAAATAATGTTGTAGACGAACTGTTAAAATCTGAAGATCTAATTGAACCAGTTGAGGTAGTGGATGCTGATGAAGCTGTAATTGAAACAGAAAATGGTAATTTAAATGAAGAAGATAACCAACAAGATCAGGAACAACCACAAGCAGAGTAAAACCTTTTTTATTAAAAATTACGTATTATAAACTTTACAATATTTAGATTGTTAATACAACTATAAATTATATTTTTGACAACAATTAAAACTTCGACATAATGGCATCCCTTAACAGAAAAAATTCAAAAAACATCGTTACAGTTAGCGAGGCTTTAAACAACGTACAAAAAGGAACGGTTAAGATTTCGAATGTGACATTTGTAAAAAACTTAGTTCGAAATTCAGGTAGCGCCCAACACCCGCAACAACATCGTCTATCTTTTGCACAATTGAGGCATATTTAAAAATAATTAATTAAAATTTCAAGCGGCTAAAATGCCGCTTTTTTTATGCCAAAATTTATTTATAACAAAATGAATTATATGCTTGACCGTTCAAGTATTTTCATTATCTTTGTTGTATGAATAAGTTACCAATCGCCAAAAAAGTACAAATCATCAACATGCTTGTTGAGGGTATGTCATTAAGAGCCGCTTCAAGGATTTCAGGTTGCTCTATTAACACAGTTACAAAGCTGTTAGTTGATACTGGCAAAGCCTGTCAGAATTTCCACGATGAAAACGTACATGGCTTAAATTCAACCCGTATCGAGGCTGATGAAATATGGTCGTTCGTTTACTCGAAACAAAAGAACGTAGCTACCAATATTGCAGACGTTGAGGGCGCAGGTGATGCGTGGACATGGACTGCTATTGATGCAGATAGTAAAATGATTGTGTCTTGGTTTGTTGGTGAGCGTGATGCAGAGGCGGCATATAGCTTTATGTGCGATGTAAAAAGCCGTTTGCGGAACAGGATTCAACTTACTACAGATGGTCACAAAGCCTATTTAAACGCTGTACCTGATGCGTTCGGCTCAAAAATCGATTATGCTATGCTTATCAAGATTTATGGTGAGCCAGCGGGTTCTAATCAGACTGAGCGCAAATATAGTGCAGGAGATTGCACAGGTTTTGAAAAGAAGCGCATTATAGGTAAGCCAATTGCCGAAAACGTTTCTACCTCTTATGTTGAGCGTCAAAACTTAACTATGCGTATGCACATGCGCAGGTTTACCCGGTTAACTAACGCTTTCTCTAAGAAAATGGAAAATCATTGCTATGCGATTGCTTTACACTTCGTGTATTACAACTTCGCTAAAATTCATAAAACAATCAGAGTTACCCCGGCTATGGAAGCGGGTTTAACTAAGGATGTTATGACAATCGAGGAAATAGTAAGGTTAGCGGATTAATTATAGCTAATTTGTTCATATATTTAAGCCACCTAACAAGTGGCTTTTTTATGTTTAAAAATCCGTTTTCTTTTAAAGGCTCTATTGGGCGTGGAGAATATACTATTAGCATCTTAATAGTAGTAGTAAATATATTTTTATTGCCTTATATAATTTACGAGTGTCCAGATAGTACGATTGAGTTACAAAATGTATTTATTGGGTTAGGGCTGTTGTTTTTTATCTTATTAATTTGGTTTAAAATAGCGCAAAGCACCAAAAGGTGTCACGACTTGGGGGAAAGTGGATGGTGGCAGTTGTGCCCTTTTTATTTTCTCTTATTATGTTTTAGTAAAAAACCTACGAATAAAAAATAAATTCAAACTGAGACACTACCCGATTTTCAATCATTATAGCCGTCCCAAAAAAATATCACACAAAATGTAACAAACCTGATACAATTACGTTCAAGGGATAAATAAAGAGATATAATTAAAAGGAAATAGTAATGGTAGCTTTAATTTTAGCTTTAGTCATCATCAACGCGGTGATGATAATCTCGCACAATTACGACAATAAAAAAAGGAAAATTTCCTAAGCCAATAGCTTAGCTAAGTTAGCGGTTTCTTCATCGGCCAGTTTTTGCAGCGGGCCCGATGCCACCATTTTCATCATCATATTTAAATCGGCCGTAATGGTAAACAGCGCTTCGGTGCCGTTTTCGTTGGCAGATAATTCCCATTTCAATTCCAGCTCGAACGGTGGTTTTTCGGCAGGTATTATCCTTATTACGGTATCGGGGGTACGTTCTTCAATCTTCAGTGACAGCTTTATCATATTGCGGATATTAAAGCTCGCCTCATCAGGGGTTGATGTCCAATCGGATATATCATCAGTCATTAATTGCTGATGATTATTCATATCGGCCAGGTAGTTGTATACTTCGGCTATGGATTTGTTGATGGTTATGGTGCTTTGGAAAGTATTCATTTTTTCAGTTTGCAGTTATTAGTTGGCAGTTTGCATTTCAAAAATAAATTGTGTTAACCGTTAAAAGATACTGCCAACTGCTAACTGAACACTGCCAACTGCTCTATTTTCCCCAAACAGAAGGATCCTCGCGCCATTGTTTTAGTACAACGGCATCTTCGGCAGATATGTATTGGTTCAGTTCGGCATATTTTATCAGCGCGCTGTAGTTAGATAGGGTAACAAAAGGGCATTTAGCCTGTTTGAAATTTTCCTCAGCCAAATTAAATTCATAGCTGAATATTGCGGCCAGTCCTGCTACATCATAGCCTGCGTCGCGCAGGGCGTCAACAGCTTGCAGGCTGCTTTTGCCGGTAGATATCAAATCTTCAATTACTACAACCCTTTTACCGGTTACTACATCGCCCTCAATTAAATTACCTGTACCGTGGTCTTTTGGTTTTGAACGAACGTAGATAAAAGGCAAGCCTAATTCCTGCGCTACTAATACGCCCTGCGGTATGCCCGCAGTGGCTACACCTGCAATACAACCAACAGCGCCAAACTTTTCCTGTATTAGTTGTGTTAACTTTTGACGGATATAGGTGCGCACGGTTGGGTGCGACAGGGTTACACGGTTATCGCAATAAATAGGCGACTTCCAGCCCGATGCCCACGTAAAAGGATTATTAGGTTGTAATTTTATTGCTTTAATTTGCAACAGAAACTCGGCCACTTGCTCTTCGGCCTCACTATTATTAAACATGGCTCAAAAATACAGAATTTATATTAATGAAAAGGTAATTCTGATAACAGAATCGGAACCTAAAAAAGTGGAAAGTTATGAAAAGATTGACGGCCAGACCTTTGACCTGAAAATAATTTATACCTGGATAGTAAGGCACCACAGCAGGTTTTTTTATATACTTTGCGATGATGCCAAAGCTTATATGAAAACGGTAACAGCCAATATTACGCTTATTGAAGCCGCAGGCGGCTTGGTGAAAAATGTTGAGGGCCAGTATTTATTTATTTACCGCAACGATAAATGGGACCTGCCCAAAGGCAAAGTTGAAATAGATGAGCCAATTAAAGTTGCCGCTGTGCGCGAAGTAGAAGAGGAGTGCGGCATACAGGTAAGCAAACTGGGCAAAAAAATATGCAAAACCTATCACGTTTACACCAGCAAGGGCGAAGTTGTGCTAAAAAAGACGCATTGGTACAGTATGCGCTATAAAGGCATTGGCAAATTAAAACCGCAAACTGAAGAGGGTATTACCGATGTGCGCTGGTTTAAAAAAGGCTATATCGATGCTATTTTGCTGAATACTTTTCCATCCATTTTAGATGTGCTGGTAAAAAAGGAATTGATTACAGAAAAGCCAGCGCTTCTTTCGGAATAAACTGGGCTACATCGCCGTTGTAGCGCATAATTTCGCGCACTATTGATGAGCTGATGGACGAATATCCCGGCTTGCTCACAATAAATATACTTTCTATATCGGGGGTTAGGGCGTGGTTCATTTGGGCTATAGCCTTTTCGTACTCAAAATCTGATACGGTACGTATGCCGCGTATCATGTAATTGGCATCAATGCTTTTACAAAAATCAACCGTTAAACCTTCGTAAGCTATCACATGTATTTTGGGCTCGTAAGCAAAAACGGCGCGCAGCATTTGCTGGCGGGTTTCAATACTCAGCAGGCTTGCTTTTGAGCTGTTAACCCCAATACCGATATATACCTTATCAAACAACCCTATCGATCGTTTTACAATATCAACGTGGGCCTTGGTAACAGGATCAAACGAGCCGGGAAAGAGGGCGATATTCATAAACAAATGTAAATAATTGAACCAGGATTTAACAGATTTTTATGATTTATACGATGTTTATATTTTTTCCTGTAAATAGCGTTTTTGTTCCGTAGGAACATTTGGTTGGTAGAAAAATGATACCCTTTGTTTTTCGTTCCATAGGAACGATTGGTGATTTGATTATATTGCCAATAATAAATAGAATGAAATATGGCAAATAGCTATACCCAGATCCATGTTCAATTTGTTTTTGCGGTAAAATACAGAACAGCGCTTATTGGCAACGATTGGAAAGAAAGACTGCATCAATATATTACAGGTATTTTCCAGGAAAATAAACACAAAATGCTCCAAATAAACAGCATGCCCGATCATATCCATATTTTTATTGGCATGAGGCCACATCAATCAATTTCCTCATTGATACAAAATGTAAAAACTGAAAGCAGTAAATGGATTAAAGCACAGCATTTTTGTTCTCAGCCTTTTGCCTGGCAGGAAGGCTATGGTGCTTTTTCTTATTCGAAAAGCCAGGTTCCTGATGTTGTCCGATACATTAAAAATCAGGAAATGCATCATAAGAAGGAAACATTCTTAGATGAATACAGGAAATTTTTAACAGTATTTGAAATTGAATGGGATGAGCAATACATATTTGAAGAACCGGAATAGCACCAATCGTTCCTACGGAACGAAAAAAAGATGATCTATTTTTCTACCAACCAAATGTTCCTACCGGAACATAGGCACTAAATGACACATTAGCATAAGAATTAAGCAAGCCCGCGTAATTTTTATCCAATAAATCACTTTGATTCTTGTTCCCCTCATTCACATCCTATCCTCCAAAAAACGAAAATGACGAATGCCCATATGTCCTTTGCTCGATAAAAGCAGGGTGGTTACTCAAATTTTGCAGCGATTGGTGCTCTACAATCAGTAAACCGCCGGGCAACAGCAGGTTTTTATCAAATATGAGCTTTGGTATTTCGGGTATTTGGTTGAGGTCGTAGGGCGGGTCGGCAAAAATGAGGTTGTATTGCTCGGTTTCCAGTTGCAGGTATTTAAAAACATCGGCTTTGTAAGTTTTTATTTGTTCCAGCTTATGCTGGCGCGAGGCATCCTTTAGGTAATTAATACAATGGATACTGCGGTCGATACTAACCACTTCATCCGCGCCGCGCGAGGCAAATTCCATAGATATGCCGCCGGTACCGCTAAATAAATCCAGTACTTTAATGCCTTCAAACTCAATTTTATTTTGCAGGATATTGAATAATGCCTCTTTGGCCAAATCGGTAGTGGGGCGTACGGGCAGGTTTTTTGGCGGGTTTAAACGTAAGCCTTTTAATACACCTCCGATGATACGCATAACGATAAAGCGGCAAGCGCCAATATTTTTTGTGAAGGTATTTCAGCAGGCAGACTTAAGGGGCGAAGGTGATTTAGTTCAACCCCGTTAAAAAACTGGCTCAAGCGGCCGGCATTGCTATCATCAATTATGATATCGCCGCTTAAAACTAAATTAAGGTTTTCGGGCTTTAGCTGCAATTCCTGGGTTACGTATACAGCATAATACGCCAGCTCATCACTATTGTTAAAGTAAAAAGTGTTGTAAAAACGCAGCTTGTTATTGGCGAAATATAAAATTTCAACCTGTTTTTTATCCAGGTTAAGGTATAGCTGGTCCGGGTGCGGCTGACTGGCGGCAATGGCGGCAATCCAGCCTTTGGCCATAAAAACCGTTTTATCCAAACCAAATTTCTCTGCCTGGGCTATAATTTTATCGTCCTGTTTGTATACAACATAGTTTATGTCGTCCAAAGGCTGGGCAAAAACTTTTTCGGTGGGTTTTACATCCAAAAAGCGGGCTAAATCGCCAAGGTGATTGGCATTATATAATACTTCAGGTATCAGCGTAAAGCCGCTTGCGGGCAGGCCAATTACCCGGTTTTTATAATCGTAGGTAAGCAGGTCGTGTTCCTCGGCCGGGTCGTCAAGCTCTTTATAATCACAATCCTCGGCCCAGGCCATTAAGCGGTTTTGGTAAATAACCGCGTACGAAAAAGCGTTAGCATGTATTTGCAGCAATAAACTGTAATTATTGTTTACCTGGTACAGGCTAAAATTCTCTTCGCGGTAATAGCTAACTTGTTCACTCATGCTCTTGAGCAAAAGTAATATTTTTTAATAACACTAATGACACCCTATTTTAACTCTTGTGAACAGTTATGGTGAAACACCCACCACAGGCAAAAATAACTTAATCAGTTTTTGATGTAACGTTAAGAGTACCCATGTAGTCATATATAATAAAAATACCAACCTGATATGAAATATATTTACTGTGTATTATTTATGGCCATCATGGGCCTGAAAACTACTTACGGGCAGGTCAAAAGCGCCGCCCCCAGGCTGTTTGTTGATAGCGGTATAGTGGTGTGGGATTATCATTCAAAAAACATTGGCGAAGATTATACCATTTATGTGAATGTTCCATCGGGCTACGATACTACAAAAACCAATTACCCGGTTTTATACCTTACAGATGGCGACTGGAACCTGAATATGGCTATAGATTGTTTCAGTATGCTGGAACAGGATTATGAAACCACCGACCCTATAATTGTAGCCATTGGTTATGGCAGCCGCGAAAATATGCGGGCACGCGATTTTGAACCCGACAAAGGCGGTCCTAAATTTTATTCATTTATCGCAGATGAGGTGATGCCATTCATTAACAGTAAATACCGTGTAAACGGTAATAATGCTTTGTACGGTTATTCATACGGTGGCATTTTTGCTACCTGGGTGTTGTTTGAACATCCGGATGTTTTTAAAACCGTTTTTATAGGTGCGCCTGGTAATAACGGCAGGGACCTGATGCCTGCTGCCAAAAAATATTTTGCTAATCATACCGATTTAAATAATAAGGTTTTTGTAGGTGTGGGGTCATATGAGCATGAAACGGCCGGCAATATTGATAGCTTTAAAACCTACCTGTTAAATAAAAGTCTAAAAAACCTCGACCTGAAAACAGCTATTGCGCCCGATGCTGGACATGGTACTGCCCTGGCCGCGGTGATGCAAAGCGCTATGAAGTTTGGCTATTGTAAAACCCATACCGAAATTCATCAAACAGCAGAACAGCTGAAAAGATATACCGGAAGTTATACGCTTAAATCAATGCCGAAGATAAAGTTCAGGTTGTTTACTGTGGGTGATGCGCTCTATTTTCAGCAGGGTGATAATTTACCTGTTCATTTTGTGCCTTGTGGCGATGATAGCTTTTTTATGTATGAAAACGAATTGACGACCATATACTATAAAGAAAGCGACGGTAAAAAATATATGCTTGCCGGCCAACCCGGTCAAAAGCTTACCCGTTTAGATAAGATTGATTGATTATACAATTTAGCGTTTTGTCGACGTTTTCACCGCACCAGCTATTCCTGGTGGTGCGGTGAAAACACCGACCACAGGCAAAAAATATGCAGGTCTCTACATCCTATTGTGGACAATATTTACCACCATCAAAATTTCTTACCTTTATCCTGTGCCAGCAGAACATATCCTCAAAGCCTTCCCGCACCCGCCCACGCCGCAGCAGCTTGAACTGTTTGCGCGGTTGGATGCTTTTATCAGCAGCGATAAAGGCAACGAATGTTTTATACTGAAAGGCTATGCCGGCACGGGCAAAACCACGGTTTTGAGCGCCTTGGTGAAGGCTTTGCGCAGCTACAATTATAAATCTGTTTTACTGGCGCCGACAGGGCGCGCGGCAAAGGTAATTACCAGCTATTCGGGCCGGAAGGCGTTTACTATTCACAAGCGTATTTACCGTAAAAAATCGGCATTGAATGTGGATATGTCGTTCATGATTGCTGATAATTTGGCTAATGATACGCTGTTTATTATTGATGAAGCGTCCATGATTTCGGATGAAATCAGCGGCAATAACCGGGAAACCCTGCTGCACGATTTGGTTAAATACGTTTACAACGATAAAAACTGTAAGCTGCTGCTGGTTGGCGATACCGCGCAGTTGCCGCCGGTAGGATCGGACGAAAGTCCGGCGCTGGACGAGAACCTGATGAAAGCCGATTATGGCCTCAGCATTTTTAGCTATGAATTAACCGATGTACTGCGCCAGCAAAAGGATTCGGGCATATTGTATAATGTTACCAGGATACGCGATATTATTAGGCAGGAAGAAATTGTTACGCCGCAGATAGTCACCAAAAACTACAAGGATGTGTACCGCATGAACGGCGATAAGCTGGAAGAAGGTATCAATTACGCCTATAACAAATACGGCAACGAAAATACGCTCATCATCTGCCGCTCGAACAAAAATGCTAACCTGTATAACCGCCAGATACGCGGCCGCATTTTATGGCGCGAGGAAGAACTAACAGGTGGCGACCAGATAATGGTGGTGCGAAACAACTATTTCTGGCTGCAGGACCAGGAGGAAGGCAGCACCGGCTTCATAGCCAACGGTGATATTGCTAAAATACGCAAGGTGCGTAAGTTTGAAGAAATTTATGGTTTCCGCTTCGCGGATGTGCAGCTGGAATTTACCGATTACAGCGAAGACCCGGTTTTAGACTGCAAAATTATGCTCGATACCCTGTATTCCGAATCGCCCGCCTTGCAACCGATAGACCAAAAACGCTTTTATTTAGAGGTGATGAAGGA
>Ga0302306_10000677_pt1 | contig 20364 bp, 24 predicted proteins | sample III_Palsa_E3_1_FD_198761 | JGI IMG/M metagenome (GOLD analysis project Ga0302306, IMG submission 198761) | Peat permafrost microbial communities from Stordalen Mire near Abisko, Sweden - III_Palsa_E3_1 | ecosystem: Environmental > Terrestrial > Soil > Palsa > Peat permafrost | place: Sweden...
CGGTTCGCCTAAAATATTTACCATTATGGCGTTGTTGAGGCAGGCGGTATCGCCCATAGGCTGATCGAATATGGCCCTTAAATGCTGCTCAAACTGCGAAACCACGTTACCCTCGATGCTTTGATGACCGCTGTTATGCGGTCGCGGGGCCAGTTCATTTACCAATATGCGGCCATGCTTATCTAAAAACATCTCCACCGCCAAAATACCTACTATTTTTAGTGTTTCGGCTATGCGTTTGGCAATTTGCTCAGCCTCCTGCTGCACCTCGAAGGGCAGTGTCGAGGGTGAAATTAAAAACTCCACCAGGTTAACTTCGGGGTTAAACTCCATCTCCACCAGCGGGAAGGTTTTAACTTCGCCACTCTCATTACGGGCAACTATTACGGCAATTTCTTTTTCAAAATCTATCCAGCGCTCAATCAGGCTGGGTTCGGTAAAGGCTTTATCTAAATAAGTTTCATCAACCACTTTATAAACGCCCCTACCGTCGTAACCGTCGCGCCGTAGTTTTTGGATGTAAGGAAAAGGGATATGGCTTTGTTTTAGCTGTTCCAGCGACGAGATCACCTGGAAATCGGCCGTCGGGATGTCGTTCTCCTTAAAAAACTGCTTTTGCAGGCCCTTATCCTGTATCAAACGGATGATGCGCGGCTGCGGATAAACCATAACGCCCTCGCTTTCGAGTTGTTGCAGGGCCTCTACATTTACCTTTTCAATCTCGATGGTCAGCAGGTCTACCTTTTTGCCGAAATTGTAAACGGTTTCGTAATCGCTTAGTGAACCTACTACAAATTCGTCGCATAATTTACGGCAAGGCGCTTCACGATCGGGGTCGAGCACCTTAACGGTAACATTGTAATTAATAGCCTGTTGTATCAGCATGCGCCCTAACTGGCCGCCGCCCAAAATGCCAAGTTTCAGATCTCCGTAAAATGTTTTCATTTAATAGTGCAAGTTTACCCTAAATCTTTCAAAAAAGCCTAAAAGCTTGTAAACAAGTACCAATTAATTGTTTTTTTTGACCAATTTATAGTAAAACCAGGAATGTACGATAACGAAGGTTATACCCGCAATTAAATAAACCGAACGGTCGGTTTGCGCGGGGATCAGAAATAAAATGGTGATAATGAACAGCAGCGGCCCGGCAAAATACAGCAGCAGGCGCGCCACCCGGTTACTATAAATATGCGGGTACGACAGGAAAATAATTGGCGCCGCCATCAGCAACAAAATGAGGTTAAGAAAAAGCGCGCCGGAGATTATGAGCGGGATCACATCCTTGTAATCATAGCCTTTGCTTTTTTCGGCAATGGTATAATAAACGCAGGTTGCAGCAATAGTTAGTATTACCGAAAATATAAAAGTAGTAAACAGGCTTTTGAGCAGCTTTTTTAACATGCTACAAAAATAGGCAATTTCGGTATCAGCTCAAATAAGCGATGCTATCAATTTTCGGGCTTATTTCACCATCTCCTGCCAGGCATGCGCCATGAGGGCCGCACCGGCCGCGCCGGGATGCACCCCATCAATAGACCAATATGTAGGCGGGGCCAATTTTAAAGCCTCATCCATTACACTTTGATAGGGGATAAATACGGCGCCATATTCATCGGCTACCTCTTTGGATACCTGGCGATAGGCATCAAAAGCCGGGAACCAGGAATCATCAACGGCCTTTACGCCTTTCATGGTGAATGGCTCGCCTATGATCAGCTTTACATTGGGCAAAGCCAGTTTAGTGCGGTCCAGCAGTTTTTTATAATCATTGCGGTAGGTATCAATGGTGCCGGTATAATTATTAGTTCTGGTATGCCAGTAATCGTTTACGCCCACCATTATGCTTAGCACATTTGGTTTTAAAGCCAGTGCGTCGGTGTCCCAGCGATCGGCTAACTGAAAAACTTTGTTGCCGCTAACGCCTTTGTTGTAAATGCTTAAATTTTTATCCGCGTATTTGCGCAGCAGGCTCGATGCAGTTAGCAACACGTATCCCGAGCCCAGCGAACCAAAATCATTCGGCCCGCTTTTAGATTTGTCGCGCCCCCATTCGGTTATGGAATCACCCTGAAAAAGCACAATGTCGTTTTGCTCGAACGTTACCTTTTTTGCGCCCTGGCTTGCAAAGGCCGTTGATACAATTTCGGGCACACTTAATGATGCGATTACGCCTATAGCGGCAGTTTTTACAAAATTACGCCTGTTATTCATATAGTTTGTATTGATGGTTCATGGATCATAGTTAATGGTTCATGGTACCGTGTAGCACATTACTGGAGCTAATATAGATATTCTTTGATATTGGTAATAAATTATGCCCATTTAAGTATATAAAATGTGAATAATGTATCATAAACGGCAGCCGTGAACCATTATCCATCAATCATCAACTAAAATAAAAAACTGCTAACTTCGCGGCATGTATTCGCTCATCAAACCCATACTGTTTAAGTTCGACCCGGAAAAGGTGCATTATTTTGTAACCCGCAACCTAAAGCGCTTTAACCGTTTTCCTGGCGGCACGGCTTTAAGCAGGGCGATATGGGATTTGAGCGATCCACGGCTGGAACAGGAAGTTTTCGGCCTGAAGTTTAAGAACCCGGTGGGTTTGGCGGCCGGTTTTGATAAAAACGCCGAAACCATCAGCGAAATGGCTAACCTAGGCTTTGGTTTTATCGAGGTGGGTACGGTAACACCCTTGCCGCAGCCAGGCAATCCAAAGCCGCGCATGTTTCGTTTGCCGGAAGATTCGGCGCTTATTAACCGCATGGGTTTTAATAACCTGGGCATGGATGCCGCCGCCGAAAACATCGCCGCTTACCGTAAAAAGGCATCAGCAGCACAAAAAGGGCTGATCATAGGCGGTAACATCGGCAAAAATAAACTAACCCCTAACGAGGATGCTGTAAGCGATTACATTAAATGCTTCGACCGCTTGTTTGATGTGGTTGATTATTTTGTGGTGAACGTAAGCTCGCCTAATACGCCGGGACTGCGCGAATTGCAAGAGAAAGAGCCGCTAATGCAATTGTTGAGTACCCTGCAGCAGCGTAACTCAAAAAACGGCATCAGCAGGCCCATATTGCTGAAAATAGCCCCTGATCTCACCGATTCGCAACTGGATGACATTGTGGATATAGTAAAAAGCACCGGCATCACGGGCGTGATAGCTACTAATACTACCATTAGCAGGGAGGGCTTATCGTCGGCAAATAAAATTGAAACCGGGGGATTGAGCGGCAAACCCTTAACCAAACGATCAACGGAGGTTATCGCTTACCTCGCTAACAGATCAAAAGGCGCGTTCCCGATAATTGGGGTCGGCGGCATACACTCGCCGGAGGATGCGATGGAGAAATTAAACGCCGGCGCATCGCTCATACAGCTTTATACCGGCTTTATTTATGAAGGACCGGGGTTGATAAAGCGGATAAATAAGAGGATATTAAACTCCCAAAAGCATTAATATATTATTCTTCGATTATGGGAAAATCGGTAAGGTCAGAAATGTATTTACTTAAATCAATTTTCGAACACTTTACTTTATTTTCGGCATAAACAAAATGTAAATTTAAATTTCCTTTATAAACAGAGCCTATTTTGTTGTTAAACAAAAAAACTAAAAATAGTATATAACAAAGCGAAAGCCAACTGTTCAATTAATTTACCACCAAAAAAAGGATAACTGCTATAGGTACACAAAAAAATCCTGCCGGTTATTAAAACCAGCAGGATTTATATTTCTTATGCAATTCAAATTCTCAGCTTTCGCGGAGAGAAAGATTTAACAAAACCCGATTATTTACCGGCTGCTGCTTTTAACAAAGCAGCATTGTTTTTGTCAATCTGGCTGTTCTTAGGTTCAGCCGAACGGCTTCCTGGTTCCAAATTAGTAGCATTTTTCAGAAACTGAACTTCTAACCTCGATACGGTTTTGTTCTTTCTATCTTTTCTTTTTAAACGTGTAACACCCATGATCTTATATTTTAATATTTTTTTACCTTGAGGTCGGGAGCGGATTCGAACCGCTGTAAAAGGTTTTGCAGACCTCTGCCTAGCCACTCGGCCACCCGACCAATTTTCAAGGCTGCAAAAATAGTGATTTATTTTTTTGCTGCCAACATTATTTATACGAATTACGTTTTATTTCTGAACAAAATATGGCCGTAGCTATCCCCACGTTTAATGATTCCGCGTTTCCAACCCTCGGTATGGTTACCGCGTGCTGCACTTGCTCAATAATTTCGGGGCGCAGGCCCTTGCCTTCGTTGCCCATTATTATCAAACCTTCGGGGCCGAAATGTGTTTGATAAATGTTGGTACCGTTGAGCAAGGCGCCAAATACAGGCAATTTTGTGCCTTGTAAAAAAGCGGCAAGGTTTATATAATGCACATTTACCCGTGCAAGCGAGCCCATAGTGGCCTGTATAACCTTGGGGTTATAAACATCAACCGTATCGTGCGAGCAGATGAGGTGGGTTATACCAAACCAATCGGCGGTGCGGATGATGGTGCCCATGTTGCCGGGGTCCTGTATGCCATCGAGCGCTATGGAGAATTTTTTGCCGAGCATGGCGGGTGTCAGATCGGGCCAGGCGGGTATTTTGACCACTGCTACCAGGTCCTTAGGGCTTTTTAAAGTGCTGATGTTTTCAAGTTCCTTTAATGAAATTTCATGAAAGTTCATTTTTCGGGATAATTTCAGCAAATTTGGGTCGAATGCGGGGGTATGGTAAATAATATCAATAGGATAGTCGGAATTTATAAATTCAAGTACGGATTTATGGCCCTCTACCAAAAACAAACCGTGTTCGCTACGGAATTTTTTATGTTGTAAGGATTTTAATAAACTGATCTGTGATTTTGAAAGCATATAGTACCGCTAATAATTACTGCCTTACAATATTAAGTATTTTGCTGGTTTTTATGCTTTCCAACTGTAGTTTAACCCGTAGGCTGAATGCTAACCAGGCGCTGGTGCGTAAAATTACTATTAAGGGCATGGATAAGGACTTTGCCCTTGTAGCGGTTAATTATGTAGATAAGGAGCAGCAGCCCAACAATGTGATCAACCTGCAGTTTTATTACTTGTTCAGCAAAAATGGTAAAAAGGATATTGGCGAGCCGCCCGCTATTTTAGATAGCAGCCTGGTGGAGTTTTCGCGCCAGCAGATTGAAAAATATATACAGAACAAAGGTTATTTAAAGGCCAGGGTTAGCGATTCCATCAGGGTAAAAAAGAAAAAGGCCGAGTTGATATTCACCACCGTTGAAGGGCCGATGTTCCGGATACGGAAATTCAGCGATAGTATTGCCGATAAAAAGGTTGAGAAGCTGTACAAAATGAACCCTGCCGTTTTTGCGAACGTTAGGCCGGGCCAGCGTTTTGATACCGATAGCCTCGCCGCCGCCCGCGACGCGTTTTACCTGGTAATGAAACGCAATGGCTACTATGATTTTTACCGCCAGTACATCAGCTTTGATTATGATTCCACCTTTAACAAGGGGGTGGTCGACCTGAAAATGATCATTGACAACCCCGATGGCAGATCGTCGCACCCCATCTACAAGATGAATAATACGCTTATCACCATATCAAAAAGTAATGGCAAAACAAGCGGCAAAGCCGATACCATACAGGTTGATTCACAATTCAGGTATGTTGATTTTTCGGGCAGATTTAAGCCCCGTACGGTTATCGATTACGTTTTTCAGAAAAAGGGACAGATCTATGATATTGATAAGCAGGCCTTAACCACATCGCGGCTTTCGGAACTCAACGTGTTCCGAAACGTGCCCAACCCGGCCTATACCAAGCTTGACAGCAATTTGCTCGATTCCAAAATAGATATTGTGCCCCTGAAGCGAATGTCGGACAGGGTGGAGGGCGAGTTTTTATTTAACGCGGGCCGTTACGGCTATAACGTAGGCAATACCTTTACCGACAGGAACATTTTTAAGCAGGCCGCCATTTTACAGTTTAAGGTGAATGAGAGTATACTGTTTGATAACAACAGCAATGTAATTAACCAGGGCGGTGTTGAGAACCAGGACCTGAATATCGGTTTGAACCTTATTTATCCGCGGATCATTTCGCCCTTTGATTTTACACAGCCGGGCAGGTATGGGGTGCCGCATACCACCTTCGCTACCAACTTTAGCTTGTTTTTTCAGAAAGGACTGGTGGAGCGCGAGAGTTTTATCAACTCCATTACCTATGATTTTTTTGAAACGCCGGATAAGGAGCATATCATCACGCCTATTTCCCTGGAGTTTTCGAGGGGGATCATCGACCCTACCGCGTATCAGGAACTGCTAAGCCAAAACTATTACTCGTACATCTACCTTATTGGGCGCACCGTGTTTACATCGGGCAGCCAGTATAGCTATGTGCTGAATGCCAACAAGCTTAATACCTACCAGAATTTTGTTTATTTCAGGGGAAATGTGGATGCCGGTGGCAATACCTTATACTTAGTGAGCAAACTGTTACATACCCCCACAGATACTTTAGGCGAACATACTATTTTTGGTTATCCCTTTTCGCAATACGCCAAAGTGGAGCTGGATCTTCGCTTTTATAAGAGTTTGGGCGGCGACCGGCAGTTCATTTTCCGCATAAACCCCGGTATAGGCATCCCCTATGGCAACAGCGATCAGTTGATATTTGAAAAGAACTTTTACGCGGGCGGCTCGAACGATATGCGTGCCTGGCTGCCACGTACGCTTGGCCCCGGCCAGTTTAACAGGGCCAGCTACGGAACAGGGCCCGAGGCAGATACGCTGAGAGCAAGGCTGCAATATCTGGACCAGTTTGGCGAGATAAAAATTATAACCAATACCGAATACCGCTATAAAATAGCCGATGATTTTTTTGGTGCGCTGCTAAAAGGCGCAATGTTTGTTGATGCCGGTAACATTTGGCGATTGAACAAGCAAGTTGAGGACCCTGACGACCCGCTGAACCAAAAGATCGAAAATCCCGGCGGGCAGTTTAAGCTTAATAATTTATTGCAGTCATCGGCAATGGACATAGGTACCGGCCTGCGGTTCGACCTTGGTTTTTTCGTGTTCCGTTTGGATGCCGCCTTTAAATTTAAGGACCCTGAATTTAACGGATCGCAGCAATGGGTGCTGATTGATCACTTTGATGAATTGTTCCATACAGGGCCCTTCAAAAGCGCCTACGAGGCCAGCAACGGCACCAGCTACAACTTTATGCAGCTTAACTTTGGCATAGGGATGCCTTTTTAGTGAGTGGTGAGTGGTGAGTAGTCAGTTAGCGGTGGGCAGTTTGTTAACTCACCACTCACCCCATCATTAAAACATACTCTTCAAGCCATCAATTATGCTTTCAAAAAAGGTGGGGATGCTGAGGTTATTGTGGTAATTGAAGTACAGGAATATGCAAAAGATGATAACCGCTATAATAATAAAGCGCTTAAACATATAGGCCAGCAATATAAGGCCCAGGGGGATTGCTATGAGCACTATCCAGCTGATGTGTACGCAGGTTATTTTATCGCTTTTATAAACATAATACAGTATGGAGTGTGTGCCGCTATCGTTAATGTGCCGGGCGTATAAAAAGGTGGAGCGCACAATAGGGTGCTTGTAAAAGGCTACGCCGCTGTTAAATTTAAGGGTGTCCTCAAAACCGTTTATGGTAAAAAGGAACGATCCGTTAACGTTTTGCTGGGTATTGTGCAGGGTATCGGTAGCTACAATGGATATCTGATCCAGCTCGTAAGGGTTTTCCCTGATCTCGAAATGATTGATGGCGATGCTATCGGCAAAGGCGAAGCTGCCCGCTGCCATAATTAATACAAAAAGGAGAAATAACTTCTTCATTCAAAAAAAATAAGCAGGATGATGAGCTGCTATATGCAGCAAATAAAAATACTGTTTTTTAGCCGTTTAGTAAATAAATGTTAAGATTTAGTAATGCCGCGAAGCTTACCCACAATAAGCAAGGCAGCAGCAGCCAGGAAGCAACCTTGCTGAATTTATGGAACCAGATGATATTAAAAATAATGCTGATCCACAAACCGCTGATGATAATTAATGCCCAAAAAACCTGGTGCATCCCGAAAAACACGATCGACCACGAAAAGTTAAGGAACAATTGTACAAAATAAATACTCGCGGCGGTATAGTATAAAGTGCTTGTATTGCGGCGCTTCCAAACTATGTAGGCGGCTATGGCTATCAGGATGTAAAGTGCCGTCCAAACCGGGGCAAATAGCGGCGCAGGCGGGTTAAACCAGGGCTTTTGCAGTGAGGCATACCAACCTGCTATTTGCGGGCGGATAAATAAGGAGGCTGTAAAACCCAAAACAAGGGTAATAGCCAGGCTAATGATAAAAGGGAGCGGCTGGAATTTTTTATTGACAGGTTGCGCGTTCATATACTTTTCTATCAACCAAATAAATAAGTATAAGTTTTATAAAGCTGCAATTTGATATACTTACAGGTTTGGGATTTTAAAGGTACGATAAACCCTGAAAACCTGATCGCCCGTAAAAGAAGGGCTCGAAATTTTCGTCGGCCAATTCACAGGTTACCTGCATGGTGGTGAAGATGATATCGCCGAAAATATTAGCTATGGCGGTATCGGCAGCATCTCTGCCGGTAGCTATTTTAACCAGCCCGTTGAGCGGCACCAGCCGGGTTGCATCAAACAAAACCCATTCGCCGCCTAAATAAGCCTCGAAGCAGGCATGAAAATCTGCCGGTTTTAAATGGTAGGCATAACCGGTAAAATAACGGGCGGGGATGGTTAGGGCCCTGCAAAGTGCTATACCCAAATGGGCAAAATCGCGGCAAACGCCGGCTTGCTGGGTAACGGTATCATAGGCTGATGTTTGCGCGTTTGAATAACCGCTCATGTATTGTACATTCAGGTTTATCCAGTTGGTGAGCGCTATTACTTTTTCAAAAGGATGCTGAATATAGCCGAAGAGGTTATTGGCCAGGCGGTACAATTTATCCGACTGGCAATAACGGCTGGGGTACAGGTAGGGCAATATTTCACTGTCCAGATGAGCCACCTGTATCTCTTCTTTATCCGCGTGATCGGTAATAGTAAAGCAATTGTCGACCGTAGCGGTATAGGTTAGTTTGATCTTTCCGGGTTGAGTAATTTCAAAACGTGCCAGCCTGTTCTCGCTCTGGCTCGATACAAATTCTTCTATCTTAATATAGGGGTCGATAATAAACTCTTCTTTTAAAACCGTTTGATTGGGTGTTCGTAAGGCATGGATATTCAATATCAATGTCCCCGGGGAATTGGCAATGTATTCCATTTGGGTGAACACGTCAAATTTCATAGGTGGGATTATTTTTTAAATTGTTTCTTTTTCAAGTTTAGTAAACGCGGCATCCATCCAGTCTTCCGATATATTCTCCAGGGCATGCTTTAATTCTTCGGCCCATTGTATCGATATATTCTCCAGGTCCTTTTTCTCGTAGCGCTGTTCCACAATATGAAAGCTATCCTTTTTATACAGTGCCACATCAATCGGGAAATCCACATTATTGGAGCTTACCCTGGTGGAATCGAACGACAGAAAGCCCGTTTTCAGCGCCAGCTTCAGGCTCGAATTTTCATTCAGCGTACGGTTCAGTATCGCCTTGCCATGCCCCGAGTTGCCAATGATCACATACGGCGCGCCCTGCCCCAGTTCAACCCAGTTACCTTCGGGATAAAGCAGGAACAGTTTATGCTCGTCATCATCCTTCAATTGCCCGCCGATGATGGTGTTCAGATCGAAGTTAAAACCTGCTTTCTCCAACGAGGCCTTATCTTCGGCAGCAACACGTTTCACCTGCTCGCCAAAGGCATTTACGGCTTTGTACAGCTTGTTAAACTCCTTGGTTTCCAGCAACTCGTTAAAGTACACTATCGCCTTATCGCGGGTGGAGCGTAAACCGCTGGTCATGATAAAAAGAGAAAAGCCGTCTTTTTGTTCTATGGATATTTTCTTTTTTACGGTGGTATCCGTTCCCGATGTAATGCGTGTATCGGCCAGCGCTAACAGGCCCTCTTTAACTTTAATTCCTAAACAATAAGTCATAATACTTTAACCCTGTGTTGTATTTTTTTCCGGCAGCCAAAATACTTAAATAAAGAAGTAATTAATTAACATGCGGTGATTTTTATATTAACATGAGCAATGAAAGGGTAATGGGCGCACTTTAAATTCATTTAGGTATCTGTTTCGGCACTATCCGGGTTAGGATGCCAGGTGCCAGGCGGTTGAGCCAAAGGGCGATCCTTTCGCCGCTGAATTTGCCGATATAGGGTTCAAAGGCACCTTTTTTAATGGCTTTCATGATCTGTTCTGCGGCGCGGTCGGCAGGCAGCCCGTTATCAATATTTTCGGAAGCTTTGGCTAAACCATAAGGTTTATTGGTAACGGCAAACAGGGAAATATTGGTGCGGATATAACCCGGCGTAAGAATGGTTACCTGGATGTTATCCGCCGAAACCTCGGCGCGCAGGCAATCGAAAAAACCGTGCAGCGCATGTTTGGCCGCCGCGTAAGCCGAGCGCATGGGCGTACCTATTTTGCCCATCACACTGCTGGTAACCACAAAATGCCCTGCTTTGCGCGCCACAAAATGCGGCAGCAGCGCACGGGTAAGCTCCACATAGCTAAAGTAATCCACCTCCATTAAATGGCGATGCGCGGCAAGGCTGGTTTCAATCACCAGCGAGCGCTGGGTAATGCCGCCATTGTGTACCATAATATTGATGTGCCCAAAGCATTTGATAGCTTCCGCAACCTTGCCTTCGAGCGTAGGGATGTCTATCAGATCCAGTTGCAGCAATTGTACCTGTTCGGGATGGGCGCAGGCTTGTTTAACTCTTTCCAATTCGTCCATCCGGCGGCTGGATAATATCAGCCTGGCACCCGCAGCCGACATAGTGCGGGCCAATGCTTCGCCAATACCGGATGAAGCGCCGGTTATCCAAACAACTTTATTATTGAAGTGAGCATCCATAGTGGTGTGTTATTTAATTGGGAAGTTTTTAATGCAGATAAAGATAGGATTTGGTGAGTAAGTTGGCATATACTGTATAAAAATGATAGGGCATATTTATTTGGTCGCGCGGCGTATCAACTCCCCCTCTCTTCGCCTGCGGCGGCAAAGAGGGCGCGGAGATATCAAACAAAATCAAGCTGTTTTTAAATTATTCATCAATAATCTGAAAATAATAGCGTGGAAACTGTAATATTATTGAAATTGGCGTCTCTAATCAAAAAAAGCTCAAATACATGGATAGTATTTTAAAAGTAAGCGGCCTAAGCGTGCAATACGGCTCCTTTATGGCAGTAAAGGATGTATCTTTTGATGTACGAGCCGGGGAAATATTCGGCTTGCTGGGGCCAAACGGCGCCGGTAAAACCAGTACGCTTAGCGCAGTTGAGGGTTTGATCAAATTTAGCGCGGGCACCGTAGTTGTTGATGGTTTCGATACCAAACAAAAACCCCGCTATGCCCGCGCCGCTATGGGTGTGCAACTGCAATCCACCAGCTTTCAGCCCGAGTTAAAGGTATCGGAGATATTGGAGTTATATGCGGGTATTTATGGCGTATCACTTACTGAGGAAAAGCTGAAAGCTATATTAAGCGAGATCAAACTGGAAGAATCGGGAGCGAAAAGGTTTGGCCAGCTTTCGGGCGGGCAGCAGCAGCGGGTATCGCTTTTTATTTCCACCATTCATAATCCGCGATTGGTTTTACTGGATGAACCTACCACCGGGCTCGACCCACAGGCGCGCCGCCAGCTTTGGGAGCGCATTGAGGCCATCCGCGAAAAAGGACATGCCGTTTTGCTCACCACGCACAGCATGGAAGAAGCCGAATCGGTTTGCGACCGGATTGCCATTATAGATCATGGGCGGGTGCTGGTTGTTGATACACCGCAGGCTTTGATAGAGAAACATAAAAACGACCCCGAAGTGATAGCCGTATCGCGCAGGGGCAAAGTAACACTCGAAGATGTATTCATCGCGCTTACCGGTAAAGCCGTTCGTGCCTAAATCAAACTAAAAATATGGAAACTATCATACCAAAAACATCAACCGTATTAGCGGCGTTGCTTAAAGCAGATTTTACCACCCAATGGCGCAACCGGCGCTCGGTAGTGCTGGTGCTGCTGGTGCCTGTGATCATCATCATCAGTTGGAAACCTTTAGCGGGTTTGGCGGGTGGCACGTTTGTACTCTCCAATGGTATTGGCATAGGGCTCACAGCCCTGGGCCTTATGGGCTATTCCAACTCAATAGCTCGCGACAGGGATAAGGGTATTTTTCAACGTTTACGCGTGGCCCCGCTGCCATCGTGGGCTATTATGGCAAGCCGGTTATTGGTGCAGCTTTTAATGATGGTGCTGATAACAACGGTGGTTTTTGTCATCGGCCATACAACTGATGGCATTACATTAACACCGGCGGGTTATGTACTTACTTATTTTACAGCTTTTATAGGCGGCGCGGTATATTTATGCCTGGGCCAGGTAATTGTTGGCTTAATAAAAAATCCGGAAACCGTAAATTCTACAAGCCGGCTGGTATATATCGCGTTTATTATGAGTGGTATGTTTGGGGCGATAGTGGGCATTAAAAACGGGGGATCAGGAGATTTGGTTCACCAGATAGCTGAAATTATACAATGGTCGCCGTATGGCACGGTAAATAAGATTTTGGCGGCAGGTATGCTGCCGGGAGGATGGAATATGGATGCCAACTACGCGCTGCTGGCAACTATTGGTTATACGCTGGTATTTGCTGTAATCGGGATCAAGAATTTTAAGTGGGATACAAAGTAAGAGCCTCATAACCTCACCTAAATCCTCAGTCTCACCTAAATCCTCTCCAATGGAGAGGACTTTAACAATAGTTGATTGCCAACTTCTATGCTAATCAGTCAAATCTACTAATCACTAATCTCCAGCCTCTAATCAACTAACCTCTAATCAACTAACCTCAATTCAAAGCGGGGTTCTCCGGAAAATTGGCAATATGCGCGTAGCGGTTACCCAGGCTTATCACTACATCGCGCCACAGGGTTTGTTCGTTGTGGGTAAACAGGGTATCGATAATAAATTTATCGGCTACAATCCAGGTATTTTCCCTTAGTTCCTGCTCTAATTGCCCCGCGTCCCAACCCGAATAGCCTTTAAAAAACCTGATCTCATTCTCATTCAGCTGGTAATTTGAAATCAGGTTTTTAACCGTTTCAAAATCACCGCCCCAAAACACACCGTCGCTTATTTCAATGCCATCGGGTATTTTATCAGGGCAATGGTGTATAAAATGCAGCGTATTAACCCCTACCGGTCCGCCTGTATAAACCGGCATTTCCGAATAAGACACTTCGGGCAAAGCATCGCCCAGCATAAATTCGCTTTGATGGTTCAGCACAAAACCTACGGCACCCGCTTCGGAATATTCTGTTAAGATGATTACCGAACGTTTAAAATTTGGATCCATCATAAATGGCTCCGATATTAACAAATGCCCTATAGCGGCTGATATTGAACTAAGCATATATCCTGATATTTAGTTACCTTAACAATTGCAGTAAAAATATGTTCATTTTACCAAAAATGAAATCTTAATTTAACCTATGTACGGTTTAATTAATTAGTAAGTTTGCATTAATGGATCAAAACGAATTACAGAACATGCGGCAGGACTATAGCGCCGCAGAATTATCTGAAAACGCCACCAAGGCCGACCCCATAAAGCAATTTGAATTATGGTTTAACCAGGCTGTGGAATCAAAACAGCATGAGCCAAACGCCATGACCCTGGCCACCGCTACTTATGATGGCCGCCCATCGGCACGTATTGTACTTTTAAAGGGCTTTGATGCTAACGGATTTGTGTTTTATACCAACTATCTGAGCCGCAAAGGGAAAGAGATCACTAAAAACCCGCTGGCCTCCGTGTTATTTTATTGGGGCGAATTAGAGCGCCAGGTACGTATTGAGGGCACTATTGAAAAGCTAAGCAAGGAGCAATCTGATAAATATTTCCAAACCAGGCCGCGCAAAAGCCAGCTGGGTGCCGTGGCATCGCCGCAAAGCCAGGAAATTGCCGACCGCAGCCTGTTAGAGAAAAAAATGGAGCAACTGGAAGCCGAATACGGCGATGATAAGGAAATTCCGAAGCCTTCGTTTTGGGGTGGTTATATATTAAAACCTCGCCTGATTGAGTTTTGGCAGGGCCGCCGCAGCCGCCTGCACGATAGGATAGTTTATAAAAAGATCGACAACAAAAACTGGAAAAAAGTTCGCCTTGCGCCATGAGTTTGGAGGATATTAAATTATTGCTGGTTGAAAAATTTGGCCCCGGTGTAATTTTGGGCGAAGAAACCACCGGTTTACAACCCGCCCTGCTTATTGATGCGGATAGCATTGCCGATGTTTGCCTGGAACTGCGCGATAACCCCGGCACCTACTTTGATTTTTTAAGCTGCATTACCGGCGTTGATTACGGCGTGGAGGCCAAACGCTTTGGCGTGGTTTATCATTTGGCGTCCATCCCCTACCAAACGCAGCTTACCTTAAAAATAAGCAAAGAAAATGACAGGGATGAAGATAATTTACCCGGTTTCCCAAGCATAACATCTGTTTACCGCGCTGCCGATTGGCACGAACGCGAGCAATTTGATATGCTGGGCATATATTTTGATGGGCACCCGGATTTGCGCAGGCTTTTGTTACCGGATGATTGGGAAGGCTATCCATTAAGGAAAGACTATAAAACGGCGGAATATTATAAGGGAATTAAGATAGATTAATTTCGAATGTTCAATTTCGAATTTATTTTGATTCGAATGTTGAATATTGGATTTCAAATTTATTTTTCAATTTGTGTTAATGGATAAAATTGAATTAAAGAAAAGAACACAGAAATTCGCTGTAGATGTAATAAAATTTATTGGGACCTTGCCAAACATTCGTTAGGTAAATGTGCTTGCAAATCAACTATTAAGAAGCTCAACATCTATTGGCGCTAATTACCGGGCAGCATGTAAAGGTAAATCTACAGCAGATTTTATAAATAAAATTGTTATTGTGGAGGAAGAAGCCGACGAATCAATTTACTGGTTTGAGTTGATGGAGGAAGCCGGATTAGTTCCGTTAACTATAATTGCACCATTAAAAAAAGAAGCTATCGACCTTACAGCAATTTTTTACGGCCATAGGTAAAACAGCAAAAGAGAATCAACGGAATAACAAAAAATAAAAAATTCGAAATTGAACATTCGAAATTCGAAATATAACGAAGCTTTACAAGTCTATACAAGGAAAATAGCCGATGCCGCTGTTGAGGATATGGTGCTGAACATGGGGCCGCAGCATCCGTCGACGCATGGGGTTTTGCGGCTGGAGCTTATTACTGATGGCGAGATTGTTAAGGAGGTTATCCCGCACATTGGTTACCTGCACCGCTGTTTTGAAAAACACGCCGAATCGCTCACCTACCAGCAAACAATCCCCTTCACCGACCGCATGGACTACCTGGCCTCCATGAACAACAGCCACGCTTTTGTAATGGGTGTGGAACGGATGATGGGCATTGATAAGGATATTCCCAAACGTATAGAGTATATAAGGGTATTGGTTTGCGAACTGAACCGCATTGCCTCACACCTGATAGCAATCGGCACTTATGGTATAGATATTGGCGCTTTTACGCCTTTTTTATGGTGTTTTAGAGATCGTGAACATATTATGGGCATGCTGGAATGGGCCTCGGGCTCGCGCATGCTGTACAATTATATTTGGGTAGGCGGTTTGTTTTACGATCTGCCTGTTGGCTTTGAGGAGCGCTGCCGCGAGTTTGTGGAGTACTTTAAGCCCAAAATGGTGGAGCTGAACCAATTGCTTACTGATAACCAGGTATTCATTAGCCGCACCGCCAATGTTGGTGTATTGCCGCTGGATGTGGCCATCAATTACGGCTGCTCCGGCCCTATGCTGCGCGGATCGGGCCTTAAATATGACTTGCGCCGTATCGATGGCTACTCCGCCTATCCCGAACTGGATTTTGATATCCCCGTGGGCAAAGGCGAGATGGGCACCCTTGGCGATTGCTGGGATCGGTACAAAGTTAGGGTTGATGAAATAGAGCAATCGCTTAAAATGATAGATCAATGCCTTGACCGCCTGCAAAAGGAACTGAAACGTACCCCTGATTTTGATCCGCGCGCAAAACTCCCGCGTAAAACCATCCCCAAAGCACAGGATTATTATGTTCGTTGCGAAGGCGCCAAAGGCGAACTCGGATTTTACTTTATGGCCGATGGCAAATCGGAAATACCTACCCGGGTAAGGGCACGCGGGCCAAGTTTTAGCAACCTGTCTGTACTGCCCGAACTGGCCAAAGGCGTTATGATAGCCGACCTGATAGCCATTGTAGGCTCCATTGATTTTGTATTAGGCGAAGTTGATCGCTAAGCCAACAAAAAAGGCCTCCTTACGGAAGCCTATTCTTAATATATATTAGTTTATAGGGCTTATTTATCGTAAACCTTAACCATAAAAACATAGTTCTTCAACTTTTTAAGCTGTTGTACATCGCTCAGGCCGGCTAAAGTATTTTTAGTATTCAGGTTTACTTTTTTATCTAAGGAGTCTATCGCGCTAAGTAAATAGCTTGATTTAACCGCGAAATGCACGCCCTCCAGTTGCGATTGGCTTGCTTGTACTATACCTATCACATTTCCCCTGGTATCCATCAACGGGCCGCCGCTGTTGCCGGGGTTAAGGGGGATCGATATCTGGTAGTCCAGGCTATCGCCGTTCAGGCCATTAGCTGATGTTAATTTTCCATAACCATAAACCGGTGAATCCTGCGGATAGCCGTAGGTATAAACGCTCTCGGCCAGGTCGCTTTCCGTTCTTTTAAAAGTATAAGGTATGGCACTCAAATTCCTGAACGAGGTATCAACTATTTTTAAAATAGCGATATCGTTTTCGGGTTGGGTATATAATACGATCGCTTTAAATGATTTGCCGGCCGCGTTTTGCACGTATACGGAATCATTTTCGCTCACTACATGATAGTTGGTAGCTATTAAACCGTTTGTGGTAATGGCAAAACCGGTACCACTGAACCTGTTGGCCGTATTTTTAACTGCCCTGTTATTTTGCGATACCTGTTTGCCCAGCATGGCGGTTTTTATTTTAAGGCCCACCACATCGCGCCTTAATTGAAGATATTTCGAATCCTGGTTATTAGTCAGGTTACCGGTTAAAAACATGATGCTCAAAATAGCAAAAATGGCTATGGATGCCGCTACCGATATTTTTGAATGGTGATTGCGCCATAACCTCACCACAAATGATGGGTGGATGATCAGCTCATCGGCCAGGGTATGCACATCTATCTCGTCATGTATCGCATTCAGCCGGTCTTCCAGTGCCAGGCGGTCGCTGTATTGTTTTATCAGCTTAACAAATTCCGCATGCTCGGCTATTTTCGCGTTGATAGCCGTATCGCCTTTGCGAAGCAATTCAAATTGTTTACGCTCATCCGGGCTCATTTCGCCGTTGAGGTACCTTTCAATTTCTTCCAGTAATTTACTATCGTTCATGTTAAACCTCCTTATTTCTGCTGAAAAAATAACTTCTTCAACCTTTGCAGACATTTATATTTTTGCGTTTTCGCGTTATCGGCGTTGGTATAACCAAAGCGCTCACATATCTCCTGCATACTCCGGTTATGGATGTAAAAATCCTCCATTATGGTTTTGCAGGGCTCTCCCAACAACAACAGCGCGCTTTCCATTTTACCAAACTGCACATCCATGTCGTTCCGTTTCTCAACTTCATCGTCCACGTCCGAGTAATCCTGGAAATCTCTTATATCCCCGCCGTACCTGCTCATCTGGCTAAGCCTTTTGAGCCATAGCCGCCTGCAAACGGAGTATAGGAAAGTCTTGAGCTTGCTGCTTAGCTCAAAATCTCCCGCTTTTATTTTGTTGTATAATATAATAATGGCTTCCTGGTAAATGTCTTTAGCATCATCAGCGGTGCCGTTATTATTTATGATCAGTTGCAACACCATCGGGAAATACGCCACGTATAAACGCTTTAGTACAACATCCGAATTATTAAGTATCCCAAGTATTACCTCACTATCTGTTGGTATTGAACTTTTTAACTCTTTATACACCCCTTAATACTATTTATATGAAATTGTAACCCTGTTTTTTATAAAAAAAACTAAATTACTAAAATAAGGTTACCTTTTTTAAATAGGAGTATTCAATAAACGTAAACACTTAATTATAAAGTAAATGAAAAACATCATTAAAACGGGCTTTGCCATAGCGGCAATAGGTTTATTTGCGGCATGCGGCCCTGCCAAAACAGCAACCATTACTACCGATTCAAGCGCCACCACCGTAAAAGTTGATTCCACCGTAAAAATAACCACAGGCGCTGATACCCTGAAGAAAGATACCACCAAAAAAGACACTACAAAAATGTAGGCTTGTTATTATTAACAAATAATAGCCTAACAATCAATATAACCCACTAATTCCATAGAATTTATATTTTTTTTTAAAAAGATGGGTTACCTTTTTCAAATTAATGTATTAATAGCAAAATAATGAAAAACATCACCATGAAAAACGCATTCAAGATCGCTGCACTGGCATTAGTAATTTCAGTTTCAGCAGCTGCCTGCCACAGTAATTCAAGCACATCAGGTTCTGATACTACCAAAGATACCACCAAGGTAGTAACCGATACCACTAAAAAAGATACTACCATAAAAACAGATACTTCGAAAAAAGATACTGTTACAAAAGACACCACAGTTAAAACTGTTGTGAAAAAAACCGAAACAACTAAAAAATAATACACACTTTAAACCCCCAAACATGAAAAATTCTTTCAAAGTTGGCTTTTTAGCCTTAGCCCTTGCAGTTTCATTTGCAGCTTGCCAAAGTAAATCAAGCACAGCAGCAGCAGATTCATTAAAAACTGCCGATTCAATTAAAGCAGCAGATTCAACCAAAGCAGCTGATTCAGCTAAAACTAAAGTTGATACCGCTAAAGCCGACACCGCTAAGAAAGACACTACCAAGAAGAAATAATTAGTTTTTTCTAACTGATTTTTAGTTTTTTTCTACTGTAAAAGGTAATTCCATGATTTTTTTTCAAAATCATGGGTTACCTTTTGCTATTTTAGGTATTAACCAGCAAAACTATTAATCACTTTAAAAAAAATTAACATGAAAAATTCATTCAAAGTTGGCTTTTTAGCCTTAGCTATCGCTGTTTCTTTTGCAGCTTGTAAATCAAAATCAGGTGCTTCTGCAGCAGATTCAGCTAAAATGGCTGATTCAGCTAAAGCAGCAGATTCAACCAAAATGGCTGATTCAGCTAAAATGAAAATGGCTGACACCTCTAAAAAAGACACTAGCAAAATGAAAATGGACACTACTAAAAAGAAATAATTTTAGTAGTTCATTTATTTTTGAACAAACAAAAAGGCCCTGGTTTCAGGGCCTTTTTGTTTGTATTAAGTTTTTTTTGAAATAGCTATTTATTTGCTGTTTCCCCTGAACATAGAAATTATCCAGATAATAATAGCTATTACGATAACCACCGCGATAACACCCACCGCAGCACCGGCCTTAAATATACCGCCAATAACAGAACACCCGCTCAGGGCCATTAATAGCATCGAGCCGAATAACAAGTTTAATTTTTTCATGATAAAAAGTTTATAAGATTGATAATATGAAGGCTGATGCAAAAACCGGGCCTTTTTGTTTGTAATAACCAACATACCGCCCGCCTGTTTTAAACTGCCTGATTTTAATATAATCTATAAAATTATACCGCCTAATTAGCGCAGATAAGTATTTTTGCCGTTCTACATATTTGCTATGGCTCCTGCTCTGTTATCTATCAAACACGCCACGGTACGCTATTTAAACAGCGTATTGTTCAAAAACCTTACCTATATACTTAACCAGGGCGAAAGCTGGGCCATTATAGGGCCGAGCGGATCGGGCAAAAGCGCGTTGCTGCAAACCATAGCCGGTAAATTCAATATTACCGGCGGCGAGATAAAATATCACTTTTTTGAACACTATTTAGCACAGCATCCCGACCACGACAGCACACTCACTTATCATAAGCTGATAGCCCTGGTAGAGTCGAAGCACCATTTTCGTAATCTTTCCAATACTACCGAATTTTACTACCAGCAGCGTTATAATTCCTCCGATTCGGAGGATGCGCAAACGGTTGAAGCCTACCTTTCGACCATAAAAACCGCGCCGGGCAAAAGCGTTTACTGGGATATGGACAAGGTGATA
>Ga0302306_10000692_pt1 | contig 20191 bp, 18 predicted proteins | sample III_Palsa_E3_1_FD_198761 | JGI IMG/M metagenome (GOLD analysis project Ga0302306, IMG submission 198761) | Peat permafrost microbial communities from Stordalen Mire near Abisko, Sweden - III_Palsa_E3_1 | ecosystem: Environmental > Terrestrial > Soil > Palsa > Peat permafrost | place: Sweden...
CCGATAGCTATCGGGAGGTACTGTCCGCCAGCTGGCGGATGGGAGAGTAGGTCGGTGCCAAATCTTAAAGAAGGCTCATTAACGAGATGAGGGGTTTTCTTGTTTTTATAGGGAAAGTATGTATCTCTTTTTCCAACCTTCCTTACAAGTTGCATTGTATATTAAAAACATAGTATTTTAGAACTATGAGATTTAATCCACGTATCGTTTTATTTTTACTGCTTGCCAACGTGGCTTTTATAGTTGCAGGCACCCTGAAATTCATATTGTTTCATCAAGCCTTTGTCATTGATATATTCAAACATTCTTTCGTGACTCCCTCCTTAACCTATTGGACGTTGACCTGGGCGGGTGGAGTTTTTAGCTCGGTTATCTTTATTGGATTATCTTGGGTGATAAACGTTTTTAAAGACCGGCAATGGGTAAAGCTGACTATCATTATCTTTTGGGCTTGGAAAATAGCGGCTCTTTGTGTTTTTTAACTTGACTTTTCGACGCCAACATCCTTATCCGTATAGTGCCGCTTTAATGAATTGGCTTAATGTAACAAATATTCTGAATGACGCTATCAGTTTTGGCATGGTAATATCTTTGTTATTTGTGCGGAACCAGGTTATTAGAATATATTTCGTAGCGTTTGGTATTTTGATGGCTATCGCTTATTTTTTCCAATATGCCGGCTCTTTTTTATATGACGACTTTGGTTTGCGCTGGGCCTTAGTAAATGTAGAACTGCTTATTTATATTGCCCATTTAGCCACATTATTTCTATTTGCCAGATTGTTTGATCAGTCGGAGAAACTGAACGCTGATTTAACTATCGAACGCTAAGCAACATCCCGTCCTCGAATGTTCTCCCGAAAAAAAACCTGCGTTGCATAAATCGATGTTTTTATCCTACCTTGTTACCACCAATTAATCATGAAAAGAAAAACCTTCGTTAAATTAAGTTCAACCTTAATGGCAGCACCATTTTTATCCCGTTTTACTTCCCTGGCGCAGCAGGAAAGATTAAAAAACTGGGCCGGCAATCTTACTTACAGTACCGGAAATGTATTTTATCCCACCTCGGTGGATGAAGTACAGCGACTGGTAAAAACCCATACCAAAATCAAGGCGTTAGGCACCAGGCATTGCTTTAATGCTATTGCCGACAGCCGCGACAATCTTCTTTCAACGAGTAAAATGAATAAAGTGGTATCGCTCGACGCTAAGGAAGGTACTGTTACGGTGGAGGCCGGCATAAAATACGGTGAACTGGCGCCTTACCTGCACGCAAAAGGCTATGCCCTGCATAACTTAGCCTCGCTTCCGCATATTTCGGTAGGAGGATCGGTTACTACGGCAACGCATGGTTCCGGGATAAAAAATGGCAACCTGGCCAGCGCGGTGAGGGGTTTGGAGGTGGTGAAAGCTGATGGCAGTATTATACATATTTCAAAAGCCGCCGATGCTGAAAAGTTGAACGCCGCCGTGGTTGGCCTTGGCGCGTTAGGCATTTTAACCAAAGTTACGCTCGCTATTCAGCCCACGTATATGGTGCGACAGAACGTATTTACCGGCCTGCCTGTAGCGCAACTGAAGGATAATTTTGAAAAGATCATGTCGGCCGGGTACAGCGTCAGCCTGTTTTACGACTGGCAGACCGAGCTCATTAACGAAGTATGGATAAAAAGTCGCATCGGCACGGATGCGCCTCAAAACCAGCCAGAGTTTTACGGCGCAAAAGCCGCAACGAAAAACCTGCATCCCATTATAGCGCTCAGCGCCGAAAACTGCACTGAACAAATGGGCGTACCTGGCCCCTGGTACGAGCGGCTGCCGCACTTTAAAATGGGTTTTACGCCCAGCAGCGGCAAGGAGCTGCAGAGTGAATATTTTGTGCCGCTGCATAAAGCCGTTGAAGCTATTGAAGCTGTTTCTCATTTGGGCAGGCAAATAGGTCCACATTTGTTCATTACCGAGATCCGTACCATTGCCGCCGATGACTTGTGGATGAGTCCTTGCCGTCACCAAACTTCGGTAACCATTCACTTTACCTGGAAACAGGAAACCGAAGCTGTGCTGCAGCTATTGCCTCAAATTGAAGCGGCGCTTTCCCCGTTCAATGCCCGCCCGCATTGGGGAAAAGTTTTCACCATGGATCCAAAAGTGCTGGAGTCGCACTACGAAAAACTCCCCGACTTTAAAAAGCTGGTAGCGGAGTATGACCCGCAAGGCAAGTTCAGGAATGCGTTTTTGGAAAGGAATATTTATGCCGCCGGGTCTTAAAGGTGCTATTAAATGTGGTTTTCGAGAACCCCGTTGTCAGCTTGCTGTGACCAGTTATCAGTTTCACGTCCAATACAGCGGCTGTAATATTTTTAATGTTGCCGGCCGCGAATTCCGCCCGGGTGGTGTATTGAACCCATACTATTTTCATTTCAGCGTTTTTTCAACCGATAACTATCTGGGAATTGACGGCTGATGCTGAAATTATTATATTTAACTCGTAAACCGTTTTAACCTTTATTATTTCCGATATGGAATCCCAATTCGACGCTGTAATGCGCGAGCGGACGGACGCAGAACTTATAAAAATTGTAACCGGGCCGACCGACGACTATCAACCTGAAGCTCTTGAGGCAGCCAGACTGGAATATGCCCACCGCAATTTAACTGAGGCGCAGGTCGCCGTCGCTGAGCAGGAAATACTCCATACCCAGGCTGTTGACGAAGCCAAAGCTAATACGCCGCTCGGCACGATTTTTAAAATCCTCGCCTTTATATTTCCCGGCATTCTGCTGCTTATGCTGTCGGGGCTGTTTAGGGCCGACGGTTACGAAAGGAAGGCCAGGGAAATGGTGAGGTGGACACTTTATGGGCTTGCGTTTTACGTGGGTTTAGTGGTACTGATATTTGTATTATCAGCTATCTTCTAAATTTTTGCTTTTGCAGGTCTTTTCAAATCAACATCGTCGTTCCTGGATATATGTCACTTACCTATTGGTGGAAAAAGTCTAATGTCGATGCCACCAATCCCGGCAGCAGGAGTTTGGGTTCAACTTCCAGCCCGCTGGTGTGCAACGCCGTTTCAAATTTTTTGAACGAGGCCAGGCCCATTAACTGCTCATGCGCTTCCTCGCTTTCAAAATGGTCCAGGTGAAGAAAAGTTTTACCATCAGGGAAAAGGTAGGTGGTATAGGTAACCCCCGGTAAACCCAGTGCCCGTACTTCGGCTGCAACCGCCGCGATATTTTCACTGTTCCTGGCTGCAAATTCAGCCCGCGTGGTGTATTGAACCCATACTATTTTCATATTTTGTTTTTTTGTGGACTAAATATCCGGATAATTTGCGAACTGGTTGAAAAGGTTGTTCCCAATTTGGTAATTTTGACAAATCAGGCACTTAAACTCTTAAATAATAATGGAAAATCAGCCAATCAGAGCAATAAAGACAGAAGACCGGTATAAGGCTATTTTACAGCAGATCAGGCAGCTTTGGAACTCTCCCGAAAAGAGCCCCTAAGCCGACCTGTTGGAAGTGTTGGGCATTTTGGCCGATGATTACGAAAATAAACACTATCCAATTTTGCCTCCTGACCCAATTGATGCCATTAAATATAAAATGGAAGAAAACAACCTGACCGCCAGCGACCTTATACCTTACTTTGGCAGCCGTAGCAGGGTATCAGAAGTATTGAACCGAAAAAGGCCCCTGACTTTTAATATGGCAAAAAGACTGTTTAAGGGGCTAAACATTCCAGCTGAAACGCTGCTTTTATTTTAGCTATACGAGCGTCCGCGCTGTCCACTATTTCAGCTGTTTTCTCCTGAAACATCCGTTCATTCATCCTTACAAAGTCGCTTGCACACGCAGCCTCCAAAACTGTAATAGCTAAACTATCCTGCTCATTTTATAGCAAGTTCGACTTCATAGTGAGGTTTAGTTCTGTGGCGTTATCCCAATTTTTAAAAACACCCAACAGTGTTTCATATAATTGTTTACTGTTCATGGGCTTCCCTTTTTTAGGTTGGATGATGGAACCTGCGTCCACACCCACAGCATCGTTAACTTTTATTGCGCGCCAGGATACGTTTTCATGCGGTAAAGCCACTTCCAGGATCATTCCCGGCAGGCCGGAAAAAGATTCCGGGCCACCCGGCATCGTGATCCTATCGGTATAAAAGGCTACCACGTATACTGAATCCAGTATCAGCCCGTTTGCCCTGCGACAGGAGTAGCCGGCTATTTCGCGCGTTTCATCCGTGATCTTCCATTTTATTTTCTTTAGGGAGTCTTTTACCAGGAAGGTTTGCTCGAATACTTTTTTTTCCACCGTGGTGGTATGTGTTTCCATGTCGGTGTACACAATATTGTTCTGATCAGCCATCGGGACGGTGAAAAAGCTCCCGGCACTATTTTCGCCCGGTATTGGCGTAAACAGGCTTTTATCGCCGCTAAAGGTCAACGTGCTTTTAAAGATCTTAAATTGCGGCTGTGTTTTTTTGTACTGATCAAACGCCTGCTGTAAAAAACCCTCCATATTGTCTCCGTACATCCGCTTTAGAATAGCATAGGTATTCACTGATTTTTCAAATTCAATGCTCCCGCTGGTTGTATACCTTTCGTTCTGGGCAAATAAGCTATTAATGCTTAGCAGCGGCACGACAAGTGCTATAATTGTAGCTTTCATAATTATTAATCTTTTGATGCCGTGGTGGCGAATTTTGTGAAATCCCAGGTACAGGAAAGCATAAAAAATCGCCCTATCCCGTTGGTGTCGGTTTGCGTAATGGTGCTGCCCGATACATTCCTGCTGAAATTAATATTTTGATTCAGCAGGTCATTTGCTGAAAGTGATATTTTGAGCTTGTCGTCCTTAAGGAATGTTTTATAAACATAGGCGCCCCATATAGTTTTGTATTCGGGGCTAAAGCTTTGGGTTCCGGCCGTATAAGTATAATTGATGTTTGAGCCTGCCCCAAACTTTAATGGAAGCTGAAAATTGGCTCCGCCGTTCGCTCTAAAACCAGCGGCATTATTGTTGGCAAGCGGCTGCAGCGACATATCACTAAAGGTATAGTTGGGGCCGGCGGTCGTGTAAATTTGAAATTTATTTTGCAGATATTTGCTAATGGAAAGTTCGGCCGAGTAAGTATGGCTGTTAGCCATATCCAGCTGATCATTAATATAACTGTAGGAGACATTAGCGTTTGTGCTTAAATTTAATCCCACTCCAATACCACCCAACGGATCTATTTTTCTACCAAAGTACGCGTATAAATTGTAGGTGTACTGCAGTTTGTCAGCCAGGTTAAGGTATTGCGTGGTAGTTGTACCTTCATTTTCAACCGTATTGTTTACAATGGCGTTGCTCGTGTTGCTGTAGCTGGCGTTTAGATAGAGCGATTGCCCTCCCAAAACCTGGTAGTCGTTATAACTCATCCTGAACTGGTTCGTAAATGATGGCTTTAATTCCGGATTGCCAAGGGTAATATTCAGCGGGTCGGTATTGGTTAATACAGGCTGGATTTGGTCTATCGTGGGCTGCGTTGTGGTGCCATTATAGTTCACGGAGAAAGATCTTTGCTGTGAAAACCGGTATTGGAACATGGCCTGCGGAGCCCAGTTTATAAAGTTTCTTTCCAAAACATCCCCGTTATATTCATCCACCTGCTTATAGTTAACACCTGATACTTTTGTGCCGAAATTGAAAATTGCTTTATCAGCTTTGTAATTTACAATTGCCCCAAGTTGGTTGGTAAGCTGGTTATATTTATAATCATTGCTGTATGTGCCATCAAATATGTTATAAACGCCCGGCGCCGACTCATCAAACGATTCCCGGTCGGCCGAACTGTTGTTGATACCCAGCCCGTAATTGAACAACACGGCAATTTTTTTAGTGAGGGGCTCCGAATACGTCATGTTGCTGTTTAAAACCGAACTTACGATTTTGGTTGTTTTATATTCATTTGTCGCCTGTACGCTATCCTTTACCCCCTGAGGATTGTAAAAATCGATCTCCGAGTTTAAATAGCCCTGCGTTTGATTTTCGTTATAAGATCCGCTAACATTCCACGAAAACGTCCGCCCCGCTTTTTTAAACTTTTTGGTGTAAAATGCAGTCGCGTTCAATATTTGCTGGTTGCCATGGTTAATCACGCTTCGTTGATTGGTGTTTAGCAGGGTGCCGCTGCTGTCGGTGGTGGTCAGATAGTTATTGTTTACATGGAAATCCCTGTCGGTGGCATCGGCGCTGATTTTCAGAGTTGATGTGGTATCCAGTTTTATTTGATACGCGGCATTTAGTTTCTGGCGGAACGCATAATTATTAAATGTTTCGCTGCCATAGCTGTTGATGGTACCTGTTGGTAAAGTTTGTTGGGTCTCCGTGGTGGTAACCCCGTCTAGCTGGATTTCTCCAATCTTATAGTTGGTATTAAGCGACTGTTTATCGCCGTCCCAGGTGTTATTATAGTGGAAACCGCCCGACTGTGCTACCGGCAGCCCCTTTCCATCATAGTAACCGCTAAATGAATCCAGCGCGTCGCCACTACTATTTCCGGTGATCATTATCCCTCCATCCACAAATTGAATACCTCCATTATCCTCTCCCATCTGACTACTCTGGTCGTAGTCGAGGGCTGTCCGGCCATCATTGGCAGCGGTAGCATACGCGGCAATTTTTTGCGAACCGTTAAACTTATTCGCCTGCAATTGGCCTTCGTAATAACCACTCGTTCCGATGTTGGCATTCACCGCGCCGAATTCCCCGTTCTTTTTATCTTCCTTTAGTTTGATGTTTATCGTTTTTGTTCTTTTGCCGTCATCAATTCCCGTAAAGGTTGCCTGGTCGCTTTTTTTGTCATACAGCTGCACCTTATCCACCATATCGGCCCTGATGTTTTTGGTTACCAGGGTAGGGTCGTCGCCAAAAAACTCTTCGCCATCCACTAATACTTTGGTTACCGTCTGGCCTTGCGCCGTGATCTTACCATTTTGATCAATTTCAATACCCGGTAATTGCCGCAAAAGGTCCTCCACCTTGTCATTCGGCTGTATTACATAAGCCTTTGCATCAAATTCTGTAGTATCGCCCTTTATTTTAATGGCCGCCTTTTTGCCCTTAATAATTACATCGGCCAGCAGTTTGGCTTTTAGCAGCATATTTAAGGCGCCAAAATCATGCGTGCTGTGTACCGAGTCGAGGGTGAAGGGTTCCACATAGTCGGCATAGTTTGGCCGGGTAATTAACAGTATAAAATTCCCTTTGCCGAGGTTATTGAGTTGGAAAGCGCCGTCAGCCCGGGCGCGTGTAAATGCCCGCAGGATGGAGTCTTTGGCATTCAAAACTATGACGGTAGAATTCACCAGTTTAGCTTTCGCCGCGGTATCTACGATAACTCCTTTAACCGACCCTGTATTTTGAGCACGCAGCGCTAACGAAAAAATAAAGCAAAAAGTGAATAGTATAAAGGTCCGTTTCATAAACCGGTTTTGAGTAAACCAATGTATAACTAAATCTTTAGTAATCAAAAAGCATTAACAAATATTAACATTTATTAACGTAAACATCCGGGGTACACTACAACAGCCGGGAAAAATGCGGTTAACCTCCTCTCAGCGTTAGTTGATCGCTGATTTTCATTCATATTTGTAAACAATTCAATCATAACGTCATCGTGAAAAAGATCATTTTCCTATGCCTGGCTGTAGCAGTCGGCTATAGCGCATGTGCCCAGCAGAAGGCCAAAACAGATTACATGAGTATCACCATTTACCAAAGCGGCAACCATATCAGCGGCATGATCGTTACCCGGACCGATTCCGCGCAGGAAATAAGGGATCTCAAAATAAAAGTACCACTTGCAAGTATAGCAAAACTTTATGCCGCAGAGGACAACGCACTGATGACCTTGCTTAAGCCTTATTACAGCAACGGGTGGAAATTGGTATCATTTGCCGAAATCGGCGAAAATAATTTGTATAAATATTACCTTTCAAAAGCGAAGCAATAAGCTTGCTTGCCGGGCTCCGGTAAAAAACAGGGGTCGGCTTAATGTTGAGGTCAACTAATAATAAGAGTCCGGACGCGGACATAAAATGCCAAACCGGCAATCTTTTACTGACGACTTTGTTCTTCCTTCGACGCCAGGCTGAGATATGGGAGACTTTGAGCCCCGGGGTTCAGTGCCGGCGACGTCCTACTCTTTCGAGTACAATCCAACCAATTCTCCTTCAGCTAAAACATGACCTTGTACTGCGAGCTCGAGTGCAGCTTTATCGGTATGGGGCCTAAGGCTGAGCCGGGTATTGAGGGCATACACCTTAAAATGGTAGTGGTGCGTACCACTTGGCGGGCACATTCCTTTATAGCCAGGTTTGCCGTCGCTGTTGAGGCCCTGGCTGGCGCCCTTAAAGTTTTCGGGAATGGCGCCGGTGGCTGCCAGGTTCCATATTACCCAGTGGGTTACCCCTCCCGCTTTGGCCGCGTCGGGGTCGTGGAGGGTGAGCGCGAGGGATTTTGTTCCTGCCGGGATGTTCGAAATGCTTAGCGGTGGGTTAACTTCAGCACCCTGGCAACTGTATTTGGATGGGATGAGGCCGTTTGCGGGAAACGCCGGGCTGGTAACGCTGAGGGTTTGCTGCGCGGATACAGCGGTAATCGTTGCTATAAGCAGGGTTATGGAGAGGGCGATGGTGCGCATGGAAACGTGTTTTTGCTAGAAACGCGCAGCGGGGGAAAGTGTTTTTGACCGTTGATTATTAGGCGATTTTTATGATAGCGCTGATTGATTAGCATTGGCGTAACGCACTGGCGTAAATTCATGGCGTATAAGTTCTCTCCCTGCGGTCGGGATGACAAAAAGGGAAGACCAACAAAAAGCTAAGGGACGAAATAGCGCTTCGCGCTCAATAAATAAACACCTTATACAACACCCAATCATCTGTCTCGAAAACGCGGCGGAGGCGAAGGGAACTGTTGGAGCGTTCGATGACGGGAAGGTACTTGTCGTTGAGCTGGGTGTAGCCGGTTACCGCGTTGGTCCCGGTAGCGAGGAGCACGTAGTTGTCGTACTTATCCGGGGCTTCTATGGCGCTCAAAAACTGGCCTTCCTGGTAGGGAAGCGTGAGTTCGTGGATAATACCTTGTGTGTAGGCCACAACCGGGTAAGCGATACCATCATCCACCAGGATGCGGGCATTGGACGGTAGGCGGTTTAAATACTTGGCCAGCTGGATGTTCTGATCCTGCTGGGTATCGGTAGTGCGGCTGGTTAGTACGGTGATAAAATTACTCTCTTCTTTTATGGCCGATGTTTGCAGGAAATAGTAGCCGGTATACAGCTGCACCAGTGTTAATATGCCCACGAGGAGCTTCAGGACGACCTGGTTCTTCATGATCTGGGCGCGATACAGGATACAGAGCATTGCCAGCACAAGGAAGATGAGGTAATACTCGTGCGCCAGAAACACTTTATCGTACTTGATGTGTAAAAACTCGATAAAAGCAAAGGGAGTTAACAGGGTTAAAACCTGGTAGGTACTGTCCTTGAACAGGAAGATGGCGACGATCATCAGCGGACAGAACACCAATACCCGCAGCGAAACCAGCACCGAAGTCTCGGGCAACTGGTAGGATGCGGTTGTCGACAACTGGTCGAAACTGAGCTTATCGGCCAAAACCGTCCATGTAGCATAAGGGCTTTGGCTGAAGTAGTCCAGGTCCTGTGCGTGAGTAAGGTTTAGCAGCTTATAGCAAAAAACGCATGCCAGCGGCAAAACGAACAAGATGATATATAACGCGAATGTTTTGTTGATGAGCTTGCGGCGAAGCGATGGGTTGTTAAAGCTTTGCTGCAAACGGAATACGGATTCCTGCTCGCCCAGGTTTAAACTTTTAATGGTGATGGACAATACCAGGGGTATAAAGAACAGGGTTAACCAAACAAATTTATAATCGCAGAAGATTAAAATAACCAAGCACAAACTGGCTATGGATACGTGGAAGGTGGTGTTTGAGCGGTAAAACTTTAACAGGTTAAAGAAGAACAGGAAGAAAAACACCAGTACCATGGCCACGGATTTGCCCGATGTTGCGGCATACAGGATGCCGGGGTGCAATAAAAAGATTATGAGCAGGATGAAGATGTAAAACAGGTCATTGGCCCGTTTGATGAGTGTGCTGGCCATGAGGTAAAACAGCAGCGCCGTAAACACCGCCGATGCGATGATGGGCGCGTAGGAGGGGCTGATGGCAGAAAATATGAACGAGCTATAAAAAGGTAGAATAGGCGCGGTAAGCCCCATCACCTTCAGACGGTCGCCCAGGCCGTCTACAATTATTTTGGTTTTTTCGATATAAAACAATGCCTCCTGGCTTACGTAGCCTAAGCTGTGTAAGTAAATACCGCACAGGATGTAGTATATCCCCAAAAGGATGGCGATAAACAACAGGTATCTGGATGGGTTCCTCATTTCACAACGTTTGTTGGGCTGGTAACTTTACTAAGCCCGTGGTTAGTTTTTTCCCAGTAAAATGGTTTAACGATCAACTGATAGAGGCCCTTGAACGCGGCGATGGAATGCATTAACCAATACACGGGGTTGGCGATGGAGAAGAGGATAAGCTCGTAATAACGCCTTTTAAATACCGCTATCATGTTAATGTATATCATCAGGATGTTGCCAACCATCAGGTTAAATATCGACATAAATAACACCCAGTCGGGGAAGAGCGTACGGATGTTTGATAGGTCAAACACCAGGTAGCAGATGAAGATACCCAGCAGGAAGGGATACACCAGGAAGGTTAGCGGCGTTGCGCCGATAAAGAAGTTAAATCCCAGGAAACCTTTCCAGCCTACTTTCTTCCATAAGGCAACGGGGTTGCGCATGTGCACCAGGTAGGTTTGCATATAGCCTTTAATCCACCTTGAGCGCTGGCGTATCCAGTTGAAGGGTTCGTTATTGGCTTCTTCGTATGTTGTTGAGTTAACAATGGCAATTTTATACCCTTTTGCATAGGCCCTTACACCCAAATCGGCATCTTCGGTAACGTTGAAGGGGTCCCATGCGCCCAATTCAACCAGGTGCTGCAGCTTAAAGTGGTTGCTGGTACCGCCAAGGGGAATAGGAATATCGAGGGTATCGAGACCGGGCAGCATATAATCAAACCAGTAGGAGTACTCCAGCGTGAACATACGGGTAAGGAAGTTTTCGTTCCTGTTGTAATAATTGAGCGCGCTTTGTATACAGATATAGTTTGAGGGCAGCTTATTAAACATAGTAACGACCTTTTTTAACTGGTCGGTATCCGGAATGTCTTCGGCATCGTAAATGGTGAGGTATTTTCCGTGTGCAAAGTGAAGGCCGTAGTTACATGCCTTGGGTTTTGTTTTGGGCATGTGGTAAGGCACCACGATAACTTCGAAAATGGCGGGGAAATCGAGGTTACGCACCGCGTTGAGCGTTTTATCGTCGTCCTCTTCTATCAGCAGCTTGATATCCAGCTTTTCGCGGGGATAATCGAGCGACTGCAGGTTCCAGATAAGCTTTTTGATGAGCTTATCTTCTTTATACACCGGTAAAAGGATGGTGTAGATGGGGAGCTCGCTGTTAACCACTTCCTTCAACTCATCCCGCGTAACCGCCTGGTGCAGCTCGAAACGGGAGCCGACGAGGGCCAGGAACAGCTTGAACAGGATGGCAATGAGGAAAAATACGCTGATCAAAATATTGATGATGATGGACGTGTTTTTGAAATTGAGGACAAGGCCCGACACCACCGCCCCCAGCAAAATGAATAGAAATATCAGCTGACCGGGAGAAAAGGTAATAAAAGCGGAGTTGGCCGGGTCGCGGTTGAGCAATTCGTACACGGCCGACTTAACATATTTTTGGCCCATCAGCTTATGGCTCAACCAAACAATATCCAGGTCGGCAGCTACGATGATCTCGGGTTCGAGATCGTATGTGCGGCGTATATGATCAATGAAGACACGGTCGGAAGGGTCGGCCATAATGATGATGACCCTGTTATTTTCAATGCGCAAAGGCATTGCCACATGCTGTTCGGTATATTTGAGCTCGACTTTGCTTATCACTTCCGGATCATATTCCATCTCGCGGATCTCGCGAAACACATACCCGGCGTTGAGCATGGAACGCTCGTAGTTTTTACGCGATATATAGCCGAAATTGAGCGCAATTTTAATGAAGGACCGGCCCGAACTGGCCGAAAATTCATCAATCTTTTCCCGATCCCGTCGTGTTATGAAACCATCGTTAACCAAAAGCTCAGGAATAGACATATTTTTATCTTCAGTAAAGTGCTGTTAATTTATTTGTTAAGCAACCTTAGTAAGCCGGAGCTTGCTAAGGCTGCTCATTCTGTTAACTTTCGGCGCTAACAAAGAGATTAATCATTAAACTGATCCTGTGACCGTTGAACCCTTGAACGTACATACAGGAATGACAGCAATATCAAGATCAATATGCCTAACAGGATATATAAGTTATACGTTTCCCAAAAACGGGTGAGAGAGCTCTTCGTTTCAACATACTCCAGGTTGTCGCTTGATCTATTGATGTTGAATAAATATTTGCTGCCGGCCGCATCTGTTACGCACACGTTGCTTGATAATGTTGACAGCTGTTCCCCAATGGATTTGGACACGGTTAAAAACGCATCCGAAAGCTTGTTGCCGGTAGCGGTAAGAATGAGCGTGGCGTTATTGGCGCGCCCGTAAAATATCTGTCCTATACCTGAGGAGACCGAGTCGGAGAGGGAGTACACCAACTTGTTGTTCTCGGTATTGTACAATCGAAAGTTTTGGTTAAACTTGATAGGCGCATCAGGGAAGTATCCATTGCCTTGCAGCAACTTATCATCTTTATCCAACAGGGCAACGATGTTGTATTTTTTAAGGTCGCCTTCCGGAATTGCATCGGAATAAACAAAATCGGGGAAGTTGTTTGCGTTAATGTTGTTGTTCAACTCATAAACAATTTCGCCTACGGCGCCTGCTGCGTATTTAGCGATAGATTTTGATATAACAACCTTGGTTGTGCCGCTATTGAAAGCTTCGGGATATTGGTAAAAGCTTAAGTCGCTTGAGATGAACGGATTTTTTGATTCGAGGTATGATTTATCAACATCCACTTCGCCAAAGAAGTTGATGAAGCTGTTGCGGCATTCGCCGTTTGTTGGGAAGAACCGGAACTCCGATTCGAGCGTATTGTACTTATGGTGCTGGTAGCGGTTGATGGTTACCGTACTATTCAACTTGCCGGATGCGTCGAGCTTTTCGCTGCTGATGAGCAAACCATTCAGGTAAATATTGAAGTAACCCCTGTCGCCGGGATTTAAGCCGCTGTAGCTGCCGATGAACCGGATCTCAACTTCTTTTGGTGTAAAATTAAAGTCGCTGTTTTTGAAAGTGTAGTCGCTTTTTAGTGAACCAATGCCCGAAAGGAAGTCGCTTGTGCCGCCCACTTGTTTAAGGGTAAGCCTTGAGCGGTTTTCGTCGATCGTTTTGGTGAAGACATTTTCGGCATGATCGATCAGCAGGAAGTCGCCAAAGCTCGAGTTTAAAATATTGGCATTGCCCAATGTGGTGATAGCCTTATCATAGCCGGTATCGTCGCCACCGGTTACGAACAGGATCTCGGCCGGAACCTGGTAAGTGCTAACAGATTTAACGGGGAACGTTTGCTTCCCCTTTTGAACAATGTTTGTAATGGTATCGGTATGGGTGGTCATTGATTTGGCCAGGTACAACAAGCCTTCGCCGGATTGCGGACTAACTTTTATCAGCGCCTTTTTATCGTCGGGGATGGCTCCAAAGCTACCCACCTGGATATAATCTTTTATGCTATCCGGGAGTGTACCAGCTTCGAAAAGCTGGATAGGTTTGGACTGGGTTCTCTTAAGCCGTGCGTAGGCCCATGCAACCGCTTTTAAATCGTTCAACGAAGGATCGGCCGGGTATACGATGGCGGTTTTTGTTTCGAAACAATTGCTGATGTTGATGTCGGCCAGGCCTGCGTTCTTGTTTTTTAGCAGCCACAGATAAGAATTGCTTTTTTCCTTCAACCACATAGCCGGGTTATCCAGGTCGCGGCAAATATCGTCGGTAACAGTCAATAAAGTTTTTACCTGTATCTTCAAAAACCTCCCGGAAGACATATCCTGCCGGGTGAGGTTAATGGTAACCTTTTGGATCGAGTCCTGTGACAGCCGCGAGCTGTAGGCAGGCCTGTCATTCAGGATAACATTGATAAAGGAATGTTCCTTTATTAAAGCTTGTGAGGGTTCAAAATAAAGCACCAGCTTACTGCCCTCGAGATCCACCAGTGGGGAAATCGGAACATAAATGGAGTAGGCACCGCTCATCCCGTAGATGGCTTCGTCTTCGTGTCCTAATGATTTAAAGGACACTGTCGTTTGAGCCAATGATGCCTTACTTAAAAGAAACACAAGGGCTAATAAGGTTAAAAATTTATTCATTGGTCGTCAATATTAGTTTATTGTTTGAAATTCTACTCTAAAATAGTTCCCGTTATCGTCACTGCGGTACGATAATTCGCCACCCAATTCCTGGGTCATCAGTTTTGCAATTGAAAGCCCGAGCCCAAGCCTGTTCTCAACATGGCTTGCTGCTTCGTTAAGGGTTTTTAACTTGCCGAACATTGAATCGAGCTCATAACGCCCGATTGGAATACCTTCATCTATTATCTCAAACACAAACCTGTAGCCCTGCTGGCTGGTTACTACGCGAATGCTGTTGTTGGTTTGTGAAAATTTTATGGCATTGGATAACAGGTTTTGAAATACCTGGCCGGCGAATACGCGATCGAGGTTTACCTCCATGGGATGCCGGGAAACATTATCGATGAGGGTTATGTTTTTTAAGGAGGCGGTATCAACCAATCCCCTGAAAACATGTGTCACCTCGGTATTGATGTCGAATATCTCTTTGTTGAACTGTACTTCCTGCGTAGTTTCAATTTCTTTCACATCCATTAGCTTGTTGAGCAGGTATTGCATCTTTTCGGCTGATTCCGTTATGTAGCCGGAAAGTTCTTTCTGTTCTTCACTCAGGCGGTATTCTTCATCTTTCAACAGGTTATTACTCATGATGATGGAACCCACCAGGTTTTTGAGGTCGTGGCCTGCTATATTGATGAAATTATTTTTTTGCGCATCCATCCTGCGCAGCTGCTCATACTGGTTATCGATGATCGCGTTTTTTTGGTTGATATCGCTAAACTGATCTTTTAACTGGTCGTTCGACTTTCCTATTAACAACTGCGAGCGAACGTCGCGCGCAATGATCTTATAGCGGAAACCAGGCACGAGGCAGGAAATGATGGCTATTATAAAAAACAAAGAGGCGCCATTTGGGATGACAAGGTCTAAAGTGTATTGGCTGAAGAGGCTGAAGCATATGGCGAGCAGTATGAGCGCCAGGAAAGCCTGGATCACTGAATTTGCCGCTTCCCAAAAAACCTGCAGGTTGAAGAAGAGGAATATGGCGGAAAATAAAAGGTAATAAACATTCAATACCTGCAGATCGACAATATTGCACAACAAGGCTGATGTGGCCGACAGAATGAATAGTGTGATGTGAAGCAATACCCGGTAATTACGCTGCTTACGCTGGAAAAAGCTGTAAAAGCCGTAGATAACCAGGTCGGTGATGACGCGAATGATAAAAAACTCCAGCCAGATGGAATTGGCAAATATAAAATCAACGATGCTGAAAACCGGATAAATCAATATTATCGTCCAGATAATGTTATTTGTCTGGTACCAGGCTTTTTTGTCGACCTCTTTTAAAAACTCTTGTTTTGTTAGTTGAACAAACATTATTCAGTTTTCTTAATTATTGATAATATTATAGTTATCTGAAACTAATTCGCATAAAGTAAATGAAAAATCAAAAAACCGCCGGCACATACTTATGCACATATAAACATAGGGGGCACATACTGCGCATTAGTAAACCAATCAAAGTACTTGCTGCGGGCGTAATTGTGATATTGTATGCCGCAACGCATGCATTTACTGCAAAAAGCAATCCAACAATCCCCGCCGCCCGCTTACTGGCCTTTAAACGGGCCAAAAGCCTGGGCATGGGCATAAGCGTTTCCTGGCTGGAGCAGACCTGGAACAAGGATGCGCTCACTGAGAACAACTTAAAAAAAGCGGACTTTGTTTTACTAAAGCAAATGGGTTTTAAAAGCATACGGCTGCCGGTTGCGTTTGAATACTATGAAAATAAACAAATGGCAGATGAGCAAATATTTACCCATATCGATAGTATTGTTAAACAGTGTGGCTTATACGGGTTTAAATTGATAATAGATTATCATTATGGCGATTTTAATGAAAAAAATTTTCCTGAGGAGACAAAAAGGGCTATAAATACCTGGATTAAGCTTACAAAACGCTATAAAAGGGTTAGCGGGGATGAGTTGTTGTTTGAGATTTACAACGAGCCGCCACACATGGATCCGCAAATTTGGAAGGACGCAGCCTATAATATTGTCGCCGCCATAAGGAAGCTCGACGCAAACCGGACGCTGATTATAGGGGCGTCCAATTACAACAGCATCTATGAGTTGAGTCGTTTTGTGCGCCTGGCTGATGAGAACATTATTTACACTTTTCACTTCTATGAGCCGTTTTTATTTACGCACCAGGGTGCGGAATGGGTTGGCGACCAGGAATCGACGGTTGGGGTACCATTTCCTTATAGTGCGGAAAAATTTCCAATTATTAACCCTAAGGCAAAAAGCACCGACGGAGAGAAAAATTACAAGGAATACCCCATCGATGGTAATGAGCAATCCGTTAGGGACAAACTTCAAATAGTGAAAAACTGGGGCTTAAAATACGATGTACCGCTGCTTTGCGGAGAATATGGCGTGTACAATAAATACGCCGACCCCGACAGCCGGTGCCGTTATATTAAGACGGTGAGGGATGCGTTGAAGGCATTGGGCATACCTGGTATTCTTTGGGAATACAGCGGCAATTTTTCAATTTTTAACGGTGCGCCTGCTATCGAAAACCTGCCGGATTGCATGAAGGACGCCATTGGATTTACTGAGCCAAAATGAAGGTAATTATTGCAATTTTATTCACTAACTTTGTGCCCTTATTATATGATATGTTATTTTTTGAAGAAAAGCGGCGGGAGGTGATGTTGCACATCGAAAAATTCATGCTTGAAAAAAAGAATGAATATTTGAAGCCCATCGACACCATCTGGCAGCCATCTGATTTTCTGCCAGATTCGTCCCGCGACACTTTCTTCAACGAAATAAAGGAATTGCAGGAAAGCGCTGAAGGTTTATCGTATGATCTGATAGCCGTTCTGGTGGGGGATACGATCACCGAGGAGGCGTTGCCAACGTATGAATCATGGCTGACCATGGTTCAGGGGGTGTCGCAGGATGAAGCGGGCGGCTGGATGCAATGGACCAGGCACTGGACCGGCGAAGAAAACCGTCACGGCGACCTGCTGAATAAATACCTTTACCTGTCGGGCCGCGTAAATATGCGCATGATGGAAGTGTCTACCCAGTACCTGATTTCGGATGGGTTTGACATCGGCACAGGTCGCGACCCTTACCGTAATTTTATCTACACTTCTTTCCAGGAGCTGGCTACCAATATATCCCACCGCAGGGTTGCCTCGCAGGCCAAGCGGGATGGCGACTCCCTGTTATCGAAAATGTGCGGCGTAATAGCCGGCGATGAGGCAAGGCACGCCAAAGCTTATAAATATTTTATTGAAAAGATATTTGAGGTTGATGCCAACGAGGCCATGCTGGCTTTTGAAGATATGATGCGGAAGAAGATAGTGATGCCTGCGCATTTTTTACGCGAGGTTGGTTTAAAGCTTGGCCAAACCTTTGGGCATTTTACCGATGCCGCGCAAAGGCTGGGTATTTATACCGCCGTTGACTACGTTGATATACTAAAAGAGCTTTTGGCCGACTGGCATATTGAAAGCGCATGTGAACTGAGCGAAACCGGCGAGAAAGCCCGGGATTACCTGGTGAACCTGCCCTCGCGCCTGCTGCGCGTTGCCGAACGGATGAAGAACCCCATGCTGGATTATAAATTCAGTTGGATAAATGGGTAGTTAGTGATTAGAGGCTGGAGGTTAGAGATTAGGGGGAAAGTCCGAAAGTCGAAAAGTCCGGAAGTCCGGAAGTCGAAAAGTCCGACAGCGTTCTCCTTTCCCGTTCCCCTTTCATCATCAACTATAATCCAATGCCAGCCGGTGCTTCTCCTCTCCGGCCATGAACTATGAGTTCTTTCTCATATAGTTCACTCCACACATCTGCACATTCGCACATTATCCTTCCAAAACAAGCGTTACTTTGCCGTCGCTGGCTAAATCTTCAAAAAGTTTATTTAGGATGGACTCGATCGTGAGCGAATTCACATCATCTACATAATGCTCAGAACGGGTAATGTGCAGCTCCTGGCCGTTTATTTCGACACGAAATAGAAAACCCTCATACATTTCAGGCTGCGAAATTTCAACGGCGCCACCTGTTATTTGGTTGCTGAAGTGAATATTGCTTTGGCGCTGGGCTTCGAAAAGCGGATCGAGCTTTTGATTGAGCAAGCTGATCAACTCTGACGCAGTTATGGCTCGGTGGATTTTGACAATCTTCATGGCAGTGGTTCCTTTGTTTTATTACAAGTGAATGGTTCAGATTGTTTGAAGTGAATCCGGGCCGGTCTGGCAAACAAGTCCGGGAAGCAACGCTGTGGCTTGGGCAAAACTTTAGGATTGTTGGGTGCTGGTGTGCTTTTAGCCTCATAAATGAGCGCTTGCTAAATTTGATTGTGAATTTTACTTTGCTTAGCGGATAAATTCATAAACTTGATTTTTAATTCACCTGCATAATGAAATACAAATTATTGGGCCGGTCGGGCCTTAAAGTTTCGGAGCTGTGCCTGGGTACGATGGGTTTCGGCACAGAAGCCGGCTGGGGCGCCGATAAGGATACCAGCTTTGCCATAATGGACGCCTTTGCTGAGGCTGGCGGCAACTTTGTAGATACGGCCAACGTGTATAAGATTGGTACGAGCGAAAAGATCATCGGCGAATATTTGAGCAACCACGACCGGGATTATTTCGTGGTTGCGACGAAATACGCACTGAAGGATAATTTCACCAATCCCAACGCATCCGGCAATAACCGCAAAAATATGATGCGGAGCGTGGAAGCGAGCCTGAAAAGGTTGAACACGGAGTTTATTGACATTCTTTACCTGCACATCTGGGACGACCTGACGCCGATGGATGAGGTGCTCCGCGGGATGGACGACCTGGTGCGGCAGGGGAAGATCAATTATGCCGCTATAAGCGACACGGCCGCATGGATGGTGGCAAAGGGCAATACCATGGCTGAACTGATGGGCTGGAGCCAGTTTGTGGCCCTGCAGGTGGAATACAGCCTGATAGCCCGTACACCGGAGCGGGAGCTGATCCCGATGGCGAAGCATTTCGGAATGACCGTGACACCCTGGGCGCCGCTTGGCGGCGGTGTGCTGACAGGAAAATATCTGCGTGGTGAGACGGGGCGGATAAAGCCCGAAAGCAAACGCCGAAACGAACAAAGCGAAGCGGTAACCAAAGCAGTGGTGGAAGTTGCCGCTGAACTTGGGGTTTCGCCGGGGAATGTTGCGTTGAAATGGACCATGCAGCAGGGATTTTCATCGATACCAATTGTTGGCGCTACAAAGATTCAGCAGCTGGAAGATAACCTTAAAACCGTCGACGTTGAGTTGAGTGATGTGCACCTGCATAAATTGAACGCGGCCAGTGCTATTGAATTGGGCTTTCCGGGTGATTTTTTCAAGGAAGACGGTATTAAGATGAATACGTTTGGCGGATTTTATGATAGGGTGGAGAAGAGGGGCTGATTCCGAATGTTTTTAACACGGAGTCCACGGAGCGGGAACAGAGGGCGCAGAGGGTTTGTGATGCAGATAAAAAAGTTGGCGTCCCACAAAGAATATATGGCAAGGCGTATAAGATACTTCCTGCTGTGAATGTCACTAACTTAGAGGAATTAATATCGAATGTCGAACGCTGAATGTCGAATGATGAAGTTCAAACTTCGATATTGGACATCCGAAATTCAATATTCGTTATTAGTTCGCGGTGC
>Ga0302306_10000693_pt1 | contig 20150 bp, 14 predicted proteins | sample III_Palsa_E3_1_FD_198761 | JGI IMG/M metagenome (GOLD analysis project Ga0302306, IMG submission 198761) | Peat permafrost microbial communities from Stordalen Mire near Abisko, Sweden - III_Palsa_E3_1 | ecosystem: Environmental > Terrestrial > Soil > Palsa > Peat permafrost | place: Sweden...
GCCGAAGATTCTGCCCGGAAGGAATACGGGGATGAAGTGGTGGACGCAGCCCTGAAGCTATTTCCGGATGAGGCAAAGGCATCCAAATATGAGTTTTTGGACCCGAATGAAGCAAAACGTTTTGAAACGCCGGATGCCTATTTGCAGCATTTGGAGAAGCAAGGGGTTATAAAAATAGAGTGTGATTGATCGCCGTGTGAAACAAGATTTTGTAGTTCTTTTAAAGATTGTTTTTTTGTTTTGATTAGTTCGTTTAACTTAGATTATCAATCTATTGTGGGCTAAAGTGTAACATGGAGGCTAAAAGATTGATAAATATGTTCCACGCAACTTTTAAAACAAAAAATATGAGAGTAGAAACAGAGTATTACCGTAGGCTGAAAATTAAGAAAAGACAGCAAACTGCGTTTCGTCGTTTTGTGAGAGGGCGGGCCACTCCGATTAATATTAGAGGGTGGATCGGGCTCAATTATTTAGAGGTAAAAGAGTTGGTGGAAGGCCGAATGCACCCCACAATGAATTGGCAAAATTATGGTACTCATTGGGTTATAGATCATTTAGTTCCATTTTGGTTGTTTGATTTAGAAGACGAAAAACAGCTTAAATTGCTCTGGCATCCGGAAAACCTACTTCCTATGAAATGGAAGCATAATAATCATAAACAAGGCTCATTAGAGAAGCCTATGAAATTGTTAATCAGTCGAAAAGGCTATTCTTTTGAAAGAGAAAAATTGATAGAAATGCTACAAAAAGAAGATCCTTGGTTTGATGACTACATGAAATATGGCCTGTAAAGTAATATACAAAGGTAAAACGTACGATAAGGCGGAAATAGAAGACCACCTGGACGATCTATTGAAGGGGGCACCCAAAGCTGCGCCCGTCGATCACGAAGCTGACAAGAATGCTGCTGCTCACTTACAAGGCAGCTATGACCGTCTGATTGCTGGCGGTGCCGACCCTAATGATTCCGAGATGCAGGCCCTAAAGGCACGCATTGATAGACTGTCATCAACACCTACAGATAATGCCCAGAATGTCGAAAAAGTCGAAGGCGTACAACGCCAAGAAGGCGGCGGACGGGGGGAAGGCCCCGATGGCACCGAAAGCCAAGAAAGCGATGAAGAAAAAGAAGAAGTAGAAGGGGAACCCAAGCCGGAACCCGCAGCCTCCGGTTTGGGCCTCAGTCGTGATGTAGCCGAAATCCGGGCCAACCACGAAAGGTCCATCGACCGCTTGGAAAAGAAAGGGGAGCGGATGTCCGAAGCCAACAAGGGGCAGGCAAAACGTTTCAAGGATCGAATCGGGGTCATCGACAAGTACGGGATGACCAGCGAAGACCTGGTTTCCCAGTTGAAGGATGCCGGGAAGCTAAAGCAGACCCCGGAAGGCTATCAGTTGACGCTGCCGGATGGGTCGGTAAAAGATTTTGCCGACAAAGACGCCCTGCATCAGTATTTGCTCGGGAAGGACGTGAATGCCAATGATATTCTGCCACCAAAACCGCCGGAATCTGAGGGAGCCAAAAAGCCCAGTCAGCCAGAGCGTCCTACGGTTGGAATAACAAATGCTGCCGTCAATGAATCTCGCTTGAACCGGGGCCTCCGGCCTGTGGTGAAAGAAGCTAGGAAACGTTTCAAGGATAGCTGGAACCGAGCCATCGAAAGGGTTATGACCGGAGCTGATCCGCGGAGTTATGTAGCTTTTCTGCATGGACAAAAAGACCTTACTAGTCAAGCCTTCTCAGATGTAGACAATGCCGTAGTACTCATGGATCGAATCGACTTGACAAACCAAAAAATAGATGCGCTTAACCGGTATGAACTAGCTCAAAAAACAGGCAATGATAATGTGGAAGCCTTGGCGTGGCAGCACATGGCCGATATCGAACAAAAGTTGCAGCAGAACGATGAGGTGGCCGATAAAATGGGGACGGCTATCGGTCGTTCGCTGTCTTCTCGTCGATTGCTGGCAAATCTCGACTACACATTGGCGTCAATGAAGAAAGACATCGCTAAATATTATCCTAAACAAGATGTACCTCCTGAAGTAGTTGAAAAACTGAAGGTGATCGAAAAGGAACATGCTGACGCGCTTAAAAAAATTGCAGAGTACGAAGAAAAATTCAAACAGCAACAGGCCGAGGCATCGTTCAAAAAAAGTGTCAAGAAGCCGGATACCGCGACAGGTGAACGAAATAAAAAAGCGACTGCCGGACTGAGGGATTTGGCCAACAAGATAAGGGCTTCCGAAACACTGGCCAACCTGGGCTTCACGACTGCCAAAGGAGCGGAAGGTGCTCAGACAGCAGGCATGTCGGTGGATCTTAGAGAAGCGATTGCCAAAGGAGTAGAGCACGTTGCCGACTTAATGGATAAGGGGATTGAGATAGCTAAAGCCATTGGTGAGGCTATTAAGGAACACGTCAAGGAAGGCATGTCGGAAGATGAGTTCAAAGCCGGCGTTGCCAAGGTGCTCATTGAAAACGGTATCCCAGAGAAAGAAATCAATGCGCCTTCTGTCAAAGATCGGCTGGCCGAAAAAATAAAAACTCTCGCCACTAACGCGAAAGCAGAAAGTCTAACCAAAGAAATGATTACTCCGGTCCGTCAGTTGATCAATCAATACGCGAAAGAAGGAGAAGGTGATTTTGGCAAAGCACTCGATCAGGCTTTCGAAAGCATCAAAGGAGCCTTTACTGATTTGACCAAAGACAATTTACGGGATGCGTATGCTGGGTATGGTGATGTGCGACTGGAAAACGAAAGTCAATTGAGAAAACAGATCGCTGACTGGAAGAAAGAAGCCACCACGCTTTCTCAGTTGAAGGATGTGATGGAAGGCAAGACCCCGCAAAAGGCATTTCAGTTTAAGAAAACTGGAACCGTCTCCGAAAAAGTAAAGCAGCTTCGAAATGACTTGCAGGAGAAGATGAAGGCTGCTGGCATCTCCTGGACCAATGCGCCGAATACACCTGCTGAAAAAAATCAGCGGGCATTGCAGTCTTTGAAGACCCGTCTCCAAAATGAGATTAACCTGCTCACGCAGCACATTGAGAGCAAGACGCCGTTACCCGAAAAAGGAAGAACCGAGTTGGATGATGAGGCCAAGCAGTTGACCGAAAGAAGGGACAACCTGAAGGTAGCGTTGGCGGAGATTACTGGCGATTCAGGAAAGAAGGAACTGACAGATGAACAGCGCATCGAAAGAGCCAGTTCTGCATTGGACAAACAAATTGCGGGCCTCAACGAAGATATTGCTGGCATCAAAAAAGGCCCGACTACTTCTAAGGAAGCCAAAGCACCAGTGGATAGTTTTGAACTTCAAATGAAAAGAGCCCAGCGCGATGCCCTTCGTGAGTTGAAAAGAAAGCTGACCGTGGATACCAGTAAGACCTCATCTGAGGTAGCGATTGCGTTGGAAAAGTACAAGGACCATTTACGCAATAAGATCATGGATTATGCGCAGCGAATTGACGACAAGGATTTTGAAGTTAAAGACAAACCGTTGTTGCAGAACGATGCAGAAGCGAAAAAGTTGGAACTGGAATTGAAACGGGCCGAGACCGCCTTCAAGCAGGAAAAAGTGGCTGCGGAAAAAGCCAATCGTCCGGCGCTTAGAAAAATACTGGATAAGATAAATGCCTGGAAGCGATTTAGTGTTTTGACCGGCCTCCCAACGATGGGTAAATTGGGGTTGGCAGTTACCTATAGGACCGTTTTTAATCCCATAGAAGAATTGACTGGAACTGTTTTGCATGTTATTCCCGGTATCAGGCAGGTATCCATGCAGGCTCCAAGAGAAGGCGGTGTGATAAATTTCAAGGCCGAAGGATCTGCTTTGCAGCAATGGGCAAAAGCCGAAACATACAAGGATGCAATGGCAGTATTGAAGGATGGGCAAAGTGCCTTGGATCATATGTTTGGCAAGTATGTAACGCAACCGCCAGAAGCAATAGAATTTATGGGACGTGTTCACGCAGCGATGAAAAATTTCGCCAAGCGAGCTGAGTTTGCGCGTTCGTATGAAAAGAGAATGCAGTTTGCGATAGATCATGGAGCTGATGCTTCCGATGACTTGACCCAACTAACAGCAATGTCACAGGCTTATATTGATGCCAACCGAAACATTTTCATGCAAGATAACTGGTTGGTGAATCAATACAACAAAGCTATTCGGTTTGGAGAGGAAAGTGAAAACAAAGGCGCTAATGTCGCTGCTGCTGTAGCCCGATTTTTAATCCCCATTGTAAAAATACCTACCAATTTTATTGCAGAATCAATGAATTATTCTTTCGGCTCATTGAGAACACTTGAAGTGATAGGTCGGGCGATAACTGGCCACTTAAACGATATGACCCCAGAGCAAGCGGATAGCCTGATGCGTAGTTTGAAAAAAGGAACCATTGGTGCAGGTATGATGTCTCTTGGATTCTTTGCGCCTGGACTTGCTGGAGGGTATTATCAGCGCGGAGTAAAGAAAGATGAGGACGAGGCAGGATGGGATGAATTGATGATAGGCGGTGTTAGAATACCTACTTGGGCTACTCACTTTCCATTGTTCGAAGCCATTCAGTTAGGAGCTACTATGCGTCAAGTAATGGATCGAGACATCGATAAAGATAAGACTAGTGAGCAAGCATTATCTGATGGTATTATAAAATCCGCTCGCGGAATGATTGATGAAATACCATTGTTTAGAACGCCGGAAGAAATAACCGAAGGCGTTGAATCAGGAGACTTTTTAAACAAGATTGTTTATCCTGAAATGCGCAGTATGATTCCGATAGGAGTACAGGAAATATCTGCATGGACCGATACGGATCAGGATAGTAAAACAGTTAAAAGAAAACCAGAAGACTTTCTTGAAAACATGGAATATGGCCTGCCATCATTGAGACAAAATGTACCTGAAAAATAAAAAGTTATGGATATTAAACAACTTGCATTTATCGCATTTCACATAGCTCTTATTTTATTGTGCTATTGGGTGTCACGTTTTTCGATGTTGTCATCTAATAAGCCTTACATAAAATGGCATCAAAAGCTAATGCCTTATTTGAGATGTGTGGTGGGTGCTTTTTGGGTAGCCGTTATTTTTTCTGGCGGGAATACTGACTATTTTTATACAAGATTCGTTGAATGTCTAATTCCTGCTTTTGTAGGAATTTACTCAGCCAAAGGGAAAGAAGGAACAAAGTATAAAAAGCACATGGATAGTTTTGGTAACATGCACTAAAATAAATAGGCAATTATATACTTATCTAACCAAAAATGTTAAGAGCCTACAAATATCAACTTTTTCCAAATAAAAGTCAGTTAGCAATGATTGAAAAGACGCTAGGTGTTTGCAGGCTTAAAATTAAACTATAACGAAAATGAGTTGGCGACAAAAAGCGAAGGCTGAAAACAAATGCGTTAACTGCGGAGTACCAAAGACTAGGACAGGAGTGCATTGTGCCGATTGCGCAAAAAATCATAGGGAAAGGGCCAAAAAATACATCAAAGAGGTCAGGCGGGGCGTTTTGAGCGGCAAATGCCATTACTGCGGGAAGACCAGCGAAAAAAGGCAATGCCCAGAATGCAAGTCGAAGCTCAGCCAATACCAAAAGGGTAGAAGACTTGTTTTCAAGGAACAAGGTACATGCACTTCCTGCGGAGACCCCCGCGTGGAAGAATCTTCTTCTTGTCTGCGGCATTATATGGAAGGTCAATCCGGGAGTGCATTTGGGACAACCAAGAGATGGAAAGAAATACTGGCATCGTTTGAAAGCCAAAACGGAATTTGTTATTATTCCGGCATTAAATTGATTATCGGTAAAAATGCCTCCTTAGATCACAAAATTCCAAAGTCAAAGCACGGGATCGAGGACGGCGTATATGATGCCGGGAACCTTGTTTGGTGCGACAAAATGGTCAATATAATGAAAAACTCAATGACCGATGATGAGTTTATTGCAATGTGTAAAAAGATAACAGATTATTGTCAATCAGAGCCTGCAGAGCCGCGCCGGTTACGGCGGACGAAGAAGCAGGAATTATTAGGTTTAATAACTATATAAATACCATATTATGTATACAATATTAAAATCTTCTCCGGTTATGCGTTATGCCACTGCCGGGGATTATCAGGAAATAAATGGCGGCATACAGATTGAGGTTTTCGATCAAGGAAATGAGGACAAGAACTTTCTCATAGCCATCCACGAATTGGTGGAGCAATATCTATGTCAGAAGCGAGGCATCACGAACAAGATGATCGACGATTTCGATTTCAAGTATGAGGAAAATAGGGCCGAGGATGACGATACCAGCGAGCCAGGAGATCAGTCAGATTGTCCGTATAAAGATGAGCACCGCTTCGCCATGATTGTGGAGCAAATGATGGCGCATGAACTGGGCGTCGATTGGCACGAATACGACACAAACATAAAAGTATATGAACCCCCAACTGAAGGATAAGACACTTGGATTTGTCGATTTTGGCAATTATCTCGAAGTGGCCATGCGGCTTGCACGTGAAAAAGATGGATTTGGGAAGGTGCTTTATTATTGCAACTGGCAATGTGCCTATCCGAAATACGATGGGCATTCTGTTGGCGACGGAATAGATTCCATCTTGCCAAATTTCAAGCATGTTACCAGCATCTACGATATCATGCCGGAAGTTGACATTTGGGTTTTCCCGGACTTATATATGGGCGATATCCAGGAGTGGCTTATCGAGCAAGGCCACCTTGTATTCGGGGCGGTCCGAGGCGAGAACATGGAATTATACAGAGACAAAATGAAAGTTCATCTGAAAGAGGTTGGATTAAAGGTGAATGACTGGACCCCACATGATGGATTAGATAATCTTCGGGCTCATTTGAAAGATCATCCAAATCTTTGGGTAAAGACAAATAAATTTAGGGGGTCAATGGAATCATTCCTCCATGAGGATTACGATATGAGTACTCCGCGCCTAGACAGGTTCGAGCATACACTTGGATTATTCAAAAATCGACAGGTATTTACAACGGAAGCACCAATTGATGACAGTCTGGACTTTGCTATTGATATGATAACTGCTGATGGTAAATACCCATTAAAAGCCTTGATGGGAGTGGAGCAAAAGAATGCGTCTTACGTCGGTGTCTTCACTGAACTAAGTAAGGCACCTAAAGGTATTTTGGAGATCCATGACAAACTAACTAAAACGCTGAGGACATATCATTACCGAATGGCGCTCAGTTTGGAATCAAGGATCACCAAAGACGGTACTGCTTACCTGCTTGACCCATGCTGTAGGTTCCCTCAGCCACCAACCAGTCTCTACATAGAGATGTACGACAACTTCCCAGACCTCGTTTGGCAGGTAGCCAATGGGGATACGCCGGAGATAAGTTCCAAATATAAGTATGGAGTGCAGATAGTTTTGAAATCAGAGTTTGCGAAGAAAGATTTTATCAGGGTTAAATTTCCAAAGGAGATTGAAAACTATGTTAAAATAAAAAACCTGTGCATTGAAGATGGAATGTGGAACTACCTGCCGCAGGAGCACGATGCCGAAGAGATTGGTGGGGTAATCGGAATGGCAAATACTCTAAAAGAAGCCAAGCAGATGTGTATCAAGAATGCTGAACAGGTCACCGGCGACGGCCTGTACTGGGAGAAGAACGCGCTGGATGCCGCGGATGAAGACATTGCCAGGTTGGTTAAATTCGGAATCAAAATTTTCTAATATGCCTTTACCTAAAGCAAAGGGCCGTTCAAAAAAGGCCATCAACAAGCAGGTGTCAAAGAACATTCACGAATTGGTTCATCACGGGACAAAGAAAAGATCGCATGCCCAGATTGTGGCAATTGCTGAAAGAACTGCGCGCGGAAATAAAAGCAGTAAACGGAAGAAGAAATGATAAACGCCTTCCAGGAGATCACCTCCTTTGAGGGGGAGAATTTCAACGACCATCTGGCCGAGATAACTTTGTTTACCATTTTCGAGCCAGTGTTCACCGAATACATGGACCCTGCATTTTGTAAAAAGGTTGTGTTGTACATCGTGTATGCCAATAGTGTTGACAGTAGTAAGATCGGGGTCGGGAATGACCGGAGGCGAGAGTTGAATAAGATATTCAAAGACTTGGACATTCCCTCAAAGGGACCGCATCCGTTTGATCCAGATATGGGGGAAAGGAATTTTTATGATGAAATCGTTTTGATGATGAACCCTGCGGTTGTGTCATCCTTGGAGCGGTGGCTACAGCACAAGGATAATCAACAACTGGAATATTTATTCACACTCAAAAACGCATATGTGCAGCACCAGTCGGCTGCTTTAAGAGACATCCGTAAAGCAAGTTCTGAGATCGACTACGATCAGAAATTCAAGTGCATCGAGTATATGATGAAATTAAAGAAGATGATCGCAGACGCGGAGAGTGAGTTGCAGCAGAATAATCCAAAGTTAAAACAGGCGTACGAGGAATTTAGACAGGCAAAACAAAAGGCTCCTACCACCGGGCCGGCAGATTACACATGGTAAATGTATCTGACAAAATAATCCACATTGGGGAACATGCCGTTCCTATACCACAGCCTAAAAGCAAGGATGAAATACTTTTTTTTAATGATAAAGACCCGGTGTGGAATAGGGATAGTCTGATTGAAGATTATAGGGACATCTGGTTTTCATTCATTCCTTACCATACACGTCTCGATCAGACGGCAACGTTATACGATCAGGATAATATCCTCATCTCTCTCAACAAAGATGATTCAGATTATATTCGGCGTATATACGAACAGGAAATGCACCGCCGAATTTATGGGGTCCATTTTAAGAATAAAGATGAAATTACTTGGATTACCGGGGATCATTACTATGCGCTGATGTGGTGCAAGACACAGCGGCATGACGGAAGAGGGGACTACTTCGATTATCGAGAGTTTCAGTCGCATTACTTTTTTTACATTATTCATCTGGCTTGGTATTATCCATACATTGGTGGGGCATTCTGGTCAAAGGCTAAGAAGACGGGTATAACCAATCTGTTCTGGCTCTATTATCTGAACAGAGCGACGATGCGAAAGAACAAGAATTTTGGGTACATGAGCCTAGACCAACCGATTGCGGCGAAAACCTTTTGCGACTATTTCCTGTACGCTTATAATAACTTGGTCCCTGCACTTCGACCAGCGAACAAAAATCTATCTGAGGTCAACGGCTTGATCAAGTTCGGAAATGCGTATACCAACTCCAAGAAGGCTAGACTGATGGCGTATAGCACAGACAATGAACTTAACAGCAGTGTGTTTTGTGTCCCGTGTGCCCCCAAAGCGTTTGACGTGGCGGTGATGCAGGATATAGCCTTCGATGAACCCACCAAGTACACGAAGGATTTTAAGGAGATATATCAGAGCAATAAAAATGCTACAGCCATTCAGAGCAAGATCAATGGCCGTAATTGGTTATTCAATTATACAGAAGGTCACGATACCCAGTCTTTCAGAGATGCTAGGCAGTTATATTACGATTCAGAACGCAGCACCATTAAACAAGGACAAGAGGAAACGAAAAGCAAATTGATCTGTACGCACATCCCGGCATATACTTCTTGGGAAGGAGCATTCAATAGGTATGGCAAGTGCGATGAGAAAAAAGCGATGGCAGAAATACAAGCGGAACAGGATCGATATAAGGATGATCCACGTCAGCAACAAGCTACGATTAGGGCCTACGCCAACAACAAGAAACAGGCGTGGGGAAGTGCCGGGGCCGGTAATGTATTCGATCCTGTTCGTTTAGGTGAATTAAAGGCCGAGCTAGAATTAGATCAGCTACATAACCCAAGTGCTCCTTATACAGACGGTCATTTGGAGTGGGAGAATAACCTTTGGAATTTAGAGCCAAACCGTAGAAAGAAGGGGGAATTTTCTAAGCTCCGGTTTGTACCGCTGACCAAAGAAGAGATTTCCGCTGGCAAGGAAGACAAGATCAGGGTATATCAGGACGTGCCATTTTCGGTTCAAAACTTAGCTCTTCGCAATGGCAGGGACGAGTGGAACTGCCTCAATACACCGGAACAATTTCTTTACATCATCGGAGGTGACCCTACGAACTATGCCGCAGCTTCAGAAGTGATTCAGGGGTCCAAAAATGCTGGATATATCTTCAGTATGCCGGATGAAAAACTGGATGCCAGGAAGGGTACGATTGCCAGCAAGGTGATGTGCATCGAATATTTCTTTCGTCCTGAATTGCCGGACGAAGCGTTTGAAGACTTCCTTAAACTGATTCTATGGACTGGCTCCGCAGGTATTATTGAGGCCAACATGCCATATACCGCCACTCGACTGATAGAGGAAGGTCTTGGAAAATATATGTTCGTAAGGGATGAGAATGGCATCATCAAACTTTGGGAACGGTCGATGGGATTACCGAAGGAGGAAGACAAGAAATATCAGCTTATCCGCCGTACAGCCAATGCAACTAGCAACGAGATGCTGGAAACCATTGTCCGTGTGATTAAGAATTACTTCAAACGAGTGAAGCCTGGATCAGGAGAAAAGGACTACGGCCCAACCTTCCTTTCCGAGCGCGGATTACAGCAGTGCATGGACTTTGACCCGAAAGAAACGAAGCTGTATGACTTAGTGATGGCCCTCGGCTACGCCTTGTTTGCGATGGATTTATATATTGATATCCTGATGTTCGTAAATCAGGACGAATACGCTAATCCGGACAACTTTGTAGCTGTTCTTGATGCTTTGGCTTATAATGGGGACGGAAACATTGTACCGACTAAGAGAAAAATTGTATAATTTTAAGTATGCCCGGTCAGATTTACCTTCCTCAGCGAATAGAAATGGATGTCCAGGAGACGTTCACAGAGGCGAACGCTGCGAGATATATTAAAAACCTGATCCATGCAATTGGTGATACCAGTATGGCTACGACCAACCGGAGCGGGAAAGGCGGCGTCTACAAGAATCTTGAATCCAATGCCGTATATGTGAATAACTGGAAGCCACCACCCGGAACCGTCCAAGCCATCGGCAGGGCTTGTTTCAGGCAAACTCGGCAGGCGTTTTTGTTTACCTATTCTACTTCTGGCAATCATGGTATCTTCAGGATCAACGGCGATACCGCCACCATTCAGACGGTAGCCATCGGACCTTTCCTGAATTTTCAGCTGAATCCCAGATATTTTATCAATAGTGATGGGGGCTGCTTCTTGGAAGAAATAATCGTAGCAGACCCGGTAACGAGCCTTCCGGTCAAAAGAACCTTCCTTTTTTTTACTGATGCCTTTAATGATCAGGGGTTCATTTGTGTCGATGATGCTATTTCTACTGGTGGGTTTAACCCAGTGACCTTTCCTTTCTTTCAAGGCACCTATGATATCAACCTGCTTTTTCGTATGGGGACGATGACCCCTAATGACTGCATTCAGGTAAGCGAAATCCAGCTTACGCAAACCACTGATCAACTATCTAATGATCTTCTATACAATACATGGCAGTTTCGGTTAAGATACATCGATGTCTGGGGCAGGCCCAGCGAATATGGGATCATATCCGATATGTACATCCCAGGGGGTGGCGGCTGTATTCAGTCATCCAGCAATCTCGCTCGATGTCTCTCGCTCATGTTCCTTGCTCCGCCGCCTCACATCAATCAGATAGAAGTGGCTTACCGAAACTGCAATAGCACCCAATGGCATACAGCAGACTTCCTGGATTTATATGTTGGCGTTCCTTTGGGCGAGTGGTGGACTAGACCTAGAAATCCTGAAGTTAAATATAACGCCGGCAACGGTACTATTACGTATGTGTTTTGCGCGGATGCTGGAGATGACCCAATCGACCCGAACCTAACTAATAGGCTTAACAACGAACTCCCGATCAGGTCTAATTCTGTGGCTCCTATTGGATCTTTCACTGGGCTTGGAGGAAACCAGTATGGCCGGTTGCCTTTCTCTAAAAGTTTGCTGGATCAATTTAAGATTGTTATCACGCCTCCTTCGGAAACACCAAATTCCGCTAGAATGGCTGAAATATTTGTAGAAATATTTAGCCCATTTAATAATAGCAATCAGCCTATATACTCTGCCAACATCAATGGTAAACCTTTTTTTGGGTTTGGTGATTTTCTTGGAGTTCCCGGAACACAGACCTTCACTGATTATAAACAATATTTCATAAATCCAAATCAACAGGGATTTATTGGTTTACTCGCAGGGACCGGCGCTTACGTCGTCAGCCAGCAATACGTTATGGATATTAACGGAAACTTTACAGAGGTGCTGGCCGGTCAACGTATTCTTCTTCCGTCTAGTAACAATGTGAGGTATTTTCAAAAATTCACTTTTACTAATCTTAGTCCGCAGACTTATGTGTTCAGGATAATAGATCACCAGACGGACCCTACGGTGACGCCAACTTATGCAGAGACCAGCACCTACCTAAAAGGTTCCTTCAGTTGTAATTTCCAGGCCCCTTCCCCTAATTTAGGACAGGTAAATCACTCGAATCAGGTTAGTCCTAATAAGGAACTAATCATAGACCTTTGTGATGGAAACTATAGCACACTTACCGACAATAAAATTCTTGTAATATACGACCTGTCTGGGTCTACAGCGCGAGCCGGGTATGTAAAAAATACTAATTTGAGTGGGGAATCTCAGATCGGAATAGAACTTTTAAATTTTGTGTTTAGTGCCCCATCCGGACCAAGTATACCAGCCTTACCAACTCCACCCGTGACCCTCCCAGGTACGCCGCCCATACCTGGTTCACCCGGAACGCCGGGCAATAACAGTATAGGTGTAGATTGCCAGTTTACCGATCATAATGGATTTTTCTTTTGTGCTTCCCAAGCTGGTGGTCGTGGAGCTAGTTATAGTATAAACGGATATTGTGGATGTAAATACATATCGTTCACCGGAGAAATAGATATAGGGAGCAATGGTGGTTTGCAGATAGACCAGTGGAATCTTGATCTTAATACTAATTGCACAAGCTATGACGATCCGGTGCTGGGAATATGCAATTACATAACGATCACCGGGCAGGTTTTATTATGTGGCGGAAATGTTGGGGTGCCAAATATAGGAGTTGTTTTATCCAGAGGCGCTACAGCCACGACAGATCAAAATGGTAACTTTACGATTATCGCCCATGATGATTCTACAAATACCAGTCAGCCAAGGCAAGATAGTATTTATCTGATCGCGAGTGCTTGCGCTTTTACAGATTGTAATGGGGATTGCATACAGCCAATAAGTGTTGTGATTCAGAAGTGTACTACCTGTGCCGCCAGAACGCAATCTGTTGGCATCACATTGGTAGAATATATTTTCCTGAAAGGATTATTGAGCGGCGGAACCTACCCAATTGGTCTTACGGCATGGGATCACTTTGGAAGGCCGGGGTTTATTCAACAACTCGGAAATGCCAACATTCCACCAGTATATCAAACGAAAGTATTTGCCCCGGCTCAGGTATCTATTCAAATAGCGTCCGGCGCTGTCTTTCCGTCTTGGGTATCCTATATCACGTTCTGGATCGCTAAGGAAACCACGATTGCAGAGTACATCGATTGGATTGTGGACAGCTTTATTTTGGTAGACAATACCGGTCTCGAAAATACCGCCGCCCCAACGCAGATTAAAATTTACTACGCGAGCCTAATCGAATACAACAAGCAGAATAACTATAACACGACTGTCAACTGGAGCTTTTTAGAACCGCTGCCTGCAAACGCAGCATCAGGAGCGACGCAAACTCCATACACTACTGACCGGGTACAATTCCTGATGAATGGAGACGGTACTTTCTTTTCAAGTAACATCACTTCACTGGTTAAATACGATCAGACTGGGCAATACTTTCTCATTAACTACACGCCAGAGTTGGCTAATCTGATAGCCAACGCTCGCATACGAATTTATCGTCCGAGAGTTGGGTTGTTCACAGAAGGCCAGGAGAATACGGCTCCTTATTTCGAATTGTGCAGCACAATCATGGTTAATACAAGAGGTATTCCTGCTTCCTTATCGGCCATTCTCAATGCTTTCGACACGTATTATATATACAGGGGTATTATCCCAGTGCCGACTGCACAGCCGAATACTAACCCCATAGTATACGTTGACGAACCGAGACTGGAAGGCATTCCTTTTGAACACAACAGTCCCTCAGATTTTTGGGGGCAAGGATGCGCTAATTTCGGTAGGGTCAACATCAATAATGACCAGGAAACCATTTTATTCAAGAAAGATGAGGTAACGCTATCGGATACCTTGTCGGCCACCGGGCTTCTTAATTTCCTATGCTTCTTCGGGGATCAACCCGTTGGAGATTTTAGCGATACGGATCTAAATGGTATTATAGCAATCTTGCCAGAAACAGGCAAGGTGCTCATTGTTGGCCAAAACGACCATTTTATTGTGGGGTTCAATGATAATTTGGGTAGAATCAATGCAGACGGAACCTTTCAAGCGGGGAGCATTCCAAACACCTTTGGCTTACCGAATATAAAGGTCGGACAAAATTGGGGGTGTAGTTTGGAAGATAAAAATACGATCTACAAAAAAGAGGGACTTGTTCATTGGCTAGACCGTAATAAAGTGGCTATCATTCAGCACAACTATATCAGGGCCTTCAACGTATCCAAAGCAGACCCAGCCCTTGGTATTCCTGGTGGCATTGATAGTTGGCTGCATGTAAAAGTGAAGGAGGTTAAGAATTTCAATCTGCAAGCCGGTAGTCTCAAAAGATATTTCCACGGGATTGTCAACCCGCAGGGGTATGAGTATATCATCAGCGATTATACCATCGGGTCTAACAGTCCTGTAAACAGTGAACGAGGCCCAAATGTCACCATGAATGAAACGATGTCAATGGACATCTTCACCAAATACTGGAAAGGAGCTCTCGGGTTCACGCCAGAGTTGTACGCGGAGATTGAAGGAGAGCTAACTGCCCAACAGTTATTCTCTTTCTGGAAGGGGATACCGTGGAGCCACTACAACGATCTTACTGTTAAATCATATGGCCAAATGTTCGGGATCACACTTGTCCGTGTTATGGAGGTGGTGATATCCATTGATAAAATGGCCAAGAAAAAACCTCTTTCTATCGGTGTAATTTGTAAGCAAGGTCAATATTTTGTGGATCGAGCAATAACAGAAGGCGGACAGCGAACCAGGATGCTTTTGTCTGTATGGATTCAGGCCGTTTGGGGATGGTATGCTCCGTTCCTGTGCGACATGAATACTCCATTCGATCCCAACCGACCCTCTCAAACGAGCATGCCGAATGTGCTATTCGACGGGAACATGCTGGTTGGAGACTTTATTAAAACCAGATTGATTGGAGATCCTGCCACTGATACAACGTATACCGAATTGGAAGGAGTGCTGACTTCTGTATTTAAAGACGGAAATAATCTTGTAAACAAATGAGGGATTACAGCTACAATATTGATGCCATATTCAATAGTCCGATAAAGGTTCCTGATTCAAATCCAGGAGGTGGCGGAGGTGATGATAAGACATACTCTCCGCCATCTAATTACAAGCCATCTACTTCAGATCAGAGGGCTAAGTGGAATAAATTTTTGGATTTCTTGTCTTCTAAAGGCGTTGGTGGGAGCAAAGACTTAGACGCTCGGGACAAATCACTTGGGCTTGGCTATTTGAAAGAATACAACAAGGCGAATCCTAAAGATGCTGTAGAAGAGAGTTTTATTCCGACAGCTCAATACGAAAATTATCTTATTCGAAGACAAAGCAAATTCCCTGGCCTCAGTGATGACCAAAATAAAAGTGCCTTTTCTGGTTTGCCAGATGCGTACAAGACGAAGAACATCTCTCCAGTTGATAGTTGGCTTGGGTCGGCTACCTCTCGTCAGTTTTATCCCACTTTTAAATTGGGGACAAAAGGAGGGGAAAAGGATTTCGGAACCAATTTTGAGGATTTTTTAAAAACCATTCAATAAAATGTTGACGCTTACTATATCGAAATTAAGGTTTCCAAACAATCAACCAATCTCTGCACCCATCGTAGTCTCTCTTTCGATTAAAGGGTATTATGAGCCAGATAGCTACTATGAATTAATTGCTGATGAAGTCCCGGTTGATGTAAACGGAAATATTTTGGATTCCCCGCTTCCGTCCGTTTCGATAGACCCTACCCAAAAATATGTCATTCAGGCCGTCAACGAATTGTGCGGGTTTATATATACGCAGGACGTGATCATTTTCCCATACTGTCCTGTTGGGTATACGTTATCATCAGATCAATCCGAATGTTCTATCGTCGAAACAGCAGCAGCCACACCTCCGTCTGCTCCACAGACAACGGTATCCGAGACGAATATGAACTATAGTGTTTACGGGACATTTATTTATGCTCCAGGGTATAACAGTGACGGTACTGGGCCGTCTACTCAAATACCAACCTCCAATCCTTTTTGGATCAACCCAACCTCGGACACTACTGATGGTCCTCTTAACCGATCCGGATTATGGGTCTCTCCACCGGCCGATAATCAGCAAATTGGATACTCTGTTTGTGTTAATTTTCCGGTGGACACCACAGTTTTGATTGGTATAGGAACGGATAATTATGGCATTATCAATCTTGATGGGAACAATATTGTGACGCAAAATCCTACCACCTTGGCGGCTCAGTATAATGCCATGTTCCCAGGAATTGGCGCTTTCGTGACCTTCAGAATATGGCACGTATATCCAGTAATGGTGACAGCCGGGGAGCATGTACTTGAAATTAGCGGTTTTAACGTGAGCGGGCCGGCAGCGGTTGGAGTAGAGGTATATTCGCTTACACCGACGGAGTTGGAATCCATCACCTCGTATGGAGCAATGGGAACAAACCTTATTTTTTCATCCAAAGATTACATCGGACAAAATGTGCAGCTTGGAACAGGTGGAATTGGGTATTCCTGTCCCCTTGGGTTTTCTTTGAAGGCATGCGACAGTCCACCATCTTGTGTTAAAGTGCTGCTAACGCCGGTGCTTTATTAGGGGCTTTGAGTGATACGTATTTGCTTTCCGATACGATGTATTCGACCCCCATAAACTCGACCTGCATGTAGGCGGCGATATTTAAGACGTAGGCCCGGTCACCTTTTCTTAAATTTGGATTAACGGTCTTTAGTAACTGATCATTGAAAGCGTATAGGATATGAGGTTCATATTGTCGCTTGTTGATTTGCTTAGAAAGAGCATCGTTTTCGGCCTCCAGTCTCTTAATAATAGGGGTAACCTTTTCGTTCACTTTTTTGTCGATGTTGATGGGCCATCTCGCCCATTTCATAATCTCTTTTTTGTTTTCTGCCATTTTTTCAATCATCTCCGTTCGGGTTTTCTTTCTATATTTTGGCACCACCAAGTCTCCGTCAGCTTGTTCAAAAGCTATATTGGTGACTATTCTTCCAACACCAGGCATGTTAAGCATGAAGGGAGGAAAATCGCTTGTCGGGGTTCTGTCAATTTCAAAAAACACATAATCCTTGCTAGGAATTATCTTTTCTCCATCGTAGACCCCAAAGGTGTTGTTTCGGTCCCCGTTATGGCAAAAGGCAGTGACGCAGTAATAATTCCAGTCGTCATCGGAGTGAACCATGAAGAATTTGTCTCTCATCCCGGATACCTTACCTTCGATAAAATGGTGGGCGATAAGGATATCTCCCACCTTGGCTTCCGGGAAAAATTCATGGGCGGCACTTCCGATCCCCAAGATTTCTCCGCACTGCATTCCTCTTTTCATATAGACATGCTCGGGAGGATAGTACAAGATGCCGATTTTTTCGAGACGTTCCCGTTGTTCTTTTTTTGGGATCCTGATGAGGAAAAAGGCGGGCATGACTTCCTGGATTTGATCGAAGGCCATAATGAATGTTGTGTTTTAAACAAAAATAACTGAAATTTACTAAAATTACCGACAAATGGAGATTTGGCAAGACGTAAAAGGATGGGAAGGTAAATACTCTGTCAGTGACCAAGGACGCGTCTTGTCTCTTAGAAAGGACTGGAAAATACTGAAGCCGGTGATTAGGGCTGGATACCCGTCTGTGACACTTTACAGTAACGGGATATATGAACATTACACTATTCATAGGCTAGTGATGGACACGTTTGATGAAAACAAGCTAGGACTTAGAGAGGTGGATCATCTATACGGAGATAAACTGGACCCTCGTTTGATCAATCTTGAAAGGGTGACCAGTTCTGAAAACAAGAAACGGGCATATAAGCTGGGGCTGATCGATAAGAGGGGAGAAAGACACCATCTGTCTAGGTTAACAAACGAACAGGTACTTGAAATTTTTAATTCTCCGCTGGTATCCTCAAAATTAGCTAGTATTTTTAAAGTAACTGCTGACCAAATAACAGCCATAAAAAGAGGTCAGCAGTGGGCTCATATCACTGGTAAAAAATACCAGAAGGCAGGGATAAGGCAGTTGACCAAAGAGGAAGTGATTGCTATTTTTAACGATAAAGGAACACTTCGCGGATTGGGACAAAAATATAATGTTTCGTGCATGACCGTTTATGATATAAGAAGCGGAAAATCACATACTCGCATTACCAAACAATTGAAAAACAATTAGTTATGTATGGACCGTCCTACGAAATTTATCGTACACCAGACCCGGCTAAAAAAGATGCCGTTTGGGCGAATATGTGCATAACCTGCCTAAGAAGAGACATGAGGCCCTTGGTTAATCAGGTTCGGTGTCGGCATAATAAACAATTGCTCGATTCCATGCAGGATATCGACTATATTAAAGATAATTTTAAGGACAAGGAATTCAAGGCACACATGGAGTGGGACCCATTGGGGGTAATGGAAGTATTCAAAAATATCTTGACGGAAGATATTATGAAAGATCCTCCCAAGGCAGAGTTAAAAGCCATCGATCCGCTGGCGATAAGTGACCGGGAAAAAGATATCATGCGACTAACGAACCGAAAGATCGTGGAGAATGATATCAACAAGTATCAGTCTCAAGTGATGTCGGGCATGCCAAAATATAAGTACGGGCCAGATAAATTCAAGAGCAATGTGGCAGATTTTGAAAAATTGGGTTTGAACGAAACAGACCCAGAAGATGTGACTTTTTTTGAACAGGAGATTCAGCGCCTCAACTATGAGATCGCGGGGCAGTCAATTTTAAGTTTGGTGTTCAAATTATGCCGCTTTGACCTGGATACTGTTTTGAAGGTTGTCAGAGATATTTTAGCGATCAAGGCTCTCGCACTTCAAATTTATGTGGACAAGATCACCGGGGAAATAAAATGCAAATACCTGTATCCAGACACGTTTTATGGAATTTTCGGTGACAGCGGGGACGGCAGAAACGATATCGCCAAGGGATGGGTAGACAACATATCGATCAACGAATGGCTTCAGTTGGTGGGTAATGAGTTTGACTGGGACAGAGATTGGAGAAAATTATTGTGGGCGATCAACTTTTGCGGTAACACCAAATATACTGGGTTTATCAGAAACAATACCCCTTATGATTGCTGCAAAAACGATAGATGGCTGACGGAGGGAGGTTTGCCATTGAACTCAGAATCTAATTTGATAGAATGGACAATGGTATTCAGTTATCAAATTCAGTGCGGGTACGTCGAATGGAAAGTCGAAGAAGCCACTGCCACTACGTTGCGCAATAGTAAGGGTGGTTTGGTGGATATTGTCCCATACAGCCTTGAATTGGAGCAGAAGCAAATCGTAGAAGGGTATTATAAAGAAAGTACTTACCAGCAGCAGACTTATGGCTCCTATTTCATCGCCACCGGGACAGTCTCTCAGTGGATTTTCGGATACAGCAAGGTGTATTATCAAACACTATCCGGGTCCAATGATGAATACTCGGATGGCACCCTGATGTATCAAATTTATCCAGGCAAAAGCGCCACTGAAATAGCCAAACCATATATTCGGATGTGCAACGAAGCCTTCGTTAAAATGCTTTGGACCATCGATAAAGCAAAACCGGAGGATGACGTGTATATATACGAGGAAATTGTTCAGATCGCCAAGATCATGCAACAGGCATATCCTCAAAATCAGTCCAACAAATTGCCTTCGCTACAGACCATCATCAAAGAGGTGATCGAATACCAGCGA
>Ga0302306_10000705_pt1 | contig 19857 bp, 18 predicted proteins | sample III_Palsa_E3_1_FD_198761 | JGI IMG/M metagenome (GOLD analysis project Ga0302306, IMG submission 198761) | Peat permafrost microbial communities from Stordalen Mire near Abisko, Sweden - III_Palsa_E3_1 | ecosystem: Environmental > Terrestrial > Soil > Palsa > Peat permafrost | place: Sweden...
TGATGCAAACCGAAATACATAATGGCTTTGGGATCACCCGCCAGGTCGCCCCAGTTCTCCAGCTGAACAAAGTGCTGATACCCGCTTTTCGAAATTTTATAGCTGAACTTTATAGCGCCGCTTTGGGTATAATTAATGCTCACCTTAAAATAGCCGTTTTGATCGGTAGTGCCCAGTACGTGGTTATCCGCGTCGCATATCGCCGCCGAATCAACAGGCAACAGCGTTTCCGCGTTAAACACCAGCCCGGCAATATCAATATGCCGTTCACCGGCGCTCTTTTCACCCGCGAAACAAAACATCGACCAACAAATAACCATTAAGGCAGCCAGGCCCCCTGTTTTAATCAACGCCTTTTTCATATTGATGATAGATTGAAATTACTGGAACCCGAAATTATTAATTTTTCACATTTTTTTAAAGATGATGAAAAATAAATGCGCAAGCATTAAATATCCCCGCTTGTCATTCGAATCGGGGTACAAGAGAGAAATCTTCTACGCCCTGCCAGTACACCATGCAGTTACGCTAATGCACAGCGTAAACACAAGGCGTAGAAGATCTCTCACTATCGTTCGAGATGGCAGGGCGGTTTAGAAAACACTTATGCCAACCCACAACCCACAACAAATCCTCCCAAAAATCAATTTAAAAAAACCCTTTCCACATATGCTATTTTTCCCTTACATTTGCGGGCTAATTGTTGCTCGTTGAAATCGCTAAGAACATACGCCATCCCTTTTACTGGTTTAAAGTTAGGGAAGCACCAGTTTGAATTTGAAATAACAGACAGCTTTTTCGCCGAATTTGATTATTCGCTGGTAAAAAAAGCTAACCTGCTATGTGTGGTGGAGCTGGAGAAACAGGAAACATTGCTTATCCTGAACTTCCACATCACCGGGCAGCTCAATTTAAACTGCGATAAGTGCCTGGCGCCCTACCCGCAGCCGCTTGATATACGCGAGCAGCAGGTGGCCAAGTTTAGTGATGAGCCTATTGATGAGGACGAAGAAATTATAGCCCTGGGCAAAAGCGATCACGAGATCAACGTAGCCGGGCTCATATATGAATATATAAACGTTGCAGTGCCCTTTATAACGGTTTGCAGCAGCGAGGGTAACACCCCGTATTGCGATAAAGAAATGCTCGACAGCCTTAACAAGCTTACAGTAAATAATGAACAGGATGAGAAAACGGACCCACGGTGGGACGCTCTCAAAAAAATTAAATGATTAATAAATTAAGTTATGCCACATCCAAAGCGCAAGATATCCAAGTCAAGGAGAGATAAACGCAGAACACATTACAAGGCTGAAGCCCCAACATTAACCACCTGCCAGGCTACCGGTGCAATTCACTTGCCACACAGAGCTTATACTGTTGATGGTAACGTTTACTACAACGGTAAATTACTGATCGAAAAAGCAGCTGTAGCCTAAGTAATTTTCAGCAAATGAAGATCGGCTTAGATATTATGGGGGGTGATTTTGCCCCCGAAGCAGCCGTTTTAGGCGCGATTTTGGCCCATAAAGCCTTGTCCGGCCCAAAGCTGGTGCTCATTGGTGATAAAGAAGCAGCTGTAAAAATACTTCAGGAAAATAACTATAGCCCCGATAATTTCGAGTTTGTACACACAACCGAAGTGATCGGTATGGGCGAACACCCCACAAAAGCCATCGTTCAAAAACCAAACTCAAGCATTAGCGTTGGGTTTAAGCTGTTGAAAGAGGGTGCCATACAGGCATTTTCTTCTGCCGGCAATACCGGTGCCATGCTGGTTGGCTCCATGTTTAGCGTAAAGGCTGTTCCGGGAGTATTGCGGCCTGCCATAACCTCTGTGGTGCCGCAGGTTAACGGCAAATTGGGTGTTTTGCTTGATGTTGGCGCCAATGCCGATTGCAAGCCCGATATGATGCTGCAATTTGCCCTGCTGGGTAAATTATACTCGCAGCATGTGTACAAGATCAGCGAGCCCCGCGTTGCGCTGGTAAACATTGGTGAGGAAGAGGAAAAAGGAAACATCCTAAACCAGGCAGCATTCCCGCTGCTCAAAAACTCCCCGCTGTTTAACTTTGTGGGCAATGTGGAGAGCCGCCATATATTTGATGATGTGGCCGATGTCATCGTAGCTGATGGCTATACCGGTAACATCATTATCAAACTTTCAGAATCCTTCTACGAGATAGCCCTAAAGAAAAAAATAAAAGACGAGTTTTTCGACAGGTTCAATTATGAACAGTACGGGGGCAGCCCCATATTGGGCGTTAATGGCTCCGTTGTTGTTGGCCACGGCATATCAAACCCCGAGGCTATTAAAAATATGGTACTTTTATCAAAAACCGTTTATGAAAGCGGCCTGATAGAGCAAATCACCCAGGCTTTTCAGTAAAAAATATAAATGATGAGTAAAATTCATGCCGCTATTACCGCTGTAAATGGTTACGTCCCCGAATATATTTTAACCAATAAAGAGCTGGAAACCCTGGTTGATACCAATGACGAGTGGATAACCAGCCGTACCGGCATCAAAGAGCGCCGCATTCAAAAGGGCGAGGGCCTGGGCACGTCAGACCTGGCAGTTCCGGCTGTTGAGGGCCTCCTGAAAAAACGAGGCATCGGCGCCGATGAAATAGATCTTATAATTTTTTGCACCACCACACCCGATATGCCTTTCCCGGCAACGGCAAACATTTTGGGCGGTAAAATTGGCGCTAAAAATGCCTGGGGATTCGATCTGCAGGCAGCATGTTCCGGCTTTTTGTTCGGCCTGGCAACCGGCGCGCAGTTTATCGAGAACGGCAAGCACAAAAAAGTATTGGTGGTAGGTGCCGATAAAATGTCGTCGATGGTGGATTACCAGGATCGTGCCACCTGTATCATTTTTGGCGATGGCGCGGGCTGTGCCCTGCTGGAGCCTAATGATGATGGTTACGGTATTATTGATTCCATTATGAAAAGCGATGGCGCCGGTATCCCTTACCTGCACCAAAAAGCAGGCGGATCATTAAAACCGGCAAGCCATGCCACCGTTGATGCCCGCGAGCATTACGCTTACCAGGAAGGGCAAGCCGTATTCAAGTTCGCCGTTACTAATATGGCCGATGTTGCCGCCGAAGTAATGGAACGCAACGATCTGAAATCGGACGATATTGCATGGCTGGTACCGCACCAGGCCAATAAACGCATAATTGATGCTACCGCCAACCGCACCGGCGTAACTGCCGATAAGGTGATCATCAACATTGAAAAATACGGTAACACTACCAACGCCACCATACCCCTGTGCTTATGGGAGTGGGAAGATAAATTTAAAAAAGGCGATAACCTCATACTGGCTGCCTTCGGCGGGGGCTTTACCTGGGGATCCATCTATTTAAAATGGGCCTATTGATAAATGTGCAAATGCGTGGATATGCAGATGTGCAAATGAAAAAAGCGAAGGCGTATAAATGATATGTGTATTGTTAAGAACATTATAAAAAATGTTTTGTTAATTTTACGATCAATTGATATTAAACTAATTAAAAAATCTGCACATCTGCATATTTGCACATCTGCACATTAGTATTAACTTTATCCAAAACCAATTTCATCCCAAGCATGGATATTAAACAAATTCAGGACCTCATTCGCTTCGTTGCCAAATCAGGTGTAAACGAGGTAGCTATCGAGCAAAACGATTTTAAAATAACTATAAAAACCAACCAGGCGCCTACTTATGTTAATGCAACTGTTCCTGCCGCCGCTCCCGTAGCTGCTGCACCGGTAGCATCAGCCGCGCCGGCCGAAGCCCCTGCACCGGTTGCCGATACTACCCATTACATTACCATAAAATCGCCTATGATAGGTACTTTTTACCGTTCAGCAAGCCCTGATAAGCCGATGATGGTAAACGTAGGCGATGAAATAAGCACAGGAAGCGTGCTTTGCATTATTGAGGCCATGAAATTGTTTAACGAAATTGAATCAGAAGTTTCGGGCCGTATAGTAAAGGTTTTGGTTGATAACGCCTCGCCTGTTGAATACGATCAGCCTTTATTTTTGGTTGAACCTATTTAGATGATTGCACCGTCCCAATAGCTATCGGGATTGAGGAAGATTTCACCGATTTTCTTCGCCTTTTAAAATCGGTGTAAGTATTCAAAACAATTGGTATAATCCCGGTTGATCGGTGTAATCAAAAAAATATCGGTGTAATCAAAAAAGAAATGACATCACTATCTAAAATCGGTGAAATTCCAAAAGAAAAAGCAATGTTCAAAAAAATATTAATAGCTAACCGTGGTGAAATTGCCTTGCGTATTATACGCACCTGTAAGGAAATGGGCATTAAAACCATAGCTGTATATTCCACTGCCGACCGCGACAGCCTCCACGTGCGCTTTGCCGATGAGGCCGTTTGTATAGGCCCGCCGCCAAGCCGCGATTCTTACCTCAATATCCCCAATATCATATCCGCCGCCGAGCTTACCAACGCCGATGCTATCCATCCGGGTTATGGCTTTTTGTCGGAAAACGCAAAGTTCTCCGCTATATGCGCCGAGTATGGTATCAAATTTATAGGCGCTACCGCCGCGCAGATCAATTCCATGGGCGATAAGGCCTCGGCCAAGGAAACCATGAAGAAAGCCGGCGTACCCACCATTCCCGGTTCCGAAGGTTTACTGAGCGGTGTAAAAGAAGGCATCGCCATAGCGAAGAAAATAGGTTACCCCATTATATTAAAGGCTACCGCCGGTGGTGGTGGCCGTGGCATGCGTGTGGTTTGGAAAGATGAAGAGTTTGAAGCTGCCTGGGATAGCGCACGTGCCGAATCGGGCGCGGCATTTGGTAATGATGGCATGTACCTGGAGAAATATGTGGAAGACCCCCGCCACATCGAAATACAGGTGGTTGGCGATCAATACGGCAAAGTATGCCATTTATCCGAACGCGATTGCTCCATACAGCGCCGCCATCAAAAACTGGTTGAAGAATCTCCTTCGCCGTTTATGACTGACAAGCTCCGCAAAAAAATGGGCGATGCCGCCATCAAGGGCGCCAAAGCTGTAAAATATGAAGGTGCCGGTACCATCGAGTTTTTGGTGGATAAGGACCGCAATTTTTATTTTATGGAGATGAACACCCGTATACAGGTGGAGCATCCGGTTACCGAAGAGGTAATTAATTTCGACCTGATAAAGGAACAGATAAAGGTTGCCGCAGGCATCCCTATATCGGGCAAAAACTACGAGCCAACCATGCACGCCATTGAGTGCCGTATAAACGCCGAGGATCCGTTCAATAATTTCCGCCCCTCACCGGGTAAGATCACCAATTTCCATTCGCCTGGCGGCCACGGCGTGCGTATTGATACGCATGTGTACACCGGCTATGTTATCCCGCCAAATTACGACAGCATGATAGCCAAGGTAATTTGCGTAGCCCAAACCCGCGATGAGGCCCTAAGCACCATGGAGCGCGCGCTAAGCGAATTTGTGATTGAAGGCGTAAAAACAACCATCCCTTTCCATTTAAAATTACTACAGGATCCCAACTTCCGCGCAGGCAATTTTACTACCAAATTCATGGAAACGTTTGAATACTCAGAATAATGGAAACCGTGTTACTAAAATAAAACGTAAGTAGCATTTTAAGGTTAAAAGGTGATAAACCCATGAGCGACGATAAAGTAGTAAAAGCAGTACAGGAAAAAAGCAGCAGCCTGGAATCGGAAATGTCATTTTTCGATCATTTGGAAGCGCTTAGATGGCACCTCATCAGGGCTACGGTTTCCGTATTCGTTTTCACCGCCCTTGCCTTTTGGAAATACGATTTCATCTTCCAAAAGATCATCATGGCCCCCTTCTATGGCGATTTCTGGACCTATCGCATGCTGTGCAAGTATGGCAGCAGCGGCATGTGCGTTACGCATATAAACGGTACCATCATCAACACTGATATGGCCGGGCAGTTTATGCTGCAGCTCAATTCATCTATCATGATAGGGGTTATCATCAGCATTCCCTATATTTTGTTTGAAATATGGCGCTTTATAAAGCCAGCACTGCTCCCTACTGAAAGAAAGGCCGCCCAGGGTTTTGTATTTTACGCTACATTGCTTTTTGCCATAGGTATTTTATTCGGGTACTACATTATCGCGCCCGAATCTATCTCCTTTTTGGCAGGTTACACCATTAGCCCTACCATCCATAACCAGTTTACCATCAGCTCCTACCTGTCAATGGTGGCTACTATTACCTTAATTATTGGCATCGTGTTCGAGCTGCCTATCCTTATATACATACTGGCCAGCCTCGGCATTTTAACCGGTACCTGGATGCGCAAAACACGCCGCTATTCTATCATTATTTTATTGATCATCGGTGCCATCATATCGCCATCCCCCGATTTTTTTACCACCATCATATCCACTATACCACTGTTCGCGCTGTACGAAGTTGGTATCTGGGTAGCAACCGTGGTTGAAAAACGTCGCCTTAAAAATCACGACGAACTGATGGCCTCGTAAAGTATAGCCGATAATCCTTCTGAAGATTTATTTATTAATTCCCTTCCTGGGGAGCTACTGTGCGGACACATCGTTTACTACAAATAGCATTTGATATGCCGCTCCGGTAGGTGCGAAACATTTGTAGAAACAATAAAAACAAGGCCTTTTCGCTCCGTAGGTGCGACCCTATTGAGTTATATAATACCAATAAGGCATACGTCAGCATTTAAAGCCGACTATGTAATGTACCTACGGCACATATAAAACCTTTCAAATCTGTTTCTACAAATATTAAACCCCAAAAATGTTTCCACACAGTAGCTCTTTGAGGGAGGGAATCGCACAAGTCCGCCCTTTTTTTTAATCTTCCGAACACTTGTAAAGCATAGCCGATAAAATTTCTATTTTTGCGCCATCATACTCAATAACCATGAAACAGGGATTAAAAATTGTCATAGGGGGCGACCATGCCGGCTTCGATTTTAAAAACGCTATTGCAGCCTCGGTTGATGTGGCTGAGATAAAGGATTTCGGAACTTATTCCACCTCCTCCTGCGATTACCCCGACTTTGCCCACCCCGTGGCCCTGGCCGTTGAAAGCGGCGAATTTGACTTTGGCATTTTGGTTTGCGGCAGCGCCAATGGGGTTGCCATAACCGCCAACAAGCACCAGGGCATCCGCGCCGCCATCTGCTGGAACACCGAGCTGGCCGTACTGGCCCGCAGCCACAACAACGCCAACATAGTTTGCATACCCGCCCGCTTTATCTCGCTGCATGAGGCCCAACAAATAGTAAACACCTTCCTAAGCACCGATTTTGAAGGCGGCCGCCACGCCACCCGTGTAGGCAAAATGGCCTGCTAAGATCATCCGGCAGTACACAAAAAACCATACAGCTAATTTACGAAGTTTCCAAAACTTCGTAAATTTTCTCTGCAACCCGCTTTGTCATGCTGGCGAAGGAAGCATCTATTATACGAGCAGCCGGTATGCATTTCGCTTGGTGAGGACGCGGATAGATCTATTATCGTTCTTTCAAATATATCTTCCATAGTAACCGCCAACCCCCATCTGCTGACAAAACACTGTCACCACATCTGCTATATATTCTCCCTAACTTGGCAGCATAATTCCTCAATCCGCGCTATTATTTCATAACATACAAACTCTCTATCATATTCAAGCCTGCGCGATGCCCTGCTTACGCCGTTTCTTTGACATATTCAAAAAAAAAGTCCTGCACTGCTGCAAGACTTTTTCTTTAAAATCCATCGGCTTTGTTTGAAGCGCCCGGATCAAATTTTCAAATCATTCTAAGAACCAGTAGGCCCTTTTGGCGACAAATCAAACGGTACCACCACTTTAAAGCTGATGTTGCGGCCCATGTTAAATATACCGGGCTGTACACCTGCCGGTACGGTTGGGTTATCAAAATATTTCAACCTGCTCATGTTTGATTGATAGCTCACATTACCCAGGTTAGTACCTTCAATAAATATTTCGAGCACCTTTTTGCCTTTAGCATCAACAACGTTGCCGCCAATACCGCCGCTTAACAGGTTATATCCCGCAGTATAGGTTTCGGTGCCATAAGCCGAGAAGAAGTGGTTCTGCGCGTCGAAATGGTCAAAGCCGACAAAGGCATACAAATTTTTAAAGCTGCCGAAGCCTTTGTTAAAGGTGCCGCGCAATTCGGTATGCGTATGCAACGGTGGTATAAATGGCAGGTATTTAAGGCTGTCGGGCACTTTGGCGCCGGTACCTAAATTTTCGCCGTAAGTTAGCGTAGCGGAGTTTTCAAAATGCAGCCAGGGCACAAAATGCAGGTCGAGGCTGGCCTCGCCGCCATTTATCCTGGCCCTGCTTTGCACATAAGTAAACTTGCTGTATTGCCCGTTCGGATTAGCCGAGCCATCCGCGTTCACACGTTCCGGGTTACCATTGGCGTCCAGTATCTGCTCCTGGAAAATATAATTCTGTATGTTATTGTTAAACACTTCCACACTTGCCGATACATTTGGCAGGGTTAAAAATGCGCCTATATCTTCCTGTACACTAAATTCAGGTTTAAAGGTGCTGTTCCCTACGTGGTATATTTGCGAACCCGGATCGGGGCCGTTAGCCGATAGTTCGGCAATGCTCGGCGCCCTAAAACCACGGGCAACGTTTCCCTTCAGCAAAAACGCGTCGGAAAAATTATAGGTGCCGCCCAAACTGCCCGAAACACCCGAAAAGGTTTTATTCAAAGCGCTGAACTGCTGCACCACATTAGGTGTTGATAAAGGGTTGGAACCTTTGTACAGCGTAGGGAAATACTTCACCGTGGTATCAACATAAGCCGGCTGCCCGCTGAACGAACGGGAATCATAGCGCAAACCGCCGGAAAGGTCCAATTTGCCATAGGTCTTTTTAACCACAAAAAACGGCCCTATATCAAACTGGTGATAGGCCGGTATGGGGAAATCGGTACTATAACCCAGCGTATTGTTTTGGTACATACCGTTAACGCCAAAGGTGGTTTCATAACCCTTGCCCATATCAAAATCATATTTTACATCGTAGGTATAAGTGGTTAATTGCAGGTTCAATCCAGGTACATCCGCGTCTTCGGGGTGAGTAAACTCCCGGCGGTGGCTGTATTGATAACCCAGGTTAACCGCCAAATTCCCCGTGCCGATAATAAAATTACTATTATCATAAATGCGGTATAACTGCACATGCTGGTGCAAAACCGGCAGCGAATAGGAGTTTAAGGCCGATTCTGGCACTACCTGCCTGGCGGTGTCCGCATCTGTAATTTGTTTGGTAAACTGGCGGGTCAGCGGGTCGCGGCTGCCATCGGGTATAGCCTGCTCATCATCAAATATCGAAGCATTTAAATACGAATATCCCCAGGCTTTATTCAAACCTATCATCGCGCGGGCGTCCTTCTCGGCAAAGTTGGTGGCGTACACGCGGCCGTCATGCGGGTCCTGGTAATCCTTAGCCATTTTGTCCGATATTACCGTTCCCCATACCAATCCATTCTGGTTGCCCTGTAATTTGAATGATTCATTCAGCAAACCGTTATTGGTACCGTAAATGCTCTGTACCGATCCCAGTATATGGCCCTCGGGTACCGGCGGCGAGGTGATCAGGTTTACCACACCGCCAATCGCGTCTGATCCAAAGGTTAAGCTGGCAGGGCCCTTTATAATTTCCACCCGGTCTATCGAGTTTTGGTCAACCTCAATGCCATGCTCATCGCCCCATTGCTGGCCTTCCTGGCGTATACCGTCAACCGAGGTAATTACACGGTTATAGCCCAAGCCATGTATAAATGGTTTCGAAATATTCGGCCCGGTAGTAACCGCGCTTATACCCGGTAAATTAGCTATCTCATCAATCACATTACCCGATGCCGAGTGCTGATCTATAAAAGCCTTACCCACGGCCACCATGGGCACAGGGTTGCGTTTTATTTCGGTGGCCTTGCTCACGCCGGTTATTACCACCTCAGCCTCTTCAATTGATGATGTTTTTAGTTGAACATCAAGCGTGGTTGTACTGCCCAGATCAACCTTTTGGTTAATGGTGGCATAGCCAATAAAGGTAAACGTTACCAGGTAAGTGCCTTTAGGCAAATGGCTCAGGGTGTATTTACCCTTATCATTAGTAGCGGTAGCCATTCTAAGGTCGGGTATGCTCACGGTTACGCCCGGTATGGTAGTACCGTCGGCCTTATCGGTTACGGTACCGGTCAAAGTTCCGTTGCCTGTATCATTGGGGCCTGGGGGTGTGGCGGCATTTACAGCCACCGGCACTATCAGCAGTATATATAGCAGGGTGAATAATATTTTTTTGATCTTCATAAATCTTTCAAAAACAAGTAAATAAAATAGAAATACAGCGCTTACCGATCTGGATAACAGAATGAGTTCATTCCATTACAGTTCTCTTTTCCTCATTCGATTGTACATCAAATGATAACCAATAATTATAATATAATTTAAGTTTAGCCTTAGCTGGAATTATGCCACAGGCGGGGCGCGGCCCGATGAATGAATTATAGCTACACTTATAAAAGCATATTGATATGCTGTATAAGTATAGTTGCTAACCACCACGGGAGCAAAATGTATGTTATTATTTACAACAACCGTGTTATGATGCATGGCATCGCACAATTGGCAGTTTTCTGTAACTGTTTGCCGGGGTTGCGCGCCGGGGGTATGGTACGCCGCTTTATTACTGCCGGTACCAACAAAATGCTGGTGGGCATATACCATATACTGCCCGGCCGCAAAGCACAACAGCAATAGCCACGCGTGGATGATATGGTATTTGTTTTTTTTCAAGTCAGTAGCGCTATTTTAGCACTTAACGGCAAAAGTAGGAAAAAATTGTTAAAAAAATTAACCAATTGCAACTTAATTGCATTTGTATTTACGTTCGCCATTAAATTGTTACACAAATGTTTAAAAGGCGGAGCAAGCCCAATTTTCCGTGATCATCCAAAAAAACTTTTTTTCTTCACCATTTTTCTCATTCTTGACTCCTGACTTTCGACTCCTGACTCTTATCTCCCGACTCTAACCTCTTGATTCTTGCCTCAACAACCGTATCTTTACCGATATGAAACCTGCCGAGATTAATTTGAAATGGAGCGCGCTGCAGCAACGGATAGCCGAGGATTTTGATAACGAAAAGCCCGATCTTAAAGTAATGCTGTTCCTTATAGGTGTGCAGGAGCTTGGCCAGGGCCCGCGAAAATTTAGCAAGCGGCAAAAGGAAGAACTGATGCACATAGCCAACTGCAAATTGTTCAGCATGATGGGCTTTTACGAGTTGGAAGCCCTCGACCAGGATGGCTGGCCGCACTGGAAACGGGTAGGCGTTATCCCCAACTATACCCTGCTGGAACAGGAAATGGTGCTGAAATCATTAATAATTGATTACTTTGAGTCGATGGAATAGAGGTAAAACCACCTATTTTTTGCGGTAATTTGGTATTTTTAACTGCTCCCGCCCTCTTTGCCGCCGCAGGCGAAGAGAGATTCGACCAGCGAAGCGTAGTCGGGGTGAGTAAACGGAGCGCGTTCATTCAAAAACAGATCATACAACATGAAAAAACTCTTTACCCTAACCCTGCTACTGGCAATCATCACCACCGCCTTTGCAAAAGCGCCAAAAAACCAATACGTACGCATCAGCACCAGCTACGGCCAGTGCATTATCCGCTTATACAACGAAACCCCAAACCATCGCGACAATTTCATTAAACTGGCTAAAAAAGGTTTTTATAACGGCACCTTATTTCACCGCGTTATCCAGAATTTTATGATCCAGGGTGGCGATCCGGATTCAAAAAATGCCAAGCCCGGCATTGAACTGGGTAATGGCGATGTAGGCTATACCATCCCGGCGGAATTTAGGGACAGCCTGTTTCATAAACGTGGCGTTATAGCAGCCGCGCGTGATGATAACCCGCAAAAGGCATCAAGCGGCTGCCAGTTTTATATTGTGGAAGGCGAACGCCTTACCGATGAGCAGATAGACAAGCAGGAGAAAAGAAGCGGCCGCAAAATATCCGAATGGCAGCGCAACTACTACAAAACAGTTGGCGGCGTACCCCATCTCGACGGCCTGTACACCGTTTACGGCGAAGTAGTAACCGGCATCGATATGGTCGACCAAATTGCTGCCGTAAAAAGAGACACCAACGATCGCCCCCTGGTTGATGTACCCATGACGGTTGAAGTGCTAACCAAAAAAGAATGTAAACAATTGGATAAGATCCTGGGCCTTTAGCCGGGCTTATTTCGAATTTCGAAATTATGAAAATAATCACCTATAACGTTAACGGCATTCGCTCCGCCATCAATAAAAACTTGCTGGCCTGGCTGCAGGCAACCGATGCCGATGTAGTTTGCCTGCAAGAAATTAAAGCCACAAAAGAGGATGTGGCCGACCTGCTTTTGGTAGAACAATTAGGCTACCGGCATTACTGGTTCCCTGCCGAAAAGAAAGGCTATAGCGGCACTGCCATCTTCACCAAACAAACGCCCAATCATATCGAATACGGTTGCGGCATTCCCGATTTCGACCGCGAGGGCCGAAACATTCGTGTTGATTTTGATGAGGTATCAGTTATGAGCGTTTATTTCCCATCCGGCTCCAGCGGCGATGAACGGCAGATCTTCAAATACCGCTTTTTAGATGAATTTGGCAAATACCTTACCCTGCTCAAAGTGGAGCATCCCAAACTGGTCATTTGCGGCGATTACAACATTTGCCACCGCCCAATCGATATACACAACCCAAAATCCAACGCCAACTCCTCCGGTTTTTTACCAGAAGAACGCGAATGGATGGAAAACTTCATCGAATCAGGCTTTATAGATACCTTCCGCCATTTGAACAAAGAGCCACATAACTACACCTGGTGGAGTTTCCGCGCCGGCGCCCGCGGCAAAAACCTGGGCTGGCGCATTGATTACACCATGGCCAGTAAGGAGCTGGAAGATAATATCAAACGGGTAGCTATTCTGCCCGAAGCCAGGCATTCGGATCATTGCCCGGTGCTATTAGAGTTGGATTTTTAACCCCCTCCGCCCCCTGAAGGGGGAACAAGAATGCAAATTCATCAACCAAAAAGCCTCCCAAAAGAGGCTTTCAATATCATATTTGCTAAAATAATGGAGCTCAATATAAAACTACAACTGTACAACCAATGCATAGCCTACGTACAAAAACGTATGAACGAAGCCGAACATGCCTTTAAAGATGCCGAGCAGGCACAAAACGAAGATACCAAAAGCAGCGCGGGGGATAAATACGAAACAGGCCGCGCCATGATGCAGCAGGAAAAAGACCGCAATACCATCCAACTGAACGAGGCTAATAAATTAATGGTAGCCTTAACCCATATCGGCACAAAAGGAACATCGCTTGTGGCTGAGAACGGTAGCGTGGTTGTTACCGATAGCGGCAAATTTTATATAGCCATTAGCGCGGGCACATTAGTGGTTAATGGCGAGGCCTATTTCGCGGTATCGGCGGCATCGCCTATCGGCTTAAAACTAAAAGGATTAAAAACCGGGAATGAATTTAATTTGAACGGAAAGGCATATAAAATTGCGGAGGTTATGTGATCGCGGTTTGTTGAGACAACTCCAACAAAGGCAAAAAAAGTACACAAAAAACCAATGCCATTTCGAAAAAGGTACGAGAGAGAAATCTTCTACAAGCGACTTGCGGATTTGCATGACCGATCTGCATTTCGTGATGGCATAGCGTAGAAGATTTCTCGCTATCGCTCGAAATGACATCGGTATAAAATCAGATCCACAAAAAAAGGGATATAGCCTAAACCACATCCCTTTTGAATTTTAACTTTTGAATTAAACTAGTACCTGTAGTACTCTGGTTTAAACGGCCCATCAACAGTTACGCCGATGTATTCTGCCTGGTCCTGGTCTAAAACTTCCAGTTCAACACCTATTTTGGCCAGGTGCAAACGGGCAACTTTTTCGTCAAGGTGTTTAGGCAGGGTATAAACCTTGTTTTCGTATTTATCGCCATTGTTCCAAAGCTCCAGCTGGGCCAAAGTTTGGTTGGTGAAGGAGTTGCTCATTACAAAGCTTGGGTGGCCGGTGGCGCAGCCCAGGTTCACTAAGCGGCCTTCGGCTAAAACTAAAACATCGCTGCCGTCGATAGTATATTTATCAACCTGCGGTTTAATTTCAATTTTGGTATTGCCATAAGTACCGTTTAACCAGGCCATGTCAATCTCGTTATCAAAGTGGCCAATATTACAAACAATGGCTTTGTCCTTCAGCGCGCGGAAGTGCTCTTCGCGAACGATGTTCATGTTACCGGTAGCGGTAACCACAATATCAGCTTCTTTAATGGCGGTGCCTAATTTTTTAACTTCGAAACCTTCCATAGCAGCCTGTAGGGCGCATATAGGGTCAATTTCAGTAACAATTACACGTACACCAGCGTTGCGTAATGAATCGGCCGATCCTTTACCCACATCGCCATAACCGCAAACTACAGCCACTTTACCGGCCATCATTATATCGGTAGCACGGCGGATGGCATCAACCAATGATTCGCGGCAGCCGTATTTGTTATCGAATTTCGATTTGGTAACCGAATCGTTTACGTTAATGGCAGGCATTGGCAGCGTACCGGCTTTCATGCGCTCATATAAGCGGTGAACGCCTGTGGTAGTTTCTTCTGATAAACCTTTAATGCCGGCAACCAGTTCCGGAAATTTATCCAAAACCATATTGGTCAAATCGCCGCCATCATCTAATATCATATTCAGCGGCTGGCGATCCTCGCCAAAAAATAAGGTTTGTTCAATACACCAGTCAAATTCTTCGGCATTCATACCTTTCCAGGCATAAACCGAACCACCGGCAGCAGCTATAGCGGCAGCGGCATGATCCTGGGTTGAAAATATATTGCACGACGACCAGGTTACTTCGGCACCCAGTTCTATCAATGTTTCAATTAAAACGGCGGTTTGGATGGTCATGTGCAGGCAGCCTGCAATACGGGCACCTTTCAATGCTTTCGACGGACCGTACTCCTTGCGCAGCGCCATTAAGCCCGGCATTTCGGCCTCGGCTAATTCTATCTCTTTACGACCCCATTCAGCCAATGAAAAGTCTTTTACTTTGTACTTTACGTAAGCGGTTTCTACTGATGACATGTTTTTCAAATTTTTTGAATTGCAAAAATAGGCAATATAAATGTGTAATTAAAATTGTGATTACAACCACGCGAAAAGCTGATTGTTTGGTGATAAATTTATTTGGCTGCGGCTGCCCGGCTGTTATTTTTTAAAAAAGGATCAAATTGTAACACCTGTTGTTTAAATAAAATATAAATGCGGTGTAAAATAATCAGGAGCGCGGGTATGCCCAGCCAGTGCGCGTGAAAAGAATGGTAAACATCGCCATGCAATAAATAAGCTATGGAATGCCCCAGCCCGCAGCCGGGGCACCAGTTAAAGCCCATTAGTTTTAGCGGGCACAGCGTAAAATGCGTTGCCTGTGAAGGATGGCTTACAGCCAGCGCTATGATAGCCGCTACCCAAAAAACCAACTCGAAATATCGCTGAAAAAGCTGTTTAATCAACCTTGTTTGATTTTGTGGTGAGCAATAAAGATACCGCTAATGAACTTAATAAACCAATTAACAGGGCAGCGAACATGCGGCCCGAAAAATCGCTGATGTTGCGGCCGGCCTGGATATAGCTTATATAAAGTATGGCGCCAAAAATGGCAACTATACCCGCCAGTACCAATATTTTAAAGCACTGTATAAGGGCTTCTAAAAAACCCATCTTTCCGCCGCAATCGGTATCGCGGTAGCTGCGGATGCCAAAATACAAGCCCGCTATGGGTATAATGATGGATACGTATTCAAAAGGCGAAACCTTGTCGGCAACAAGGTCATAATGGGCAAGGTGCATAATAAACAACCATAAGCCGCTTAAAACTCCGATAACAATTCCTGTTATTATTGCATTAGCATTCTTCATTGTAATAGTATTTGGTTAAGTGATTGGCTGAAACGCGAATAGTGTATTAAAGCTATAACTAAAAAATGATTAACCCGCAATATTGTTTTACAATTAATCACAATTCGGCTCAATTAGCTTAAAACCTCTTTTTTGCGTATATTTGCAGCAGTTTGAACATCCGTGATATATTAGATAGATATAAGGCTGATGAACGGATAAAAGCGCTGGCGCAAGCCTTGAACGCGTCAAAAAGTCCCAGGATTCAGTTGCGTGGTTTAGTCGGATCGAGCGATTCGGCTATGGCGGTAGCTTTGTATTTTTTGCAGCACAAGCACATGATATTTGTACTGCCCGAAAGAGAAGAAGCCGGCTATTTTCAGGCCGACCTGGAGAACCTCACCGGCAAGGAAGTATTGCTTTTCCCATCATCATACCGCAAAGCTTTTGAATTTACACAGCCCGATAGCAGCAATGTGCTGGCGCGAGCCGAAGTACTGAATGAGCTGAACCATTCCACAGAGTTTGGCCAGCTGATAGTAACCTATCCCGAAGCTTTGGCCGAAAAGGTGATAGACCGTGCCTCGCTCGAAAAAAATACCCTCGAAATTTCCGTTAGCAATAAGCTCAGTATCGATTTTATCAACGAGTTTTTGGTAGAATACGACTTCGACCGGGTTGATTTTGTGTATGAGCCGGGGCAGTTCTCCGTTCGCGGCGGTATTGTTGATATTTTCTCCTTCTCGCATGAGCTGCCCTATAGAGTGGAGTTTTTTGGCGATATGATAGAATCCATTCGCACCTTTGAAATAGAGAGCCAGCTATCGGTAGAGCAGGTGAAGAGCATCACCATTGTGCCTAACGTTCAATCCAAATTCCTCACCGAAAATAACATTTCGCTGCTGGAATATGTGGATGCCGGCACCCAGGTTTGGATAAAGGACGTACAATTTACGCTGGATATTATCCGCGACGGCTATAAAAAAGCCACGCAATTATGGAAGGCGCTGTCTGCCGACGAAAAGAACCAGAACCCCGACTGGATCGATCCCAAATTTGGTTTTACCGATGAAAAGCTCATCTCCGATCAATTATTTGATTTCCCGGTAATAGAGTTTGGCAAGCAGTTTTTTTACCAGCCGAATGCTACCATTAATTTTGATATGCGCCCGCAGCCATCCTTCAACAAGGATTTTAGCCTGCTGATCCATAATTTTAAAAATAACGAGGCCGATAAGATAGAAAACTTTATCCTTACCGATTCCGCCCGACAGGTGGAACGGCTTTACGCTATTTTGGACGACCTGGACAAAACCGTAAAGTTTACGCCGGTAAGTATTTCCATCCGAGAGGGTTTTGTGGATAGGGAACAAAAACTGGCTTGCTACACCGATCACCAGATCTTCGATCGTTATTATAAATACAAGCTCAAAAAAGGTTACCAGCGTTCGCAGGCCATCACCCTGAAGGAATTGCGCGAGCTTAAACCCGGCGATTACGTTACCCACATCGATCACGGCATAGGCAAATACGCCGGGCTGGAAAAGGTAGAGGTAAGTGGCAAAATGCAGGAAATGATCCGCCTGGTTTATGCCGATAATGATCTGCTGTACGTGAACATCAACTCGCTTAACCGCATATCCAAATACAGCGGAAAAGAGGGCGCCGTACCCAAAATGAACAAGCTGGGCACCGATACCTGGGAACGCCTGAAGAAAACAACAAAAAAAAAAGTTAAAGACATAGCCCGCGACCTGATCAAGCTTTATGCCGTGCGTAAGGCGCAGCAGGGCAACGCTTTTTCGCCCGACAGCTATTTGCAAACCGAACTGGAAGCTTCCTTTATTTATGAGGACACGCCCGACCAGGAAAAAGCCACCGCCGATTTTAAAAAAGACATGGAATCGCCGCACCCTATGGACAGGCTTATTTGCGGCGATGTGGGCTTTGGTAAAACCGAGGTAGCCATCCGCGCGGCCTTTAAAGCCGTCGCCGACAGCAAGCAGGTAGCCATCCTGGTGCCAACTACTATTTTAGCGGCGCAGCATTACAAAACATTTTCGGATAGGCTCAAGGGTTTCCCCTGCAACATCGATTACGTGAACCGCTTTAAAAGCAGTAAGCAGATCAAAGACACCCTGGAAAAGCTGAAGGATGGCAAGGTAGATATCATCATCGGCACGCACCGCCTGGTGAGCAAGGATGTAAAGTTTAAGGACCTGGGCCTGATGATTATCGATGAGGAACAAAAATTTGGCGTAAGCACCAAGGAAAAGCTGAAGCAAATGCGCGCCAATGTGGATACGCTTACGCTTACCGCTACACCGATACCGCGTACACTGCACTTCTCGCTAATGGGCGCGCGCGATCTTTCCATCATCTCCACCCCGCCGCCCAATCGCCAGCCTGTTGTTACCGAGCTGCATGTGTTTAACGATAAACTGATAAAAGAAGCCGTTGAATTTGAGGTGAACCGCGACGGTCAGGTGTTCTTTATCCATAACCGGGTAAACGACCTGCCGCAACTGGGCGCCATGATCCACAAACTGGTGCCTAAGGCCAGGATAGGCATAGCGCACGGTCAGCTGGAGGGTGATGCCCTGGAAGATGTGATGCTGAAATTTGTGAACGGCGAGTACGATGTACTGGTGGCCACCACCATTATTGAGGCCGGTTTGGATATTCCGAACGCCAATACCATTATCATTAACCATGCCCACATGTTTGGTTTGAGCGATCTGCACCAGATGCGCGGCCGTGTGGGGCGAAGCAATAAAAAAGCGTACTGTTATTTACTAAGTCCGCCCCTGTCAACGCTTACCAACGAGGCCCGCAAGCGCCTGAGCGCCATTGAAGAATTCAGCGACCTGGGCAGCGGTTTTAACGTTGCCATGCGCGACTTGGACATTCGCGGCAGCGGTAACCTCTTAGGTGCCGAGCAAAGCGGCTTTATTGCCGAAATTGGCTTCGAAATGTACCACAAGATACTGGACGAGGCCATACAGGAACTGAAGGAAGACGAATTTAAAGGCGTGTTCCCCGATGATAAGCCGAGGCCCTTCATCGCCTTTACGCAGATAGATACCGACCTGGAGATATTGATCCCCAATGAATACGTAACCAGCCTGTCCGAGCGCTACAACCTCTACTCCGACCTGGCCAAGCTGGAAAACGAGGTGGAACTGGACGCCTTTCAGCAGCAATTGCACGACAGATTTGGCCCGATACCACCACAGGTAAACGCCCTGCTGAACACCATGCGCCTGCAATGGCTGGGCAAAGCCATCGGTTTCGAGAAGATCTCGCTCAAAAAAGGCGTGCTGCGCGGCTATTTTATCACCAACCAGCAATCACCCTATTTCGAAACCGCGGCCTTTAGGCAGGTGCTCAACTTTGTACAAGCCAACCCGCGAAGAACCAATCTCAAAGAAGTAAAAAACACCCTGCGCATCAGCATTGAAGGCGTAAGCGGTGTTATTGAAGCCGTAGAGTTATTGGGTGGGATATTGGAACCGGTAACCGCTTAACTAACCATTTGTCATTGCGAGCGATAGCGTGGCAATCTCGTAGCTGTGCTTAGCTGGTGTGCATTGGGTACGGGGTTATTTAACTATCGTACCAACCTTCACTTAAATCGCTCCATGATGGGTTATTGGAAACTATAAAGTCGATCTTCTTTTGCCTTGAACCCGCTTTTAATTGTTTTTCCCGGGCAATAGCATCTTGTACCCATTGGTATTCTTCATAATACACCAGCTTATTACACTCGTATTTGGCTGAGAAACCCTTATATATTTTTAGTTTATGCTCGGATATGCGGCTTTGTAAATTATTAGTAACACCTAT